>JAABVA010002184.1_pt1 | contig 19780 bp, 17 predicted proteins | sample 5560331 | NCBI WGS metagenome assembly JAABVA01 (sample SAMN12812661, study PRJNA571458) | rock metagenome | isolation source: Antarctica rocks | place: Antarctica: Victoria Land, Mt New Zealand sud | collected 2016-01-07 | reverse complement strand
CTATGGGGTCGCCGCCATTCCCAAAGCGACTAGTATTTAGCGGATGCACCACTAAGCACCCCCATTCTCCGGTATGGACCCGATGAACGACTACTAGCAATCACGGTATCATATCTCTGTCGCGCTGCAATGCCTCATACCTCGCGTCAATGGCATCCGTCAGTTCGCGTTCGATGCCGTACCATCGCGCGAGGCTGAGTGCGGTACAGATCACATCGCGAACCTCATTCGCGAGTTTCGCCCGATCGGGATCCCCGTATTTTTGCACCTTGACGCCCGATCCCTCGAAATGATTGACCTCCTTTGCCAGTTCACCCGCCTCTTCACACAGCCGCGCAATCATCTGATAGGGTAGATTCCCGGTGGGAAACTTGCGATTGAGACCGTCAACGATGGGGAGTAGAGACGCGAAAGAGCCAATCGTGTGCATAATCTCTCCCGTTCCGCTTGCCGTGGATCGCCGCATGCATCATCGGAGGAATCGGCGGTCTTCGCGATGCTGTATCGTCCGCTGCTATGCGACAGCGTACACTATGGGAGTACAGGAAAGGTAAGGGCGTACATGACGGCACAAGCGATCCGGACAGAACGCGACTCACTGGGCGACGTATCCGTGCCAGGGGATGCGCTCTACGGCGCGCAGACGGCGCGGGCAGTGGAGAACTTTCCGATCTCCGGCATCCGGCCGCACCGCGTCTTCATCGAGAGCACGGCGATGGTCAAGTGGGCGGCGGCGATGGTGAATATGGCGATTGGCAAACTCGCGCCAGAAAAGGGAAATGCCATCGCACAAGCCGCACGGGAAATCATTGACGGCCAGCATCACGAGCAGTTCGTCGTGGATGTCTTCCAGGCGGGCGCGGGCACGTCGCACAATATGAATACGAACGAGGTAATCGCCAACCGTGCGAACGAATTGCTCGGCGGGCGGCGCGGCGACTATACCCCGATCAACCCGAACGACGACGTGAACATGAGCCAGAGCACGAACGACATCTTCCCGACAATCACGAAAGTCGCCGTACTTCGCATGCTGCCGGGCGTGGTTGTGCAATTGCAATCGCTCGAAGATGCGTTTCGCCGGAAGGCGGAAGAGTTCGCGGATGTCGTCAAGAGTGGGCGCACGCATCTGCAAGACGCCGTTCCGACGACGCTCGGCGCGGAGTTCGGCGGCTACGCGCATGCAATCAAGCATGTGCGCGCGCGGCTGGAAAGTACGGCACACTGGGTCGGCGATCTGAACATCGGCGCGACCGCGCTCGGTACCGGTCTGAACAGCGGCGCAGGCTATCGCGGCGCAGCGGTGCAGTACCTCACGGAAATCACTGGCATCGCGGACCTCCGCCCAGCGGAAAACCTCTTTGAGGTGACGCAGAGCATGGCATCGCTTGGCGCGCTCTCCGGCGACCTGCGGACGGTCGCGCTCGAACTAATCCGCATTGCGAACGACCTCCGCCTGATGGCCTCCGGGCCGCGCACGGGCCTCTATGAGATCGCGCTGCCCGCCGTGCAACCAGGTTCCTCGATCATGCCGGGTAAAGTCAACCCCGTGATGGCGGAAATGCTCGACATGGTCTGCTTCCAGGTCGTCGGCAACGATACAACGGTTGCGCTGGCGGTGCAGGCCGGGCAACTCGACCTCAACGTGATGATGCCAGTGATCGCCTTCAACGTCGTTTGGTCCATGGAAATTCTCACGAACGCGGTGCGCGTCTTTGTCGAGCAGTGCGTGCATGGCATCACGGCGAACCGCGCGCGGATCAGTGAATGGGTTGAGCAGAGCACGGCGATTGTAACGGCGCTCAATCAGCGGATTGGCTACAGTCGCGCAGCGAAGGTCGCGCAGCAAGCCTTCCGTGAGGGGCGTACCGTGCGCGCAGTCCTGATTGCCGAAGGCATCCTAACCGCCGACGAAGCCGCCCAGTTCCTCGATCCCGCTGTCCTCGTCCAGCCCGGCGACCCGAACACTTACAAGTGATCTACGCGGTTCCCCTTCTCATGCGAGAGACGGAAGGAGAGACAGCGATTCGGTGTGCTGCCCGCAAAGATATTCAGAGAAAAGGAGTTCCCATGCATCCGCAACGCATTGAACCGGCTCCCGGCCAGGAATCAGTCTGGGACTACCCGCGCCCGCCGCGCATCGAAGATTCCACGAAGCATATCGAGGTCGTCTTCAATGGCGTGACGATTGCCGACACGCATCGTGCCAAACGCGTATTGGAAACGAGCAGCCCGCCCGTCTATTACATCCCGCCCGAAGACATCCGCATGGAGTATGTCACCGACACGAATTACAGCAGTTTCTGTGAGTGGAAGGGGCACGCCGGGTACTACACCCTTACAGTCGGCGACACGAAGACGGAGAACGCCGCGTGGTTCTACGCGAATCCAACCCCGAATTTCACACCAATACGGAATTACGTTGCATTTTATGCGGGCAAGATGGACGGTAGTTTCGTGGACGGCGAGCGCGTCGTGCCGCAGCCGGGCGACTTCTATGGCGGTTGGGTCACGCATGAGATCGTCGGCCCTTTCAAAGGTGAATCGGGTACGCAGGGCTGGTAATACGGCATGAGCAGTATGTTACACTGCTCCACGAGACGGCGGCGCTTGGCGAATGCGGGCGTTGAACCGTACTCCGCTACTCGCATACGTAGGACGGTGACCGTGACAGAGACACGCTAAACAGCAAATCGTCTCCCCTCTCCTTTGCTCATGAGCAAAGGAGAGGGGCCTGGGGGGTGAAGTTTCCCCGCAGTGCTGGAGCGTGTTTCATGTTAACCGTTACCGATGTCGCCAAAGCGTATGGCGGCGCGCCGATTCTCGATCACATCTCCTTTACCCTGAACCGTGGCGAGCGTGTCGGGCTGATCGGCCCGAACGGCGCGGGAAAGTCCACGCTCCTGCGTATTCTCGCGGGGCTGGAAATGCCCGACCGTGGCAGCGTCTGGCGGGACCCCGCCGCGCGGATCGGCTATCTCGCGCAAGCATTGCAGTATGAGCCGGACGCGACGATCCATGCTGTCGTGTCGGAGGCGCTCGGCCCGGCGCGGGAGACCGTCGCGGCAATCGAACGGCTTGGTGACGCCATCGCCACCGCGCAGGGCAATGCGTACGACGACGCGATGGCCCGCTACGCGGACGCGCTCGACCGTGCGTACCAGCTGGATGCCTACGGCGCGTCCGCCCGGCTCGCGGCAGTGTTGGCGGGGCTGGGACTGGCGCATCTGACGGAAGAAACGCCCGTCGCCATCCTCAGCGGTGGCCAGAAGACGCGCCTCGGCCTCGCCCGGCTGCTGCTGACACAGCCGGACGTGCTTCTGCTCGATGAGCCGACGAACCATCTCGACATCACCGCGCTGCACTGGCTCCAGGTATTCGTGCGGGAGTATCCGGGTGCGGCGCTGATCGTCTCGCACGACCGCGCCTTCCTCGATGCGCTTGTCACGGCTGTCCTCGAGCTGGACGCCGCGACGCACGCGATCACCGCGTACCCCGGCAATTACACCGACTATACTGCGGAGCGTGCCCGCCGCCAGACGAAACTCCTGGATGATTATCACCGCCAGCAGCAACAGATCGGTGTGGTGCGCGCGAACATCCGCGCGGTAGCGGGCAATGCGATGAAGACCGAGCGGGCAACGCAGAACGACTATCTCCGAGGCCGCTCCAGGAAGGTCGCGCGGACGGCGAAGGTGCGCGAGCGCAAACTGGAAAAACTGTTGGAGAGCGACGAGACGATCGAGCGACCAGAGCGGCAGTGGCTTCTCAAACTCAACTTCGGCGAAAGCCCGCGCGGCGGTCAGCGCGTCCTTGCCCTCGAAGATGTCAGCAAGCAATTTGACGACCGTACCATTTTCGCCCATGCGGACACGGAAATTCGCCACGGCGAACGCGTCGCTCTGCTCGGTCCGAACGGGAGCGGCAAGACGACGCTCCTACGGATCATCAGCGGCGCGCTCCCTCCGGATACGGGCGCGGTGCGGATCGGCGCGAATGTCCGCCCCGGTTACTTTGCGCAGGAGCAGGAGGGGCTGGATCCCGCGCAGCGCGTGCTCGACGCCGTCCGATCCGCCGCACCAATCGGGGAGACGGAGGCCCGCAACTTCCTCCACTTCTTCCTCTTCGCGGGGGATGCAGTCTTCCAGCTCATCGGCACACTCAGTTACGGTGAGCGGGCACGGCTCGTCCTCGCGCGGCTCGTGCTTGGCGGTGTCAACTTCCTCCTGCTGGACGAACCGCTCAACCACCTCGACATCCCATCGCGCGAGCAGTTCGAGGCGGCACTGGCGAACTTCGATGGCACGATCCTCGCGGTCGTCCACGAGCGCTATTTCGTCCAGCGCTTCGCCGGACGCATCTGGGCGCTGCACGATGGGCGACTCGTCGAATATCTCGATTTCGATGCCTATCAAGATGCGGTCGCTGGACTCTCTCTCCTCTAATCGCACGCGGTGAGACGGGGCGAAGCGCGAAGTCCGAAGTCCGAAGTCCGAAGTGCATAGATTTACCAGGATTTGTCCATCTTTCCACCGTCGCGGCTTCTTTAAGCATCGAACAAATGTCCTGCAATCCCGTCGCGCATGATGCACAAAGGAGAAGCCAGTGACGTACACTACGGAATCGTCGTTTCTCTCATCGCCGGTCGGTACGCAACATATGTGGGCAAATGCCATTCGCCCGCACAATGCCACGCAAGCGGATGCCATCGCGGTGGCATATTTCCACTTCGGCGTGCAGATTGGCCTCAACGCTGATCTCGCCCTCGCTCAGGCATGCCACGAATCCGCGTGGTTTACGTCTCCTCATTGGACGGAGCAGTTCGACGCCTGTGGTTTGGGCGTCACGAGCGATGACGCACCCGGCGCGACCTTCGTCTCACTGGAAGCGGGCGTGCAGGTGCACTACGAGCACTTGGTCTGTTACACGATGGCAGCAGACCCGACGGTCATAGGGGAATGGGGATTGCCCGACTCCCGCCACGCTTTCCACGACGGGCTACCGCGCGTCATGGACCTCGTGCGTCCGGAGCGGAAGTGGGCCGTGCCGGGCGATGGCTACGCGGCAGCAATTGTGGCAATCGTGAATCGAGTGATTGGAAACGGAGAGCAACCAATGAAGCCAATTGCAGGACTAACGGATATTCGCGATCAACTGGCGCGCAACGCGGATGGCGGGCCAAATGAGACGTGCCCGCTCGCGGAAAAGCGGGGTGTGATCGTCCACTACAACGGCCCGGCAGTGCGCCTCGATGATCGCGCGCAATTGCAGGCGGACGCCGCGTATCATTGTGCGAAGGATTGGGGTGGCGGGCAGCGCGGTGATGGCCTGATGTACCCACATCGCCATCGGCAGGAACGGCGAGAAGTGGCTCTGTCGCGATCTCGGCGCCGTGCTCTGGCATTGCGGCGCGTGGCCGGAGAATCGCATCGCCCTCGCCGTCGAGGTGCCAATCGGTGATGACCAGCGGGCGACGCCCGCGCAACGACGCGCGCTTGTCGAGGTCTGCGACGACTGGCTCCGCGCTGGTCACGGCAGCCGGGAGGATGTGAAGGGGCATAAGGAAGTGAGCGCGACCACGTGCCCAGGTACCCTCATGGACGATTTCGTCCGTCCGTATCGCGACGGCAATCTTGCTCCTGGCCCGGTATCATCCGTCGCCTTCTATGTGCCGGAGAATCCCTATGGCGCGGTTGCGATGGAGCCGCCTTTCTGGAATCGCTGGCATGCGCTCGATGCCCTCGGCCTCGCGCTGCCGATGATGGGCTATCCACAGTCGGCGGAGCGGGTACTGGCGGACGGCCGCCGCGTCCAGGGATTCGAGCGCGGCTGGTTCGGCGTCCAGGACGCGCCCGATCCCTGGAACATCGTCGCTCTCTTCCCATCCGAATGGCCCACCGAGGCCGCACCGCAAACCCCGATTCTCTCCCCCTCTCCTTTGCTGCCAGGCAAAGGAGAGGGGGCCGGGGGGTGAGGTTCTACCTGCCATACCGCCATCGATAATAGTGCTGACCCACGTTACCGAACTCGACTTTGAACGGGTCCGGGTTGGCCGCGTTGTAGGTGAGCACGCGCCGCTCGAAGGCCTGCATCAGCACGCGCCGCTGCACGCCCGCGACTTTCACCTGCACCCAGAATGGCTGTGTAATCGCGAGGCCAATCACCTGCAGGCCTATCCGGTCCCGGTAATCCGCGAAGATGCGCGGCAGCGGGAGGCCGGTCGCGGTGTCGGTTGTCGCGATGGCTGCTGCCGCATCCTGTGGGAGATTCGCGGCTGCCTGAGGGCCATTGGGCGTTAATTCCGTCTGCACGGGCGCGCCACTCGCGAGCGGCTGCGGCGGCAACGGCGCGGTAAGATCGCTGTAGAGGGGGAAAAGATTGTCCAAGTCCCCCGCGACCGAAATCCGCGCCGGTGCGTGCGCCTCGAAGCCGGTATCGCCGACCTGCATGCGGCCTGAAATCATCTCCCGGACGAGCAGCCCGGACGTTACCGGCGCGCCCAATGATGTCAGTTCCATCCGCCCTTTGTCGAAGTACTGCACGAGCCGCTTGCCACGGACGAGATATTGCGGGCATACCTGATCGAAGCGACAGATTGGCCCCGCCGTCCCTTCCGTGTACGTTTCAATCACTCCGTCGGTCGCAAGATCGAGCGGCCCCCAGAAGTTCGGCGTGAACTGTTCATCCTGCCGCCAGCGCTGCACAAAGGCGGGCGACGCGAAACCGTCCGCCGCCAGGACATCGTTCGCTATGAAGCAGACCATGAGGCTGGCAATTATCAACAGCGCAACCATTCGCTTGGACATGCTGGACCTCCTATACGGTAGCGGCGGACTCCACATGAGAGGAACGACCGCCGTCATCAAATCGTTCCCGATACGATGCTGAGATTGTCGCTGCGCCTCGCCGACGAAGACGCTCGCGATTCTTCGTATGTCTGAATACAGCATCGCAGGCAATGGTTTCTCGATCATAACTGATTTTCCATTTCTTCCGTGTATATTGTAGGAACACTCTCATACAAGTATAATCACCATCTGAGGAATAGGGATAATCGAGGGGAGTTGGGGAATGGGAAAAATGCGCGGGTGTCGCCGATGGGTCCGACTGTTGATGGTCTGTGGTTTATTGGGAAGTTTCCTGACGATATGGGGAGTAGCGCCTGGCGCAGTGGATGCGGCGGGTCCGGCCTCAGTGCCGCTCGCATCGCCACCCGCGAATGCGGATATCCCGGATCATCGGGCGCAGCAGGAGTATTTCGCCAGCCTCCGGCAAGCGCCGAGTGGCACGACCGCCGGACAGGCGCGTGCCGCCTCCCAGCAGGCGCGGACGCTGCCAAAGGCGCCAACTCTGCCCGCCGCGGTCGGGGGGGAAGGCGCACCCGTAAGTAAGAATGGGCTGGCCCCACCGAGTGCGATCTGGCAGCAACTCGGCCCACAACCGGAGGACACAAACACCCTCCCGAACTCGGACTTTCACTTCGGACTGGTTTCCGGTCGAACGACCGCCATCGCCGTCGCGCAGCATACGCCCGGTCTAATCTACATCGGCACGGCGGACGGCGGGGTCTGGAAGAGCACGAACGATGGTGCATCCTGGACGCCGCTCACGGACAGACAACAGTCGCTGTCCATCGGCTCGCTCGCTCTCGACCCCGCCGATCCGACGGACAATACGCTCTATGCGGGGACGGGCGAGGCGAACTACGTGTTTCCTAACGGGTTCAACGGCGATTCCTATTTCGGCATCGGCGTCCTGAAGACGACGGACGGCGGCACGACATGGGCGCTTGTGGGTCCCGGCCTGCCCAATTTTACTCCCTACGGAGCGACCGCCGTCGGCATCGGCGTGATGGAGGCGAACGGCCCAGCCGTCTGGGCAGGGACGACGAAGGGACTCTATCAGTCCACGAACAGTGGCACAAACTGGACGCAGGTCGTGGTCAATGCCGGTTTCCCAATGCCCGCGTAACGGACATCACTGTTGACGGAGCAAACGTCTACGTGGTGCTCAGCGAGGCAGGCACGGGATATAATTACGCGGGTATCTACAAATCCACGACGGGCGGGACGGCGAGCAGCTTCAACCCGCTCACGAGTGGCCTGCCCAACGCGACGCTCTGGAACCGCTCGCAAGTAGCGATTGCGCGCAGCGCGCCACAGACACTTTATCTTGCAATCGCGGGTACCGTGGGCGGTTTTTCGGATAACCTGTTCGGCATCTACAAGACAATAGACGGCGGCGCGACGTGGAATCTGACCACGATGCAGCCGCCGAATTACATGCGGGGCAAGCTCGACTATACCGGCATCGGGCAAGGCTTCTACGACAATATGATCGCAGTAGACTCGGCAAATGCGAATCTTGTCTACGCGGGCGGCGTCCATGTCGTTGGCTCGACCGACGGCGGGGGCACATGGGCGGTGATCGTCAATGTCTATTGCGGCTTCATCCCACCCTGCAACGCCCCCATCCATCCCGATAACCACGCGGCTGCATTCGGACCATCGGGCACGCCCCACCCGCTCTATATCGCCAATGACGGCGGCGCCTGGAAGACGGCAAACGGAGACCAGGGCGCGGCGGCAACATGGAGCGATCTGAATACGAACCTTGCGACGACACAGTTCTACGGCGGCGATGTGGCGGCGAACTACACCACGACCCCCATCGTCATCGCGGGCTCGCAGGATAACGGCACCTCCCGGACTGCATCCACGGCGATTGGCACATGGAACGGTATCCGCGGCGGCGACGGCGGCTTCGTCTCGATTGATAAAACCGACCCAAACACGGTCGTCGCGAGCTATCCACGCTATATGCAGAGAACGACGAACGCGAACGCGGGTTCGGCAATCACTTGGACCGCCATCCAGCCCGGCGGCAGCTGCCAGGCCGGCGCGCTCTTCGTCTCGCCCTTCATGATTGACCCGCTTGCCTCGAATCATATCGTCTTTGGCGGCGGCGGCTACCTCTGTGAGAGTATCAACAGTGGCGCGGACTGGTCTTACAGCAACGTCGGCTTCTTCAGTCAGGCCGTCCAATCCGTGATGATCGCGCCGGCAAACAGCGCGGTGATCTACGCGGGGACGACCGGCGGGCGTATCTATCGGACGACGAATGGCAACGTCGGCACTACCGGTACCGCGACGTGGAGCGATCTCTGGACGGGGAAGAACCTGCCGTCAACACCCGTCACCTGGATCGCCGTGGACCGCAACGACCTTTCGGGCAATATCGCCTACGCGACGTTCGGGGGCTTCAGCGTCGGGCACACCTGGAAGACGATCAACGGGGGCGGTAGTTGGACGAACATCACCGGCAACCTACCGGACGCGCCCGTGACCGGACTCGTCACCTACCCGATTAGTGGCGGATCGGCCCTCATTGTTGGGACAGATGTTGGCGCGTTCCTTTCCATGAATAGCGGCGCGTCATGGACGGCGTTGCAGAATGGTCTCCCGAACGTGGGCATTGACCAGATTTTCGCCGACAAAGCGCTCACGACGCTCTTTGTCGCGACGCACGGGCGCGGCGTCTGGAAGATGCCAATCCCCGCAGATACCTTCCCCGCGCCGACCGCAGCCGCGATCTCGCCATCGGTGGGTCCGCCCAACATCGGCGTGCCTGTCACTATCACCGGGACGAACTTCCGGACGGGTGCGTCCATCTACTTCGATGGGATCGCCGCACCGATCGTTAATTTCGTCAACGCCACAACGATTTACGCGATGACCCCCGTGCATCTGCAACCGGGCAAGGTCAACGTAATGGTGGTGAATACGGACAATCAAGGCGGGACGCTCGTGCAGGGATTCACCTATGGCGTGGTGAGCCCGTCGCCGCCATCACGGGGCGGACCGGACCTGCATGCACCGACGAACCCAGATCCGTCGTCACGGGGCGGCACAGACCTGCATGCACCGACGAATCCAAGCCCATCGCCGCGCCATTAGCGGAGCGGGAGGCATCGCGTACGGCGAGAACGTGATGCCGCCTGCGTGATCGCGCGACACCGGGATAGAGCGCCTCGCCATAGACAGAATATGACGGTATAATTCTCCCAATGCTCCCCTTCCTTTTAGGGAAGGGGGTTGGGGGGAATAGGTGGATCAGGCACGTTCTCTCTATGAAAGCATCGGTGGCGACGAAACGTTCCGCCGCCTCGTGGACGCATTCTATCGCCACATCGAGGCGGAGCCGTTTTTGCGCGCGCTCTTCCCGGCGGACATGACGCTGGGCAAGGAGGGGCAGTTCCTCTTCCTCACGCAGTATTTCGGTGGCCCACAGCGATACACCGAGCAGCGCGGTCGCCCCTTTCTGCGGATGCGTCACATGCCCTTCGCGATTGGCGAGCCGGAGCGGGATGCCTGGGTCGGACATATGCTCGCGGCGATTGACGAAGTTGGCATTCCCGAACCCTATCGCGCTGTCATGCGCGAATACTTCGAGCGCGGCGCAACCTTTATGATCAATCAAGTACCTCCTAAGGTATAAGAAAAGATAAAAATTAGCCCTCTTGTATCGCTTGAGTCCTATTTTACATAGTGGGTCGGAATCGGCGTCGCGCTGTGTATGCTGACGGCATAACGCGATCCGCCATGAGCGGCAGCCTGCGTTTTCTGCTGCCTTGACAATGGATCGCTTATCCGTGCTGTAGCGGAAGGGGAGGGGCATACGTGGGTGATCGTGTGGTGTGGCATCGGGCGAGTCTCTCTCGTCTCCTGACCACCGTTTGCGACTTGCTCGATTCTGTCACCCCCTACCTGCTCGGTGCGGCGATCCTCATCTATATCACCGTGATCTTCCTCATCTCGAAGTGGCAACTCGCTACCCTGCGAATGGGCTTCGATCCCCTCGTGTACGTCCAGCCACTCTGGAACACGCTCCATGGCCGGATCGCGGCACAGTCAATGTTCGCTCACCGAAGCACGATCTTCGGCCAGGACCTTTTCCTCTTCCACTTCGTGCTCCTCCCTTTCTATGCCCTCAAACCGACTATCGCCACGCTGTTGCTACTCCAGACCATCGCCGCCGGTGCAGGCGCGGTCGCGATCTTTCTGATCGCGCGCGATGCCTTGCCGGATCATCGCGTCATCGCGCTTCTCTTCGCTCTGCTCTTCCTCTCCTATCTGCCACTGCAGAATGAAAACCTGTACGAGGTGCAACCGCGCCTCTTCGCGGCGACCTTCTTCCTCTTCGCATACTGGTGCATGACGCGTGGCTATACCGCCGCCTTCTGGGCGCTCATCCTCCTCGCCCTCAGCAATCGCACCGATGCCGCGCTGGTCGTCGCGATGCTCGGTTGCTACGGTGTGCTAACCCGTCGCTCGTTCGCCTTCAGCTGGCTGCCCTTGCTGATCGGCAGCATCGATTGGGTGCTGGCGGTCTTTGTGATTATTCCTGCGCTCGCTGGGGGAAGGCAGTTTCTCTATCTGGAGAACTATGGCTGGCTGAGGGACAACGTCGGCGCGATCGTCCGCACCATCACGATGCATCCACTCTTCATCCTCCGGGCGGTATTCGCCGGGGACTGGTGGGACTATCCGATTGGCTTACTCTTCGCTCTGGCGTTCCTGCCGCTCCTGCAGCCGCGTATGCTGATCGTGGCGGGTCCTTCATTCCTACTCAATTTCTTCGCCGGTCCACCGTTTGCCGATCAACGAGACATCTTTCACCAGTACTCGGCCTTCATCACCCCCTGGCTCTTTGTTGCCGCGATCCTCGCCGTTGCCGCGATAGCGCGGGGGACACATCCCCTCGCATGCGCGATCCCACGCCTCCGGGCGATGGTACGATGGAGCGGGCATGGGGTAATCGCCGCAGGATTAGTCCTGCTGATGCTGGCCCTCAGCGTGCTGCAGCAGGGTTACACGCGACCGAACAAGCTGGGCGACCCCTTGCGCCAGGGGAACAACGCGACGCGTGTCGCTGCGGTTGATGCCTTGATCCGTTTGATCCCGCTCGACGCGCCGCTTGCCGTGACGAGCCTTGCGGCGACGCGGGTTCCGCTGCGTCGCTCACTGTACGAGTTCCCCGGCAATGCGTCCTATGATCCCGCTCTGGTTGACTGCTCGATGTATATCCTCGGCGATCGTCGGCGTGACGCGAATGCGGAAGGAAGCGCGCTCGACAGCCTCGTGGCAAGTGGGCGGTGGCAACTTGTCAAGCAGCAGGGAGATTTTGAGCTTTTGGAGCATAACGTGTCTTCGCAGAGCGAGCTTTGTCGCGAACACTGACGTGGAAGGGGAGAGCAACGCGTGCGAACGGAGAACGTCTTCAGGCGATTGGCGGTTGCTCATGCGTCGCATTGAAGGCGGCGAGGTAGCGGCTGGGCAGGTCGTGACCGAGAATACCGGCGAGGAACCGCGAAGCGGTGGCGACCTTGCCGATGTCCACGCCTGTTTCGATGCCGAGGCCGTCGAGCAGATAGAGCAAGTCTTCCGTCGCGAGGTTCCCGGACGCGCCCGGCGCATAGGGGCAGCCGCCCAATCCGCCCGCCGCGCTGTCGAAACAGGTAATCCCTGCCTGTAAGCCCGCGTAGGCATTTGCGAGCGCCGTACCGCGTGTGTCATGCAGATGGAGCGCGAGGTTGCCGATTGGCACGATTTCGGCAAGGAGCGTCACAACTTCCGTAATCTGGTTCGGGGTGGCGATGCCGATTGTGTCACCGATGGAGACTTCCGCTACGCCGAGCGCAAACAATCGCCGCGTGACCGCTACGACATGTGCTGGCGGAACGTGGCCTTCGTACGGGCAGCCGAAGGCAGTCGAGACGTAGCCGCGCACCGTTAAGCCTGCCGGCCGCGCTCGCTCCATGACGACGGCGAAGGCGGCGAGGGATTCGTCAATCGTCATGTTGATGTTTCGCTTCGTGAAGGTCTCGGACGCAGCAGTGAAGAGAGCAATTTCCCGCGCTCCCGCCGCAAGTGCCCGGTCGAGGCCGCGCACATTTGGCACGAGGACAGGATAGCGCGTGCCTGGTCGCTTCGTCATAGCGGGGAAGACCTGATCGGCATCCGCGAGCGCGGGGATCGCCTTCGGGCTAACGAACGAGGTCGCCTCCACGACGGGCAAGCCGGCATCCGAGAGCAGGTCAATGAAGCGTATTTTGTCTGCGGTCGAGACGAAGACCGGTTCGTTCTGTAACCCGTCGCGCGGGCCGACCTCAACGATACGAACGTGCATCCCTCACCCCTGGCCCCCTCTCCTTTGCTTCCGAGCAAAGGAGAGGGGTGACTTGTGCCTACTGTGTCGGCGCTTGTTGTGTCTTGCCGGTTACGTATCGTTTACTCCCGCTCAGTAGGGGAAGCGGCGGCTTCCAACTCGACTAGGACCGTGCCGCCCGCGACACGATCGCCCGGCGCGGCGTGAATGTGACGGACACGTGCGGGGCCCGGTGCGGCGATGATGTGCTCCATCTTCATCGCCTCCAGCACAACGAGCGACTGCCGCGCCTGCACCGGGTCCCCCGGTTGGACAAGAACGCGCGTGACGATACCGGTGAGCGGCGCTTTGAGGTCGGTCGCGCTTTCGAGCGGCTCGGCGCCGCTCCCGATAATCTGCTCCGGGCTCGGCAGCTCGACACGGCGTACGCGATAGATCCGCTCGCGCCAGGTGATGCTGAATGCCAGATCATCCACGCGATCTTCGTCGAGCGTGAATGAATGTGTGATCGCTCCTTGCCGGATGAGGAGACAGGCGGGGGTGGGGCGATTAAAGGAGATGGGAGCCTCACCCCCCAGCCCCTTCTCCTTTCCGAGGGAAAGGAGAAGGGGAGAGGGAGCAGGGAGTGTGACGTGCCAGGCATCGGTATCGGTGCGATCAGCGGTAATGGTGTAGCGGGCGCCGTTGCTGTCGTAGATGCCATGGATTTGGGCGCTGCCGAAGCGGAGGGGGCCGAGGGTTTGCCACGGGTTGGTGGCGGTCAGTGACGGTAGGGTGTGGCGGGTCGCTTCGTAGCCCGCGATAGCGAGCAGGATTTCGGCGGGCAATGCACCGGGCGGTGACGATGGTTGCCAATGCTCGGTGAGAAAGCCAGTGTGAGTTTCTCCTGCGAGGAAGGCATCGTTGGCGACAATGGCGCGCAGTTGCGGCAGGTTCGTCACGATGCCGTCAATCCGGTACCCCGCGAGCGCATCGCGCATCTGGGCAATCGCCGCGTCCCGTGTCGTGCCATGAGCGATGACTTTCGCGAGCAGAGGGTCGTAGTAGGGCGTCACCGTCGCACCGGGGTAGAGTGAGCCGTCAATCCGCAAACCGGGGAAAGTAGGTTCCACGAGCGCCGTCACTGTGCCGGTTTGAGGCAGGTACTCCTGCTCCGGGTCTTCGGCATAAACGCGGCATTCGATGGCGTGACCGGTAATCGTCACATCATTCTGCGTGAAGAGGAGCGGATAACCCGCCGCGACTTCTACCTGCAACCGGACGAGATCGAGACCCGTCACGCCCTCAGTGACGGGATGCTCGACTTGCAGGCGGGTGTTCATTTCAAGGAAGAAGAATGTTCCATGTGAATCGAGGAGAAATTCGACCGTCCCCGCGTTCACATATCCTGCCGTACGAGCTGCCGCGACTGCTGCATCGCCCAATTGTTGCCGGAGTGCGGGCGTAACGGCGGGTGCGGGTGATTCCTCGATCACCTTCTGATGCCGTCGCTGGATGGAGCAGTCGCGCTCGCCGAGAGAGATGACATTCCCATGCGCGTCCGCGAAGACTTGCACTTCCACATGGTGCGGGCGAAGGATCAGCCGTTCGAGCATCATGCGGTCGTCGCCGAAGGCGCGATGAGCGGTGCGTCGGGCGGCAGCGAGGGCGTCTGTGAAATCCGCCGCATTGTGCACCTCGCGCATCCCCATACCGCCTCCGCCCGCGACCGCCTTGATGAGCAGCGGGAAACCGATCCGCTCCGCCTCCATGATGAGGGTCGCGTCCGTCTGGTCGTCGCCGGTGTAGCCAGGAACAGTTGGGACGCCCGCTGCTTCCATCAGCCGCTTCGCGCCCGCTTTGTCGCCCATCGTGCGAATCGCCTCAGCGGGCGGGCCGATGAAGACAAGTCCCGCGTCCGCGACGGCCTGCGCGAAGGCGGCGTTCTCGGAGAGGAAGCCGTAGCCAGGGTGGATCGCTTCGGTGCCGCTCTGTTTCGCGGCATCAAGCACGGCGGGGATATTGAGGTAACTCTCCAGCGCCGGGGCAGGCCCGATGCAGTATGCCTCGTCTGCGACCTGCACATGCAGCGCCGTCCGATCCGCTTCCGAATAGACTGCGACGACGCCAATCCCCATCGCCCGCAGCGTCCGCGCGATCCGAACGGCGATCTCCCCTCGATTGGCAATCAGCACTTTGGTAAACACACCGAACCCCCGACGAAAGAATTTGAACCACGAAGGCACGAAGGACGCGAAGAAGAATCAGGAAGTTAGGGAACGGGCGTGCATCAAACCATGCATTCTTACGTCATTATAGCCTTCGTATTCCTTCGCGTCCTTCGTGGTTCATTCTTTCTCGGACCAGGTAGGCGAGCGGCGGTCGAGGAAGGCGCGGAGGCCCTCCTGGCCTTCGGGGCTGGTGCGGAGATGGGCGATCAGGGCGGCGGTATAGGTGCGCTGCTCGCCATCGGTCATGCCGGGGAGTTCCTGGACGAGTTCCTTCGCGGCGGTGAGGGCGCGCGGGCCACCGTGCAGCAACATGTCGGTCTGGCGGGCGACGGCGGTATCGAGTTCCTCGGCGGGCACGACGGCGTGGACGAGGCCAATTTCTTTAGCGCGGGCGGCGTCGAATCGCTCGGCGGTAAGAAAGAGCGCGCGGGCCTGTGACGCGCCAATCTTGCGCAGGACGAACGGCCCAATCGTCGCGGGAACAATACCGAGACGGACCTCGGAAAAGGAGAAGCGCGCGTCCTCCACCGCGATGGCGATGTCGCAGCAGGCGACCAACCCCGCGCCACCGCCGAACGCCGCGCCATTGATCCGCGCGACGACGGGCTTCGGGCAGCGATCCATCGTCGCCAGCATCGCCGCGAGGGCGCGGGCATCCCGCGCGTTCTCCTCAATAGTGAAGCGCGCGGCTTCCTGCATCCACCGCACGTCCGCGCCCGCGCAGAAAACCGTTCCCGCCCCCGTCAAGACGACGACACGCACCGCGTCATCCGTCGCGAGCGCGGTGAAGCAATCGCGGAGGGCCGCGATCAGTTCCGCATCGAGCGCGTTGCGGACTTCCGGCCGGTCGAGTATGACGGTGGCAATGCCATTCGCATGCGTAACAGTAAGCATTGTCCACCTCCAGAGAATTCGCCGCAGAGTCATTGAGGAAACAGAGACAGGACGAGAAGCGGGCGATGCAACGATAATACGCACAGGTCACGCGGGCTTGATGCTATTGTATGCGATGCGTCATGTGAATAGAGTGTACGGGGAGGAAAATGGAACAGCCAGGCACCGGGAAGCCGAACGCGGCGGAGCTTTTTACGGTTATTGTGTTGCGGCATGGCGGGCGGTATCTCCTGTTGGAGCGCGCGGCCACGAAGCGCGTCCAGCCGGGGCGTTGGACGGGGATCGGTGGCCGCGTCGAGGCCGACGAGATGGACGATCTTACGGCGTCCGCCCTACGCGAGTTGCGGGAGGAGAGTGGCATCGGCGCGCGCGATGTCCGTGACTTCATGCTCCGGCGCGTCGTTTTTCATGCCCGCCCCGGCGCGCCGCTGACGACGCTCCTCTATTTCACGGGTACACTGGAAGAATGCGTGCTGCCGTATTGCCCGGAGGGAACGCTCGCCTGGCTTTCACCGAAGGAGTGGGCGGCGCTCCCACTGATTGACAATGCCCGCCCGCTCCTGCCGCTCCTCTTCGCCGATCAGGAGCGCGATCCGGCAGGGAGCGAACCGCTCCACCTCGGTATCGCCCGCTTCGCGCCGGACGGTATGTTCGTTGATATTCTGTGGGCGTGACCGGGAGTGAGGAAGTTTCGCCACTTAATAGCGCACCAAAATCTCGTCCAGGGGCTTCTTCAGCAAGGCGTGCTTCGGAACCGTCGCATGCGCGGCAGGATAGCCGACCGGGATAACGACATAAGCGCGTTCATTACGGGGCCGTCCCAATGTCTCCGCGAGAAAGGCCATCGGGCTAGGCGTATGGGTGAGGGCGACCAGTCCCGCGTGCGTGATGCTTGCGAGAAAGAAACCAACCGCGATGCCGACGGATTCCGGCATGTAATAGTGCTTGAACTGCCGTTCGGTGCCGTCCGGCATCTGCTCCAGGCCGTAAGCATGACCGAAGACGACGATGGTGTATGGCGCTTCCGTCAGGTGCGCCTTGCGGAAATCGGTACCGAGGGGGGCAAGGGCAGCGCGCCACTCATCCGAGATGTGATGTGCGTAGAAATCGTGCTCCTCATCCTCCGCTGCGTCGCGCAGACGCTGCTGTATCGCGGGATCGGCGACGACCGCAAAGGTCCATGGCTGGCAGTTCGCGCCGGAGGGTGCGCTGCCTGCCGCCGCGATTGCGTTCTCGATCAGTTCATAGGGAACAGGATCGGTGGAGAACATCCGCACGCTGCGGCGCTGGCGCATCGTCTGAAGGAAGGCCCGCGAGCGCGCGAGGCTTTCCGTGACGGGCAATCGCTGAAAATCAAGCGGCACCGGCTCGTACGACGCATCTTCCCCATCGGCGACAGACAGCGCGGTGCGTTCCATATCATTCCTTCCTATAGGGATTGAACCCGAAGGCACGAAGAGCGCGAAGAAGGGAAAAGAAAGGGATTCCTTATTTTCTCCTCTCTTCTTCGTGCTCTTCGTGCCTTCGTGGTTCAATTCTCCCCGGTTTCCGTCTATCGACCGAGCGCGTAGGATTCGCGGCGTGGGTCGGCGCCACCGACGCGGGTGCCGGTTTCGGGATCCACGATGATTGCGCAGACGCTGCACGCCGCGCTGCTCCAATCGTCCCAGACGTTGATCCGATGGCCGCGCCGTGCCAATTCGTCACGCACGTCTGCCGGGATACGGCCCTCGACATTGAGTAGACCGGGGTGGTAGCCATGCGGCCAGAATGAGTTGGGGAAGGACTCAGAGATCACGCGCGGCTGCTCGATCGCCTGCTGTGGGTTCATGCCGAACTCCGTGCAGTTGAGGAAGACTTGCAGCATCGCCTGTGTCTGGCCGTCGCCGCCTGGGCAGCCGAAGGGCATAAAGAGTGCACCGTCGCGCAACGCGAGGGCCGGGTTCGGCGTCAGGCGCGGACGCTTGCCCGGTTGGAGCGACGATGCATGGTGCGGATCGAGCCACGATTGCGACCCGCGCGAGGACATCGCGAAGCCAAGACCCGGCACGAGTGGGCTGGACATCGCGCTGTCGCTCGGCGTGGCGGAGAAGGCGTTGCCGTCCTTATCCACGACACAGCAATAGGCGGTATCCGGTCCTGGCGGCGCGGCAACCAATGCGGGCCGGTACGGCGTCAGGTCGAGTTCGGACATCGCCGCTCTCATGAAGGGAAGCGGGTTGCCAAATGGGGGCATCTCGCCCCACGCGCGGGCCGGATCAATGTGCGCGCGCCGCGTCGCAGCGTATCCCGGCGCGAGCAGCGCGTCCATTGGTACAGAGACGAAGTCCGGATCGCCGTAGAACTTGTCGCGATCGGCGAACGCGAGATTCATTGCCTCTGCGACGATATGCAGGTAGTCGGCGCTGTTGTGGCCGAGGGCGGGGAGGTCATAGCCCGCGAGGATCGCCAGTGACTGCGGCAGGGCGGGACCCTGCGACCACGGGCCACAGGCGTAGACGGTGTATTCGTGATAGGGGACGGAAACGGGCGCTTCATCACCGACGCGGAAGCGGGCCAGGTCATCGCCGGTCAGGAGGCCACCCTCAGCGGCGCTGAACCGGGCCATCTCCTCCGCGATCTCGCCCTCGTAGAAGAGCCGCCGCACCGCTTCCAGGCCCGCCTCGCGGTTCGCCGCGCCGCATTCCGCCGCCATCAGCCGCTCGAACGTCCGCGCCAGGTCGGGCTGACGCCAGACTTCGCGAACGCGCGGTGATCGCCCATTGGGCAGGAAGGTCGGCGTGGAGGAAGGCCACGCCGCCATCTGTGCCGCCTCTGACGCGAACATGCTCGCCAGCCGAGGATAGACGGGGAAGCCACGCGCGGCCAGATCGTGCGCGGCTGTGGCGACTTGTGCGAAGGTCATCGTGCCGTAGAGGGCGAGAGCGTGCAGCCACGCGCCCACCGCAGCGGGCGTGACGGTGCGCGGGATACCGGCGGGCATGTCGCCGTCGTAGTGCTCCGTGAACCAGGCGATGGACGCCTTTGCGGGCCAGCGACCCAAGCCGCTGATTGTGCCGACGCGCTTGGTGTCCGCCTCGTAGATCATGATTGGGGCGACGCCGCCGAGGTTCACCAGGCCCGGTTCGAGCACATCAATGCACAAGCCCGCCGCGACACCGGCGTCCGTCGCGTTGCCGCCTGCTTTGAGGATTTCCAGCCCGGCGGTCGTCGCCAGATAATGAGTCGAAGAGACCATCTCCTGCACGCCCATGATCGCGGGCCGGTGCGCATGATGCCATGTGACCATCGCAATTTCCTTCCCTGAGATGTCGTTGTCCGCCTCTGGATCGAAGATGCGCCGATGCCGCTATCATAGCATAGACGGCGGCGGATTCAGCGAAGGACGGCGGGTAGGATCGCGGGCAGGGCTTATGCGTTCTCCATAACGGGGATACCGAGTAAGGCGAGTGCGGCGTGTGCATTCCCGCTGTAGAAGCGCAGCCGTTCGGCAATCGTGCGCCACCCCG
>JAABVA010002181.1_pt1 | contig 19817 bp, 19 predicted proteins | sample 5560331 | NCBI WGS metagenome assembly JAABVA01 (sample SAMN12812661, study PRJNA571458) | rock metagenome | isolation source: Antarctica rocks | place: Antarctica: Victoria Land, Mt New Zealand sud | collected 2016-01-07 | reverse complement strand
GATGCCGACGGCCCCGACCGCCGCACACGCCAGGCCGCCGATGACGAGTACGCTCGGCCCGACCTCGCTCAGCTGGGTCACCTGGAACCCCATCAGCTGGTTCGCGACGACCCCGCCGGCGACGAGGACGAACAGCAGCCCGAGGGCGACGAGACCCCAGCTGGGACCGGACGGTGCGGGCAGGTAGGTGACCTCGGGGCGCCCGTTTGCCTGAGAGGGGTCCGGCGGCTTAGCTGCGGCCTGCGGCGGCGCTGCGGTCGGCTCGGGAGGCGCTATGGGCGCCATGGGCGCCAGAGGCGCCAGAGGCGCGGTGGCCGCCGTCGGCGCCGTCTGCGCGTGGGTCGTGGCCAGCGCCGGGGGGAGCAGCTGCTCGGCCTCGGGTGGGGGGGCGTCCTGGGGTGGGGTTCGGTCGCTCATCCGGACTCCTCGATGAGGATGATCTCGCCGGCGACGAGGCGGACGACTAGGGGGATGTGGGTCGGCCCGCTTCCGACACTGGTCGTGATCGTCTCCGGGGCACCGACCCGGCCGTCGAGGTCCTGCTGGCCGGCCAGCCGACGCAGCGAGACCTGCCCGACATAGATCGTGGCGTCGAGGTCGACCGTGGTGCCCATCGGCACCCGGACGGTCAGCTCACCCGCTCCCATGGCGACCCGGACGGGGACGCCCGGCGGCGCGTCGGCCAACGACAGCCGCGCCTCACCCGCGGTCAGCGCGAACCCTCCCGCCGGCGGCGCCGATGCCAGCCAGGTGCGCTCGCCGAACCCGCCCGTGGGCACGTGCGGCAGGCCGGTGGCCAGCACCACGGCAGCCGCGAGCGTGGCGGTGAGGACGACGCTGAGCCCGGCGCGACGGCCCGACAGGCCGACGAGGACGAGGGCCAGGCCGGCCCCGGCCACCGCGAACGCCCCGCCGACGAGCTCGTGTGAGCCCGGCCAGGCCCGGCCCGTCGCCAGGAGGGAGCCGAGACCGTACCCCGCGACGGCCAACCCGGCCGTCAACAGCAGGGCGAGGAGGCCACCTCCACGGCGGTGCCGGCGCACCACTCGCGGCGGGGCGACGACGACCCCCGAACGGCCGGGTCCGAGGGCATGGGGGGCCGATCCGGGGACCGGGAGAGCCCGCGACGCGGCATACCCGGGGGTCGGCGAGCTCGCGGCCGGCTCGAGGGTGGGTGGCTCGAGGGTGGGTGGCGCGGGGGTGGGTAGCGCGGGGGTCGGGACCGAGGACTCCGGGGCCGGCGTGGGCAGGTGGCTCTCCCGCTGGGAGGGCGAGAACGCGCCCGCCACCCGGTCGGCGTGGCCGCGCAGCTCCTCGGCCATCTGGTCCGGAGTCTTCCCGGCCCGGGCCGACCTCACCGCCCACCAGCCGAACAGACCGACCGGCACGAGCACCAGCCAGAGCCACCAGCGGTCGGCGACGTTGCTGACCAGGGCGATGCCGATGACGACGAGCAGCGTGATGCTCCAGCCGTGGCCGTGAAGCGCTTCCTCGGCGAGGATCCGGCCGTCCCGGGCGGGAATGAGCGCCCACGCGACGAGGTAGGCCAGGCCGCCGAGGCCACCGACGAAGAGCAGGACGATGAGGGCACCGCGCACGACCAGCGGGTCGATCCCCAACCGGTCGGCGACTCCCGAGCACACGCCGGCCAGCCAGCGGTCGTCGGGGTTGCGTCGCACCCCCATGCCGCGCAACGAGGCGAAGGCCCCGTCGAGGGGGGTGGCCCCGGCGGGGCTCGGCGGCGAGAGGTCGGCCATGACCTCATCGTGGCGGCGACGGCCGACAGCCGGCCATGAGGGTCGACCCTGACCTCACCCTGAAGCTACCCCGAGCGGGGGCTCCGACGGCCGCGGCATGGGTCAGGATGGAGTCGTGCCCGATCCGCAGGCCACTTCGCCGGTCCCGACGGCGGTGGAGCGTCCCAAGCTCTACCGCTCGTCCGGAGACCGCTGGATCGCGGGTGTATGCGGCGGGATCGCCGAGCACCTGGGCGTCAGCTCCGCGCTGGTGCGGCTGCTGATGATCGTGGCCGTCGTCGCCGGTCCGGGAGTCCTGCTCTACGGGTTCTTCTGGGTGATGACCCGGCCGGACACCACCGCACGGGCCGGGGGTCCGGAGCAGCGGGAGCGCCGCCCGCTCACCCGCAACCAGCTGCTTCTCGTCGTCGGGATCGCCGGTCTGGTCATCGGAGTCGGCTGGGGTGGTCCCGCGGGTCAGATGGGGCGGCATCTCGGCTTCCTCATCCCCGTCGTCGCCGTCGCGGTCGGCGTCTTCCTCGCGTGGTCCCAGCTCGACGCCTCCGAGCGTGGCCGCCCGGTCGGCCGGTCCCGCCGGGGCCGTCTCGTCGCACTGGCCCGGCCTATCGTCGGCGTTGCGTTGGCGACCGCCGGTGTCGTCGCCCTGGCCACTCAGGGACAGGGCTTCGACGTCGTGCTGACCAGTGCGCTCGCCTCGGTGGCCGTCCTCGTCGGGGCCGCGGTCATTGCTGCGCCGTGGGTCGTCCGCATGTGGCAGGGGCTGCAGGCGGAGCAGGCCGAGCGCATCCGGGCCACGGAGCGCGCCGACATCGCCGCCCACCTGCACGACTCGGTGCTCCAGACCTTGGCCCTGGTGCAGCGGCGCGCCGACGACCCGGCGACGGTGGTGCGGCTTGCTCGGTCTCAGGAGCGCGAGCTGCGAGCGTGGCTCTACACCGAGGAGCACCGGTCCACCGACAGCCTCGTCTCGGCCGTGACCGCCGCCGCGCACGAGGTGGAGGACGAGCACGGCATCCCGATCGAGCTCGTCGTCACCGGTGACCGGCCGCTCGACGACGGTGGGCGGGCGCTGGTCAAGGCGGCCCGCGAGGCCATGCTCAACGCGGTTCGTCACGGCGCGGCGCCGGTCTCGGTCTACGTCGAGGTGGGGGCCCAGGGAGTCGAGGCGTTCGTCCGCGACCACGGGCCCGGTTTCGACATCGGCACCATCCGCGACGACCGCCTCGGCGTCCGCGAGTCGATTCTCGGCCGGATGCGCCGTCACGGCGGGGCGGCGAAGCTCCGCCGGCTCGAGTCGGGCACGGAGGTCGAGCTGACACTGCCGCCCCTGCCGCACGGACCTGAGGAACCACCGGTGTCGCCCGGTGCGGCGCCCGCCACGGCGCCGACCACCGAGCGCATCGACCCACACCCCGTCGGAGGACGACCCTTGTGAGCCCCGCCACGCATACCCCCATCCGGCTGGTCCTCGTCGACGACCACCGGATGTTCCGGTCCGGCGTCAAGGCCGAGCTCGACCCCGTGGTCACCCAGGTCGTGGGTGAGGCCCCGGACGTCGACTCCGCGGTGAAGATCATCCGTGAGACGAGGCCTGACGTCGTCCTGCTCGACGTGCACCTGCCGGGCGGCAACGGCAACGGCGGGGTCGACGTGCTGAGCGGGTCTCGGGGAGCCATGACCGAGGCGGGGCAGCCGGTGCGGTTCCTCGCGCTGTCGGTGTCGGACGCCGCCGAGGACGTCATCGCGGTGATCCGTGCGGGGGCGCGTGGCTACGTGACGAAGACGATCAGCGGCAACGACCTGATGAGGGCGGTACGCCGGGTGGCGGACGGCGACGCCGTGTTCAGCCCGCGGCTGGCGGGGTTCGTCCTCGATGCGTTCGGGGCGACCGCGGGGGAGATCGCGGAGATCGACGAGGAGCTCGACCGGCTGTCGGCCCGCGAGCGCGAGGTGATGCGGCTCATCGCCCGCGGCTACCAGTACAAGGAGGTGGCCAAGGAGCTGTTCATCTCGGTGAAGACCGTCGAGACCCACGTGTCGTCGGTGCTGAGGAAGCTCCAGCTGTCGTCGCGGCACGAGCTGACGGCGTGGGCCATGGGCCGCCGCCTCCTCTGAGCCCCCGCCCAGCGCGGCGCCGGCTTTCTGCCCAATAGGAGCGCCGCGCACGGTTTCCCGGCTGACCAGCGAACATGAGGGGCGCGGCGCTCCTCATATCGGCCCCACCGTGCGCTGCGCTCCTATTGGGCAGACTCAGCAGACTCAGCAGACTCAGCAGACTCAGCTGGGCTGGCGCCGTACCAGGCGGCCAGCCGGTTGAAGCCCTCGCCGAGGGTGATCTCCGGGCGCCAGGCCAAGGCGGATCGCGTATGCCGCTGGTCGAACCAGTGCGCCGTCGCGAGCTGCGTGGCGAGGAACCTCGTCACCGGCGGGGTGGTCGACGCCCCCGTCAGCCCCCACAGTCCCTCCACCAGGCCGCCGGCCAGCCACGCCGCCGGTAACGGCAGCCGGCCGCGTGGTCCCGGCACCCCGGCGGCCGAGCAGATCCGGCCGACGACCTCAGCAACCGGCCGAGGCTCCCCGTTGGACACGACCAGGGCCTCGCCGTGGACCCGCCTGCACGCCGCGAGAGCCGCGACCAGGGCTCCGGCGGCGTTGTCGACGTAGGTCGTGTCGATGAGCGCGGCGCCCGACCCGACGAGCACCAGCCGGCGGGCGCGAGCGCGCTCGACGATCCGGGCCACCAGCTGGGTGTCGCCCGGCCCCCACACCAGGTGCGGCCGCACCGCCACGACGGCCAGGTCGGCACCGTCCGCGGCCAGGGCCTCGCGCTCGGCGACCGCCTTGGACCGCGCGTAGTGTCCACGGACCCGCGCGGGGTCGGCCTGGCCCGCTCCCACCCCCATCAGGGCCCGGCCGTGGTGCGCGACGGACGGCGTGGAGACGTGGACCAGCCGGGGCACTCCGGCCGACCGGCAGGCCGCGAGCACCGCGCGGGTCCCGTCGATGTTGGTCCGCGCGAACTCGGCCCAGCGGCCCGTGACGTCCACCTTGGCCGCCAGGTGGAGCACGGCGTCCTGCCCGTATGCCGCACGAGCCACCGCGTCGGCGTCGGCGATGTCGGCGAGCACCTCGACGCAGGGCAGCCCCGCCTCATGCCGCTGCAGCACGGTCACCTCGTCGCCCTGCGCCAGCAGCTGCTCGACCGTGGCTCGCCCGAGCAGGCTGCGGGCGCCGGTCACCAGCACCTTCACGACGGTCGGCCGACCAGCCGGCTCCATGGGACGACACGGCTCCCCGCAAGGGTGCGCGCCGCCTGCTGCGCGACGAGGGCCCGGTCGATCTTCGAGGCGTGCCGGATGTCCACCGGCAGCCGGTCGGTGACGAGCACCGCCGCAACCTCAACGCCGGCGGCCGCCCGGACCGCGTCGGCCAGCAGGGCGGGCGCCACCCGCAGCGACGTCGAACGTCCGGCTACGCGGCGCCGTGCGGCAGCCGGCGTCACCACGACGACGACCACCTGCGTACCCGCCGGGCCCACCCCGACCACCGCGGCCGAACCCACCTCGGCCAGGTCCTCCACGCACTGTTCGACGCCCACCGGGGTGACCGGCCCGGACGGCGTGGTCAGGACGTGCGCCAGCCGGCCCTCGACCCACAGCCGGCCCTCGGCGTCAAGGTGCCCCACGTCGCCGGTGCGGTGCCACCCCGCATCACGCGACCCGGCCCGCTGGGTCGCCCACAGCGCGTCGTACCGCTCCTTGACGTGCGCGGCCCGCACGGTGATCTCCCCGGTGCGTCCCGGCGTACGCTCCAGCGCCCCATCGGCCCGCCCGTCGTCCGACAGGGCGCTGACGCCGACCTCTACTCCTGGCAGCGGCCGGCCCACACAGACGCCGGGCCCCAGACCGGCCCGCTCGATCTCGGGCAGCGTGATGTCGGTGAGCGGGAGGGCCTCGGTCATGCCGTAGGGGGTATGCGTCTCGGCCGCCGGCAACACCTCGCCGACCGCCCTCAGGAGCCGCGCCGGCACCGGGGCGCCGGCGGACACGAGCAGCCGGACGCCGCGCAGGACCTCGCGCTGCCGCGGTGGCGCATCGTGGGCACTGGCGACGACCCCACGCAGGGCGGCCGGCGCGGCGAACACGATGGTGGCGTCGACCGCCGACACCGCGTCGGCGAGCGTCGCAGCAGTCAGCTCCTGCGGCGTGGTCACGTCGATGTCCGGGACCGCGGTGGCGACGCCGAGCCCCGGCCCGAGAAGGGCGAACGGGGCGAAGGCGGCGACGAGCCGGTCGGAGTTCGTGATGCCGTAGGTCGAGCGGATCAGCTCGAGCTGGGCCACCACCTGACGGTGCCGGTAGACCACACCCTTGGCCGGGCCTGTGGACCCGGAGGTGAAGACGACCGCGCACTCGTCCTCCACGTCGGGCTCGGGCGGCACGGGGGCGGCGCGTCCGGTCGCGACCAGCTCGTCGGTGGTGAGGTCTGCGCCCAGGAGCCGGGCCGTGGCCCGGCCGGTGCCCACGGCGACCCGCGCGCCCGGCAGCTGCATCGCCCGGGCAGCGAGAAGTCCTAGGCGGCCACCGATGACCACGTCGGGGGAGGCGCTGCGCAGGGCCCGGCGCATCCCTGTCAGACCCAGCCCCTTGTCGGCGACGACGACGACCCCGCCGGCCCGCCACACGGCGTATGCCGTCGCCGTCACCTCGGGGGACGGCGGGATGAGCAGCGCCACACGGTCGCCGGCCACCAGCCCGGTGGCGGCCAGTCCGGCCGCCAGGTGCTCGACCCGCTGCGCGAGCGCCGACCAGGTGACCGTCTCGCCGCCGACCGTGACCACGGCGGGGGAGTCGTCCGCCGAGCGGGCGCGCAGGGCGGACCACAGCGTCCGGTGCCCGCCCGACGTCGCGCTCGGCACGGCCAGTGGTGGCGGCGTGGGCGTCGGCGTCGTGGCCCGGTCACCCACCCAGTCCCAGACCGCGCTCGCGTAGTGCGGAGCGTCCTCCTGGACCAGGTGCGACGCGCCCTCGAAGCGATGCAGCGCCGCCTGGGGCAGCCGGACGCGGAGGTCGGCGAGGTAGCGCTCCCCGAAGACCGGGTCGCGGGGACCCCAGAGCAGCAGAGCCGGCACGTCGAGCCCGCGGACCCCCTCGGCGATCTCGGCCAGGGCCGCGGCGGAAGGGTCGTCCGCCGAGAAGGGGATGTCGGCCACGAAGTCACCCACGGCCTGGCGCCGTGCGGCCGACTCGTAGGGCCGCGCGAACGCCCGGCGCACGTCGCGCGGCAGGGCCGGTCTCGACAGCGCCGTCGTCGCGCACACGAACGTCGGCGTCCGCACGCATACCGCGTCCCTCAGCGCTGACGCGTGGGCCAGCCGGATCAGCGCCGGCCCACGGTCGTCGCCCAGGGCGACCGCGGTGTTGGTGAGCACGATGCCGCGCAGCTGCGCGCGGTGCGCGAGCGCCCAGCCGAGCGAGATGGCGCCGCCCCAGTCGTGGCCCACGGTGACGACCGGGCCGGTCAGGCCGAGCGTGTCGGTGAGGCGTCCGAGGTCGGCCACCCGCTCGGTCACGGTGCGGGGGGTGGGCAGGCGGTCGGAGAACCCCATGCCCAGCTGGTCGACGGCGACGACCCGCCACCCCGGCCGGGTGGCCGCCAGGAGGCGGCGCCAGAGGTACGACCAGGTCGGGTTGCCGTGTACGCACATCAGCGTGCCGAGTCGCTGGGTCTCACCGGGCTCACCGGGCTCACCGGGCTCACCGGTGTCCAGGACGTGCCAGGTATGCCGTGTAGCTGCCCCGTCCTGCGGCCCGCCGGGCACGCTGACGAGACGGGACCACGAAGGGTCGAGGCCGGGGAGGCCCGGGGGAGGAAGGCGGGCGGTGGGGGCGGTCACCACTCGATCTCGAGGCAGGACGCGTTGAGGCCGGACCCGATACCCATGAGGAGCACCCGGTCGCCGTCCTCGAGGCGGTCCGCCTCGGCCGCGAGGGTGATGGGGACCGAGGCCGGTCCGACGTTGCCACGGGTCGGGAAGGTGCGCGGCACGAGGGCCGGGTCGATGCCGATCCGCTTGCAGAGGGCATCGGTGTGCACCTGCGAGATCTGGTGGATGACGTAGCGGCTCATTCCCTCGGCCCAGTCGAACTCCGTTGCTGCGTCGGTCCACAGCGCCTCGGTCAGCTCGAGGCCGGCGTCGAGGAGGCCCCTGAGGTCGGTGTTCATGACGTCGTTGTCACCGATGCACAGCTGGTGGTGCTGGGTGGCCGCCCGGGTCGTCGACCCCACCAGACGGTGCCCCCCGGGGTGCCGGTCGGCCGGCCCGAGCACCATGGCGACGGCGCCGGAGCCGAGGGTCAGGGCCGCGAACTCGCGCATGACGTCGTCCGATCCGGTCTCCGGACGCAAGAGGCGCTGGATCGTGGCCTCCTGGACGACGCGGGAGTCCTCCCCGTCGACGACGAGCGCGTACTCGATCACCCCGGAGTCGATCATGGCCCCGGCCAGCTCCATGCCGTTGACGAACCCGAGGCAGGCGTTGGTGATGTCGAAGTTGCGGCAGGACGTCGGCAGCCCGAGCCCGTGGTGCACCGAGACCGCGCTGGACGGCTCGAGGAACTGGCGGCTCACCGAGGTGTTGACCATGAGCCCGATCCGGGTCGGGTCGACGCCACACTCACCGATGGCCTTGGCGCCGGCCGCTACCGCGCCGTCGATGAAGGTGTAGCCCTCCGGCCACCAGCGACGCTCCCGGATGCCGACGAGCCGCTGGAGGAGGCCGGCCCGCATACCCACCCGGCGGTAGGTCTCGGCCAGGCGCTCGTCGAACGCGTCGGACGTGATGATCTCCGGCGCCTCCTCATCGCCGAGGGCGAGGATCGCCGTGTTGGTGAAGCGTTGTGTCGCGTTGCCGCTCATGGAGCATCCCTCGTCGTCAGGCGGCCACGTCGGCCAAGGTGCAGTCTCTCTATTCTCCCCATACCCCGCCCCCGGCGAGGTATCCCCGCTGATCTGGGCGGATGGGTCTCCGCGACCGGTCAGCCGGGTGCCGCAACGACGACACCCCCGACCACGGTCAGCCGGTGGTCGCGGACGGCGACGCGAGCGCTGCGGCGAGCCGGTCACGGGTGACCCGGTGGCCGCCGAACACCCGGAACGCCTCCTTGGCCAGCTCGTCCTCGGTGATACCCATGGCGTCACCCGCGACGTGGACCATGGCGTTGTCGATCTCCCGCAGCGCGACATCGTGGAGCGTGCTCCGCCATCCGATGACGTCGCTGACGAAGGCCACGAACTCCTCCTCGAGCGGAGGACGGGTCGCATCCAGTCCGATGGGTCGGCACCTACGATGACCACACCGCCCGGCGCGGGTTTGAGTTCTCCCGCCACGCCCTCGGGCGTACGCGGCAGGGCGTCATCCTGGGGCCGGGGCACAGCCATGACGGGCGCTGTCCCCCAGCATCGACTCGATGAGCCCCCGCTGCTGGAGGTCGAACGTCACGACGCCGATGGACCGCTCCCGCGCCGGCCAGCGCCGCGGCACCTCGGTGACGACCGCGGCGGCCTCGACCGGGTTGGTCCGCAGGGTGCCCATGGGCCACCGTGGCCGGTCTCGGGTCGAAGCGGCTGTGGTAGCGGCCACGGTGTCGCTCCAACGACGATTTCACCGCTACGACAGCCGCTGCGACTGACGACTCAGGGGATGAGCAGCACCTTGCCGGTGGTCCTCCGGCCCTCCAGCGCGTCGTATGCCGCCGCCGCCTCCGACAGGGGGTAGCGGGCCCCGATGGCGACCTTGAGCGCGCCCGACGCCACGGCCCCGAGGATCTCGGAGGTGCGCCACTCCAGCTCGTCGCGGGTCAGCAGGTAGTGGACCATCGTCGGCCGCGTGAGGAACAGCGAGCCGCTGGAGTTGAGCCGCTGGATGTCGAACGGGGGGACCTGCCCGCTCGCCCCGCCGAACAGCACCATCATCCCGCGGGGGCGCAGGGAGGCCAGCGACGCGTCGAACGTCGACCGGCCCACCCCGTCGTAGACGACGTGGACGCCCTGGCCGCCGTTGAGCTCCTTCACCCGGTCGGCCAGCCCAGCAGGCCCGGTCAGGTCGCCCAGCTGGGAGTAGTCGATGACGTGGTCGGCGCCGAGGTCGCGGCCGATGGCCACCTTCGCGGCCGACCCGGCCGTGCCGATGAGCGTCGCGCCCTTGGCCTTCACGAGCTGCACGAGCAGCTGGCCGACGCCACCGGCGACCGCGTGGGCGAGCACCGTGTCACCGGGCTGCACGGCATACGTCGAGTTGACGAGGTAGTGCGCGGTGATGCCCTGGAGCATGGCCGCGGCCGCGGTCTCGAGGTCGACGCCGTCGGGCACGGGCACGACCTTCTCTGCCGGCAGCGTGACGTAGCCGGCGCCGGTGCCGGGGCCCTGACACCACGCGACGTGGTCGCCGACAGCGAAGCCGGCACCCTCGCCTACCGACTCGCCCACCGACTCGCCCACCGACTCGACGGTGCCCGCCCCCTCGGCACCGAGCACGAACGGCGTCGGCATCGGGTAGACGCCCCCGCGCTGGTAGATCTCGATGAAGTTGACCCCCATGGCGGCGACCTTCACCCGCACCTGACCGGGTCCGGGCGCTCTGACCTCGCGCTCCTCGACGGTGAGGACGTCGCTGCCGCCCTGACGGGGAACGATGAGGGACGGGGTGCGCAGGGCTTCTCCGGAGGTCATGTCGCCCACCCTAGAAGGCCGCGCTGACCATAACGTCGGCTAGGGACGTCCATAACGCAAGATGATGGATCAATCGACTTGCCCCAGGGTCCGCACCTCTGGTGTGCTCCTCTCATGTCCTCCACCGCGACGCGAATGCGCACGGGTCAGCCGGCCACTCCGGCGACCTCCTGGCGCGTTCGGCCTGTCGCGCGCTGTTGTCGCTGGTCGCTGTTCCTTCGCTGACCCAGACCTCTCGACGACCGCCCGCCGGTGTGTGCACCCGGCCCGAACCACCTGGACCCCTCATGACCAGCCTGACTGTTTCGACCCACCTCGCCACACCCGCGACCCTCCCCGCCGTCCCGCTCGCCGAGCTGCGGCGGCTCGTGTGCCGCTACGCCCTCAACCCCAACCTCGCCGCCCTGCTCCCCGAGACGCGGGAGCGCGCGTGGGCCCGCCTGGCCGGCGACGCCCGGTCCGACATCTGGCTCATCTCCTGGCCCGAGGGCACCGAGACCGGCTGGCACGACCACGGCGACGCCGCGGGGGCGTTCGCCGTCGCCTCCGGTTCAATCGTCGAGCTCACCTGGCTGCTTGGCGCCGTCCAGGAGCGACGCCTGGCCGTGGGTGACAGCCGCTCCTCCGGCCGCGACCACGTCCACAACCTCGTCGGGGCGGGCCCGGGCCGGTCGCTCACCGTGCACGCCTACGCGCCGGGCCTGGTGACCATGGGCGCCTTCGAGCTCGGCCCGCGTGGACCGGTGCAGCGCGGCACCCAGGCCGGAGTGTCCTGGTGACCGCGGTCGCGCTCGACCCCGCCGCCCTGGCCGCGCTGAGGGCCTGGGAGACCAGCCAGTTCGCCGCCCCGGCGCGCCCCGCCGAACGCCCCACAGCCACCCGTTCCGGCGTGGCCACCACTCACGGGGTCGACGACCTGGTCGACGAGGCGCGGGGCACCTATGAGCCGGTCTCGGTGCGGGCGGCATACCAGCTCGTGCTGTTCCGACGCGCGGTCCTGGTGGACATCCGGCCCGAGGCGCAGCGCCGCGCCGAGGGCGAGGTCGACCCCGCGCTCGCCCCGGTGGTCGTCGAGCGCAACGTGCTCGAGTGGCCTTTCGACCCGCGCGGCAGCGCCCGACTGCCGTGGGTCACCGAGGAGACCCGGGTGCTCGTGCTGTGCCAGGAGGGGTATGCGTCGTCGCTCGCCGCGGTGAGCCTCGTGCGCCTCGGGGTGCGGGCCACCGACGTCGTGGGCGGCCTCCGGGCGTGGCGTGAGGCAGGGCTCCCGCTCGCCTCCTGACCGGTGCGGCGGCGGGCGGCGGTGTCACCCGGCCGACGTAGGGTGGATGACGAGATGAGCACCCTCTTCGACGACCTCGACCTGCCCACCCCGCCACCGCAGCGGGGCGCGTTCCAGGTCGACGACCGGGGCATCCCGCTCTGGGCGGCCGAGGGGGGCGCCGCACCGTCCGCCCGACGAGACGAGGCACGGACCCGGGGGCCGAGTGACGCCGACGGGCGGCTGCACGACCCCGAGGAGCTGCTCGCCGGCCTCAACCCGGAGCAGCGCGAGGCGGTCGTTCACCACGGTCCGCCGCTGCTCATCGTCGCCGGTGCCGGGTCCGGCAAGACGCGGGTCCTGACGCACCGCATCGGTCACCTGCTGGCCGCCCGCAACGTCCAGCCGGGCCAGGTCCTGGCGATCACCTTCACCAACAAGGCCGCCGGTGAGATGAAGGAGCGGGTCGCCGACCTCATCGGCCCGCGGGCCAAGGCCATGTGGGTCATGACGTTCCACTCGGCGTGCGTGCGCATCCTGCGCAAGGAGGCCACGAGACTCGGCCTGAAGTCGACGTTCTCGATCTACGACGCCGCCGACAGCCAGCGCCTCATGACCATGGTGCTGCGCGACCTCGACCTCGACCCGAAGCGCTACCAGCCGCGGGCGTTCTCACACGCCGTCAGCAACCTCAAGAACGACCTCGTCGACGAGGAGTCGTTTGCCGCCCGCGTCGGCGCCGACGACTCGCCGGCCGCCGCGGGCAGCACCCATCAGGAGCGGATGGTGTCGCAGGCCTACACGGCCTACCAGCGCCGGCTCCGGCAGGCCAACGCGATGGACTTCGACGACCTCATCATGACGACCGTCCATCTGCTACAGGCTTTTCCCGACGCCGCAGAGCACTACCGGCGCCGGTTCCGGCACATCCTCGTCGACGAGTACCAGGACACCAACGTCGCGCAGTACCAGCTGGTCAAGGAGCTCCGCGGGCCGGAGCTGCCGGCTGACGCCCCGGCGCATGCGGTGCCGCCGGGCGAGCTCTGCGTCGTCGGTGACGCCGACCAGTCCATCTACGCGTTCCGCGGCGCGACGATCCGCAACATCGTCGAGTTCGAGGAGGACTACCCCAACGCGCGGACCATCCTGCTCGAGCAGAACTACCGCTCGACGCAGACCATCCTGCAGGCCGCCAACGCCGTCATCGCCCGCAACGAGAAGCGGCGGGCCAAGAACCTCTGGACCGACTCGGGCGACGGCGTGCAGATCGTCGGCTACGTCGGCGACAGCGAGCACGACGAGGCGGCGTTCGTCGCCAAGCAGATCGACCACCTCGGCGACACCGAGGGCGTTCGGCCCAAGGACGTCGCGATCTTCTACCGCACCAACGCCCAGTCACGGGCGTTCGAGGAGGTGCTCGTCCGGGTCGGCATGCCCTACAAGGTCGTCGGCGGCACCCGGTTCTACGAGCGCAAGGAGATCAAGGACGCGCTGGCCTACCTGCGCGTCGTCTCCAACCCGGCCGACACGGTCAACCTGCGCCGAATCATCAACGTGCCCAAGCGTGGCATCGGCGAGCGCGCCGAGGCGTGCGTCGCCCAGCTGGCCGACCGCGAGCAGATCCCGTTCGTGGCGGCGCTCGGCCGGGCGGCCGATGCCCCCGGCATCGCCACCCGGTCGGTGTCCGCCATCGCCGTGTTCACCTCGCTCCTCGAGTCGCTGCGCCAGGTCTGGGACGGCGGGTCCGGGGTCGCCGGGCTGCTGGAGGCGGTCGTCGAGCAGAGTGGCTACCTCAAGGAGCTGCGGGCGAGTGTCGACCCGCAGGACGAGACCCGCATCGAGAACCTCGCCGAGCTCGTCGAGGTCGCGCGCGAGTTCGACGACGAGCGCATCGAGACCGGCGAGGTCGTCAGCCTGGAGGACTTCCTCGAGCGGGTGTCCCTCGTCGCCGACGCCGACCAGATCCCGACGGGGGCGCCCGGAGCCGACGCCGGCGTCGTCACGCTGATGACGCTGCATACGGCCAAGGGACTGGAGTTCCCGGTCGTCTTCCTCACCGGTATGGAGGACGGCACCTTCCCGCACATGCGCTCGCTCGGCGAGCCGCTCGAGCTGGAGGAGGAACGCCGACTGGCCTACGTCGGCATCACTCGGGCGCGGGAGCGGCTCTACCTGTCGCGCGCGGCGGTCCGCTCGGCGTGGGGTGCGCCGCAGTACCACCCGGCGTCCCGGTTCCTCGACGAGATCCCGGCCGAGCTGGTGGTGTGGGAGCGCCTCGAGTCGGCGATCGACCAGGCCCGCAGCGGCCGGCGGATGGGCGGCTCGGCGATGGAGTCGCTGGCCCAGCGCCGCGACCTGGCGCGGGCGTCCTCCAAACCGGCGATCTCGCTCAACCCCGGCGACCGGGTCACCCACGACTCGTTCGGGCTCGGCACCGTGCTGCGGGTCGAGGGGGAGGGCGACAAGGCGATGGCCCACGTCGACTTCGGGAGCGAGGGCGTCAAGCGCCTGCTGCTGCGGTATGCCCCGGTGACCAAGCTCTAGGCCGTAGCGGCGTCTAGGGGTGTCTGGGGTGTCAGAGGTGTCTCGAGAGGTGTCTCGAGGGGTGTCTCGAGGGGCCGGCCCGACCGAGAAGCCAGCGCCTCAGGTCATCTCCGGTGGGCTGCCCTCGACCTCGCGCATCCGGGTGTCGATGAGCTTGCGCACCAGCTCGACGGCAACGGCTGGTCGGGGGCGAAGTGCAGGGCGCTCTTGGTGGCCTGGTAGCCCGTCAGGTCGTCGGCCAGGGCCGAAAGCACTGAGCCACTGTGCGGCAGGTAGCTGAGGTGGCGGGTGAACGCGGCGAAACCGGCGACGGCCTTGCCGCCCACCTTGAACGCCGGCGCCCCGTAGGAGATGCACTGCTCGGCGTCGGGGACGATGGACAGCATCGTCCGGCGCAGCTGCTCGAGGGTGCTGCGCCCGGGTTCCTCGACGTCGGCAAGGTAGCGATCGATGTCTGCGGCGGCCATGAACCGAAGGTGTCATCGGCCCACGTCCGGGCGCAAGGGGCCTGGCCGACCCCGCCGACCGACCCGCTCACCCGGCCCGCCACGTCGGTGACGACGCGAGCAGGATGACCATCGGACCGCCCAGACGGTCAGGGAACCGGCAGCGGCTCGGGCCGCCCCCAAATCTCAGGAGAGGATTCCCTTTGCGGTCAGCCAGCCGATCGGGGGCACCGGGGTGCCGTTGCCGGGGTGGATCTCGAGGTGCAGGTGCGGACCGGTGGAGTGTCCGGTGTTGCCGGACAGTGACACGGTCTCGCCGGGGGTCACCTGCTCACCCTGGGCGACAAGGAGCTGGCTGTTGTGGGCGAACCAGGAGACGGTTCCGTCCCAGTACTGGATCTCCACCTTGTTGCCGTAGCCACCGCTCCAGCCGGCGAAGGTCACGGTGCCGCTGGACATGGCCCTGACCGGGGTGCCGACCGGCACGGCGTAGTCCTGGCCCAGGTGCATCACGCCCCACCGCATACCGAAGCCGCTCGTGAGCTGCGAGCCGGGACCGACGGGGGCGACCCACCCGGTCGTCGCGGCCCGGGCGTCGGCGGCCGCCTTGGCCGCCCGAGCCTCTGCGTCCGCCTCAGCCTGGGTCGTGGCCGCCGCGTCGGTGGCCGTCGACCCACGGTCGGAACCTCGGGGCGACCCGGTCCTGGTCGACCCGCTCTATCGGGTCGACGATCGCGATCGTGCTCACGACGGACGCACTGACGTTCTGCCCGGCTGGGCCGATGGGTCCGGCACCCACCTCGCCGACCTCGCCGACCTCGCCGACCGCGCCGACCGCGTCGACCGCGTCGACCGCGCCGACCGAGCTGACCGAACCCGCCGAGCCGCCGAGGTGGGCACCGGTCGCGGCCAGGACCAGGGTCGCCGCAGCGGCGGTCGGCAGGAGGAAGCCGGGTGGGGTGAACCGTCGCCGGGGGTCGACGCTGGGGTCGACACGGGTGGGAGCACGGGTGGGAGCACGGTGGCGCCCTGCCGGGGCACGGTGCTGCCCACGGTAGCGGTCGTGAGGCAAGGGGAGGATTCCTCGGGGCCGGCCAGGATGGGGACAGCCGTTGACCATACCGTGACCTTTTCGTGACCTCAAACCCCTCGCAGGGGCTCGGTCGTGCCGGTCGCGTCAGGCGACGGGCCGGCCACGCCCTCCGAAGGGAGTCGCGCCGGGGGCCACGGTGCTGCCGTCGGACCCGAGGTGGGCCAGGGCACTGGAGATCCCGTGCACGACCGACCGCATGATGGGCAGGCTCATGTGGCCCACCCCGTTCATCTCGATGTTGGTGACGTTGAGGTCGGCATGGTCGAGCGCGGCGGTGCGCTGCGGGAACATCAGCTGGTCGATGTCGGACCAGTAGCAGAGGAACCGCGTGCGACAGCCGTGCACCGGCTGCTCGAGCTCGTGCATGAGCGGGCTGCCCGGCCGCAGCTGGCGGGTCAGCCGGCTCGGCCAACCGTAGGCGAGGTAGGTCCCGTGGTGCGGGCTGCCCAGCGTGACGAGGGTATGCACGCGGGCGTCACCGCCCAGCCGGGTGACGTAGTAGCGGGCGATGAGCCCGCCCATGCTGTGGCCGACTACGTGGATCCGCTCGTACCCCGTCTCGGCGACGAGGCGCTCGATCTCCTCGGCGAGCTGGGCGGCGGCGACGCGCACGTCACCGGTGAGGATGGAGTAGTTCATGGTCGTGACCTGGCCGAAGCCGCGCCTGCGCAGGCCGAGCCGGAGCAGGGTGAAGACCGAACGGTTGTCGGCCATGCCGTGCAGCAGCAGGATCGGGGTGCCGGCCGCCTCGATGTCCGAGATGGCCAGGCCGCGTTGCACCGGGGCCAGATGCTCGATCCGGTAGTCATGAGAGAGGTCCCACGCCCGCGCCCCCACCAGCCCCAAGGGGTAGATGGCCAGATGGGTTCCCAGCCAGACCGCCTCGACGGTCGCGCCCATGAGCCCGGTGGGCGTCGCCAGAGCACGGGCGGTGTCGCCCATCAGCTGGCCCGCGGTGGCTGCGGCTGCGGCAAGGGGGCCGACCGAGGCGCTCGTCGCCCCCAGCAGCGTTCGCTGACTCAGCCGCGGACGCCGCCGCTCACCCCTGGTGTCGGCATCCTCGGCATCGTCGACATCGTCGGCATCGTCGGCATCGTCGGCATCGTCGGCATCATCGTCGGCACCGTCGGGGGTGCAGCGGCCGCGCATAGACGGCATACCCCGGGAGCAGGGTCATGGTCCGGCGACAGTAACCCCGCGCAGGGTGCTTCGCTACGCTTCGGCCCATGAGCGAGTCCCTGGTGTCGACGACGTCGACCCCCATCCGCGTCGTGGTCGCCAAACCGGGTCTCGACGGCCATGACCGCGGCGCCAAGGTGGTCGCGCGGGCGTTGCGCGACGCCGGCATGGAGGTCATCTACACGGGCCTGCACCAGACGCCCGAGCAGATCGTCGAGGCGGCCATCCAGGAGGACGCCGACGCCGTGGGCCTGTCCGTCCTCTCCGGCGCCCACATGACGCTGTTCGCCAAGGTCGTGGCCCTGCTGCAGGAGCGAGACGCCTCCGACATCGTCGTCTTCGGAGGCGGCATCATCCCGGAGGACGACATCCCGGAGCTGAAGGCCATGGGCGTCGCCACCGTGTTCACCCCGGGGGCGACGACCACCGACATCGTGGCGTGGGTCCGGGCCAACGTCGACCCGGACCGCTGAGGCGGTCTGTCTCACGCGCTGAGGCAGACGTCCGCTGCTGACGGCCGGTGAGAGTGGCGGCGGGCTGGATCGGCCCGGGAAGTGCCCAGGCAACGTTAAAGAATTGGTAAAATTCCTCGCCGCAGGCGGCGCAGGGGCTCACCATAGAGACACGGAACAACGCGTCACCCCCCCATAGCCGCGGTGCTCCGAGTTGATGGCGGACAGGGTCGGATCCCCGCATTCCCGCTGCGGGCGCGATCCGGACACCACGCGAGTGGTGGACCGGGAGCGAAAGCCCCGGTATGACCGCGTCGTCGGCGACCGGAAGGTTGTGGGGCCGCCAAGGGGCTGCGGCCCCACAACCATCCCATTGCCGCGACACGTCACGTCGTCGTTGCCATGCAACCAGATGACCTACGCTCCCGGACCGTGTTGCGCCCGACTGACTCCCGGATGCCGTGGCACCCTTCGGCCACCGGTGCCGGTCTGGCCGGTTTTGTCCACCAACGCCTCACGACCTCGGCCGTCACGGTGGCCATGACGGCGACCATGACGGCGACCATGACGGCGACCATGACGGCGACCATGACGGCGACCATGACGGCGGCCATGACGGCGACCATGACGGCGACCATGACGGCGACCATGACGGCGACCATGACGGCGACCATGACGGCAACACCGACCACCTCCACCGCGGCCCTGACCACCTCGCCGACCAGCACGGCGGCGCCGACCTTCCGGCAGGGCAGACCAGTCCGGCAGGGCAGACCAGTCCGGCAGGGCCGACCACGGTCGAGCCGCCCGCCCCCGCCAGCCCTTGCCTCGCTCCCGAGCGGCACGATGCTGGCGGTCAAGATCGACGACACGGTGGGTTCGCGGCCCCGGATCGGGCTCGACCGCGCCGCGGTCGTCGACGTCGAGCCGGTCGAGGGCGGCCTGACCCGCGTGCTCGCAATGTTCTCCTCCGCCGCGCCAGTCGGCATACCCGGTGAGGTGGGTCCGATCCGGAGCGCCCGTGAGTCCGACGTGACGCTCCTCGCGAACTGGGGCCACGTGGCACTGGCCTACTCGGGTGGCTCGGCCCGCACCCGCTCGGTCGTCGACGGCGCCGACCTCGCCGCCATCCCCTACGACGCGTCGACGAAGGGCTACCGCCGGGCCGGAGACCGTAAGGCGCCCTACAACGTCATCGGCGACACCCGGGCGCTCCTGGCTCGGGCCGGGACCGGTGCGACGTCGGGCGACCCCGGGTTCCGGTTTGGTCCGGCCGGCCCCGGCGGCGGTGCCGGGTCGTCGGTGTCCACGGCCTGGCCGGCCACCCGCATGACGCTGACCTGGGCCGCTGCCCGGCGCTATCTCATCGACACCGACGGCCGCCCCGACATCGACGCCGGCGGGCCCCAGCAGGGCGCGGCCACGGTCATCGGGCAACAGGTGCCGGTGCACCTGAGCGAGAACCGCGTTCTCAACGGGGTGCCGACGCCGGTCGTGGACGTCGCCGGTCATGGCACCGTCACCGTGCTCCGGGACGGCTACACCTGGCGGGGTGAGTGGTCGCGCCCGTCGCTGACCGCCCCGACGAGCTTCAGTGCCGACGGCCGGCCCATCGCCATGGCGGACGGGCCGGTCTGGGTGCTCCTGGTCCCCGCCGGTCAGGCCGTCGACGTCGGTTGAGTGGAGCCGACCGCTCACGGTGACCCGGCCGGCCGATAGAGTCGGCCCGCTGAACGGCCCGGGCCTCTCCGGGTGCCGGCCGTCAGCAGTGAGTGGACGTAGCACCCAGCACCGAGCTTCGACGATGGGATGACCGGCGTGGACCTGTTCGAATACCAGGCGCGAGACATGTTCGAGGCGCACGGCGTACCCGTCCTGGCGGGCCTCGTGGCCGACACCGTCGACGAGGTGCGGGCCGCGGCCGAGACGATCGGCCCCCGGAGCGGCGGGGTCGTCGTCGTCAAGGCTCAGGTGAAGACGGGCGGACGCGGCAAGGCCGGGGGGGTCAAGGTCGCCAAGAGCCCCGACGAGGCGGCGACCGCCGGTGAGGCCATCCTCGGCATGGACATCAAGGGCCTCACGGTCAACCGCGTCATGGTCGCCCAGGGTGCCTCCATCGCGGAGGAGTACTACTTCTCGGTGCTGCTCGACCGGGCCAACCGCACCTACCTCGCCATGTGCAGCAAGGAGGGCGGCATGGAGATCGAGCAGCTCGCGGTCGAGCGCCCCGACGCGCTGGCCCGCACACCCGTCGACCCCAACGTCGGCATCGACGACGCCAAGGCGCGCGAGATCGTCGACGCCGCCGGTTTCGACGAGGCCGACAAGGGCGCCATCGCCGAGGTCCTGAAGAAG
>JAABVA010002180.1_pt1 | contig 19820 bp, 18 predicted proteins | sample 5560331 | NCBI WGS metagenome assembly JAABVA01 (sample SAMN12812661, study PRJNA571458) | rock metagenome | isolation source: Antarctica rocks | place: Antarctica: Victoria Land, Mt New Zealand sud | collected 2016-01-07 | reverse complement strand
CCGACCAATGCTACATACGGAGTCACGAAGCCCCACCCTTTGTCGGGAATACCGCTCAAGTAAAGCCTTCTGTCCCGCATGTTCCATACTATCGCTCCCAGGATAGAGTTCATAACACCCTCTAGGCGGGTGAGATTCAACATCGCGTGCCCTACTTTAGGGGTTGATCGCGCTGCCGCCGACCGGCGCGCTGCTGGTTGTAGCGCCGCTCAAGCTCGTCGGCGGAACCGGATGCCCGGTGCGGGCGCTCACGCTCGTGACGCGTGCCTGAGCTTCGGAGAGCTACAACTCGCTAGGAGAGCAACTCTTCGAAGCCCGCCTCGTCGAGGACCGGGACGCCGAGGGCGTTCGCGCGCTCCAGCTTCGAGCCGGACTCCTCGCCCGCGAGTACGTAGTCGGTATTCTTGCTGACCGAGGAGGTGAAGGTGCCGCCGGCCTCCTCCAGCTTCTCGACGAAGTAGCCGCGCGGCCGGCTCAAGGTCCCGGTGATGACGACCCGCTTGCCCGCGAGCGGGCCTTCCGGGGCTCCGGCCGTCTCCCGCTCGAAGTTCAGACCCGTCCTTATCAGGCGCTCCACGAGAGCGCGGTTATCTTCGAGCTCGAAGTAGTCCGCGACCGCCCGGGCGACTACCTCTCCGATGCCTTCGATCTCTGTAAGCCTCTCCACCTCCACGCCGCGCAGCAGGTCCTCGTAGCTGAACTTGGACGCTATCAGTCCCGCCGTGACGTTTCCGACGTGTCGTATACCCAGAGCGTAGAGGATGCGGGAGAAGGGCTGCGACTTACTCTTTTCGATAGACCGAATGAGGTTCTCGGCGCTTTTCTCGCCGAAGCCTTCGAGCGGGACTAGCTGTTCGGCCTTTAGATCGTAGATCTCCGCGACGTCCTTTACGAGGCCGAGGTCGAAGAGGTGGGTGGCGAGCTTCTCGCCGAGGCCGTCGATGTCTATCGCAGCCTTCGTTGACCAGTGGATGATGTGTTCCAGCGCCAGAGCCGGGCAGCGGGCGTTCGCGCAGCGGGTCACCGCTTCTCCCTCCGGTCGGGAGACAGGCTCCCCGCACACCGGACACTCCTCCGGCATGACAAACTCGCGCTCGCTGCCGGTGCGTTCTGCGAGGACAGAGCGGACAACCTGCGGGATCACATCTCCCGCCCGCTCGACCACAACCGTATCACCGATAAGGATGTCCTTCTCCCTCACGTAGTCCTCGTTGTGCAGAGTCGCTCGTGAGATCCTCACTCCCCCGACGTTCACCGGTTCCAGGATGGCCTGCGGCGTAAGTGCCCCCGTCCGTCCGACGTTGATGATTATGTCTTTCAAACGGGTACGGCCCGCAAGCGGCTCGAACTTGTACGCTATCGCCCACCGCGGGGCCTTCGCGACGGAGCCTAGAGCGCGTTGTTGCTCGCGGGAGTCGACCTTCACGACGACGCCGTCGATCTGATACGGGAGCGACTCGCGCTCTCGGGCGGCTTCCTCACACTCCTCCATGACGGACTCTATGGTGTCGTGCAGCTTGTAGGGGTTGGCGCGCAGGCCATAGCTCTTGAGAGCGTCCAGAGCGGCGGAGTGGCTCTCGTAGAGGTCGCCGCCCTCGCCGATGCCGTAGAGGTAGACGGTCAGGGGTCTCCTCGCGGTGATCCTCGAATCGAGCTGCCGGATGGCGCCGGCGGCGGCATTGCGCGGGTTGGCGAAGGGCGGCTTCCCCCCGGCCTCCTGCCGCCGGTTGAGCCGCTCGAAGTCCTCCAGCGTCATGTACACCTCGCCCCGTGGCTCCAGGGCCTCCGGAGGATCATCGTGGAGCCTCTCCGGTATGGAGCGAACGGTGCGCAGGTTGGCCGTTACGCCCTCGCCGATCGTCCCGTTGCCCCGCGTGGCGCCCCGCGCGAACCGTCCTTCCTCGTAGCGCAGCGAGACCGCGAGGCCGTCTATCTTCCGCTCTGTCACGTAGCGGGGCTCTTCGTCCTCCCCTAGGAGCCGCCGCACACGGGCATCCCACTCCTTAAGCTCTTCGAGCTTACGGGCGTTGGCCAAGGAGAGCATCGGGACGGCGTGGCGGACTTGCTGAAACTCCTCCAGAGGCTCGCCGCCTACTCTCTGGGTGGGAGAGTCCGGGGTGACGAGCTCGGGGCATTCGGCTTCTAGGCTTTCGAGCTCTTTATAGAGGGCGTCATACTCGGCGTCGGAGATCTCCGGCGCGTCCTCGACGTAGTAGCGGCGGTTGTGGTACCTGACCCGCTCCCTGAGCTTCTCGATCCTGGCCCTGACGTTTGGTTCCTCGGACACGGGGCGATTATACAGAGCGATAGCACGACTTCGAGGGTGTTCTTCGCGGGTAGAAGGTCATGGTTGTTAACTGAGCTTTTACAGCCAGGAGGAGGACCAGAAAAGAGCTTTAGACCTTCGAGGAGTTCGAGAAGATGCCGCGGGAGAACCTCCGCTGAGTTCGGCCTGCCGCTGACCATGTTCGTCCTGTTTGGAGAGGGCGGCTGGGGAGAGAACTCCCTCCGCAGGGTGCTCGACGCCCTGCCCAATACCAGGAGCGCTGACGTGGCCGTGGCCAAAGGGGGCTGCGCGACGCGTGGCCGGGGGTCTACTTCGGGGTCTACTTCGGGGTCGCCTTCTACGAGCGCGGCGAGGCGGTTGGAGACTTGCTCGGGTGCGCCCGGGCCGCCGTCCAGAAGTGGCCCTGCTAGCCTGAGTTATTTACGATCGGGTCCGGCACGGAGTGAACCATGCGCCGGTAGAGATCGTGTCTGTCGCAACCGCATACACCTGGCCGACTACGAATTCGGCCGAAAGGAGTGCACATGAAGGAACTATTCGATAAGTTTGATCGACTGGATACTGCTCTGAACCGCTGGCTGGTTGCCCACAGCATCGCGCTACTACGTGTAAGCCTGGGTCTCGTCTTCCTTGTGTTCGGGGCGATGAAGTTTTTCCCGGAACTTTCTCCCATCGAGGACCTGGCCACGCGCACGACGACCGCCCTCACCTTCGGGCTGATCTCGCCGAGCGTGGGTCTCGTGATGATCGCCGCGCTCGAGGTCGCCATCGGCCTGTGCTTTGTTACGGGCAGGTTCCTGCGCGTGGGGGTGTGGCTTATGGGGGCGCAGATGCTGGGGGCGATGTCCCCCCTGGTGCTGTTCCCGGGTGAGCTATTCACCGGCCCCTACTACGCGCCTACTCTCGCGGCGCAGTACATCATAAAGGACATAATTCTGGTGGCCGCGGCCCTGGTGATAGCGGCCACCTGGACGGGCGCGCGCATCGTGGCCGAGCCAAAGAGCATGAAAAGCATCCTGCGCGCCAAGAGAGCACCCCTGGTGGGTGCTGCCCGGCCTGAGGCGCTCTCGTCCTCGCGGAGGTGATTGGCTCCCTGCTAGCCCGCCGCGTATACCATGACTAGCAAGAGCAGAGCCGTACTCATCCGTGTTCCTCGTAATGGGCGCGCAAGGCGTTGTCGAACTCTCCGGTGGGGTCCTCCGGGACGGGGGCGGACTCTATCGCCTCCCTGCTGTAGGGCATCCTGACGCGTTCGTTCTCGACGTCTACCTCGATCCCATCCGCGAGGATGGTGTGTCCATCCGCTATCACATACTTCAGGACATCGCTCGGGACATCGTAGACGGTGCCGTCGACCTTGCCGATCACGGTGCCCGAGACATCCTGGAGTTCGTAGCCCTCCATGGCCGTATACGGGTTGTTTTCCATCAGCCGGTTCCTCCAGGTGGCGAGAGCCTTCTCAGGCCCGTATCATAGCCGGACGTGAACGGCAGAACCAACCTCGGGAGGAACGCGCGCGTCCTCAAAGGGCTCTCGTTGCTCTACGTCGTGCTCGTGATCCTGTCGCTCTTCTTCGTACACAGTGGCTCATACCGGCCAGCCGTCTCCTATGTGCTCCTCTACCTCGCCGTCTCGGTGATCTTCACGGCGGCGGTGGCGCTGCTCTTACTCCCCACGCGGCAGTTTGGCGAGGGTTTCTGCACGGCCTTCTACGTTCTATATGCGGTGTTTCTGGCGGGGACGGTGTTCTTTACCGGCGGGGCAGCGAGCGAGCTGTACGTGCTCTTCTTCCCGCTCATCTTCGCCTCGGCGTCGCACGGGTTGTTGCGTATCGGACTCCCCGTGCAGGCGGCGGTGCTGGTGAGCTACTCCCTGGCGGTGCTTCCGGATACCCTGAAGCACGTGGCGAGCGCCGGGGGGCCGGCGCCGGTCTTCTTCAGGCTCGCCATTTTCGCGCTTACGGGCGCCTTCGTGCTGCTGGCGGTGGGCAGGGGAGCCGCCGCGGACGCAGAGGAGGGCTACGCGCTGGACGAGGACGGTTCGATTCTTCTGGGGCGGGTATCCGATGAGATCGAGGCTCGAAGAGGGGCGCCGGTCGGGGTGATACTGGTGGATCCGGGGCGCGGGCTGGAGAACGTAGTGGACCTTCTTGTAGAGCGGGTGCGTGCCAGGACCGGGGAGCCCGTCCTGCTCGGTGAGGGGACGGTTTTCGGGCTGGTTCTCGGCGGGACGGACGATAGCGCGGTGGAAAGCGCGGCCCGGCGGGCTTTAGCGACGGCCGGCTCTTTGGGCTCGGAGGAGGCGCGGGCGGGGGCGGCGGTCTACCCGCGCGACGCCCGCTCGGCGGAGGATCTCCTCGTTGTCGCCGGGAGGGCGCTGGAGACGGCCTTCGCAGCCGAGAGGCCGGGCGCCATCGTGCTGGCCGGCCGGGGCTTCTCCGATGCCCCCTTCAGGGCTGCTCGCTAGAAGCGACAGCTATGAAGCGTCCGTGAAACCAACGGCCGGGTTCTAGCGTAAGTATACGAAGTGCCGGGGCGCGGTCCGGGGGTGGTTTGGCCCGGTGTTATAATCCCCCGGAGTCAGAAGAGGTCTTCGACCCTGTGGGGGTGGCGGCTAGTTATGGGAAGATTTACGAGGACGATCCGGGGGTTCTTCGGCCGGTTCCTTACCGGAGTCGAGCGGCGCAACCCGGAGATCCTCCTGGAGAACGCCGTCCAGGATGAGCTGGATAACCTGAAGAAGCTTCAGGTGGCGGCGGCTCGGACGATGGCCTACGAGAAGATGCTCACGAGCGATGCAGCCGAAAAGCAGAAGCTAGCTACAGCCAGAGAGCGCCAGGCACGGGAGCTCGCGGCGCATAACCAGCGGGAGGCGGCGGTCCAGGTCCTCCAGCAGAAGCAGGAGGCGCAGGTCCAGCTAACAGAGATAGAGGGGCGTCTGGACGAGGCCCGCCGCAACTCCGAGGAAGTGCAACGGGCGTTTCGGGAGCAGGAGCGGCGCTACAACGACCTCGTGCGCGAGCGGGCGGCCCTGCTCGAAGAGCACCAGCGCTCCAGGGCGCTGCGCGCCGCCAACGAGGCGCGTTCCAGCGTCTCCCTGACCGATTCCTCCCACGACCTCGAAAAGGCCCGGCAGGCAATAAGGCAATCCTCCTACGAGGCTCAGGCCGTCGGAGAGCTCGGCACGAGCGAGACGGAGCGACAGATCTCCGCCGCCGAGGTAGACATCAAGCGCCTCGACGCCGAACGCGAGCTTGAGATGATGGAGATACAGATGGGCATCCGGCCCGCCTCCTCTCTAGAGAAGGGCGAGACCGTTGAGCCGGCCGAGCTGGCCGAACGCCGGGCGAAGCGCGATCCCGGGGAAGGGGCGTAAGGTTACGATGGTGAGGAAGAGGCGTAGGGGGCTGAGGCATACCCTGTACCGGCTCGCGCCTTTCGGCTCGATGGCCGGACTGGGGATCGTGGCGGCCATGGACCCCCACACGTACCCCCTCGCGGTGCTGTTCGGCATCGGGGCCGTGGCGACGGGCAGGCGTCTCCTGGATCGGCGGAGGAACGAGCGCAAGGAGCTCTGGCGCAGGGCGCGGGAGAACGCGAGGGAGCTCGGGCGAGTAGCGCGCTCGGACAAGGTGGCCACCTCCCAGATGAGACGGCTCATGGGCCTCCAGGACGGGCTTCTGGAGAGTTGGGAGCTCTTGCCCGAGGAGTATGGGCCGCTACTTCTAGAGGATCTCTACACCGTCGTGGACGAGGTCGAGGCGGTCGCGCAGCTGGCGCACCGGCGGTCGGCTTTGAGGCGGCATCTGGAGGCGGTGGACCGGAGGACTATCGTGGGGCGAATAGAGGAGCTAGAACGCGAGATCGAGGGCTTAGAGAGAGGCTCGGTCCTTAGCAGGTCCTTCGAGGCGGCGCTGGAGGGGCGTCGAGGGGAGCTCGCCGCCTATGGGGAGATACCCCAGGCGATAGGCCTGATCAACGCGCAGCTCGAAGGTGTCGAGAGCCTGCTCGGTAACCTGCGCGCCGAGCTTCTGGCCCTCGACGCGAGCCCGACCTCGCTCTCCGTGGAGTCCAGACTCGTGGGGTTAAAGCAGCGGATCGGCTACTTCCGCCGCAGCCTGGATGAGATAAGGCAGAGCGTGGACCGCCTGCCAGGTGACAAGTTCGACGGCCTCTCCAAGGCCTTGCCAGAAAGGATGTCGGCGCAATGAGTGGAAAGGGATTCTTCTCCAGGATAATAGGAGGAGAAGGGGGAGAGGACGATACCAGGATCTACTCGGCCGAGGAGCTCGGTGGGCCGAGTAGGTCTTCCGAGGGGCAGGAGCCCAAAGAGGAACAGCATGGCTTCACCGCCGAGCGAGCGGCGGAGATCATAGACGACTTACCGTCGGAGGTCCCCCGGGAGAGTGCGCTTCGCATCGTGCGTGGGACGCTCGAAGCCGCCGGGGTCAAGGTCGAGGACCTCGAAAGATCTACACGCGTGCGTGAGGCGAAGCTCAATTCGGAGATAGATCTCGCCCGGAGTCGCCAGCAGGAGTTGCAGGAGCGGACCGACGAGGTCGTGCGCTCGCTCGAAGAGGAGATCAGGAAAGCCCGCGAGGCCCGCGATACCGGGGTTGCCACGGAGGAGCAGAGGGTATCCCGCGCCTCGGCGGGTCTCGAAGGGCTGAGACGGGTGCGCGCCTTCTTTGGCTTCCCCGAGGTCGAAGAGGAGACCGGCGAGACCGGCGATCCGGAGGCCGACACGACCGGGGACGAGACCCACATCCTCGAACCCCTCGACACCAGCGCTGATGAGACCCAGGTGCTCCGGCGCTCCGGCTCACGCTCGGATCCGGGCAGACCCGCCGGCACTACCGACGAGAGGTGAGCCTGGGCCGCCGCCTGGGCCGCCTGGCCCGGGGCTTCGTCTCCAAGAACGTAGACGAGGAGCGCCTCAGAGAGACTATCCGCGTGGGCCGCGAGCGTGGCGAGACCCTCAAAGACGCCTTCCAGGCTGCCCGACGCGGCTTTACCGAGGAGTGGAGGGCCGCGGAGGAACGCGCCGCCGAAGAGGAGCCCCAGACCGAACGGACGGGCCGCGCTTCGGGGTACTGGGCGGAGGCCTGGCGAGCAGCGCCGCGCTACGTACCGAAGAAGTATCCTCCCGAGGTGCTCGTCGCGTACCACAAGCTCGGTCTGAGCCCCGGCAGTTCCCTCGAAGAAGCTAGCAGAAAGCGCCGCGAGCTCGTCAAGCTCCACCATCCCGACCGGTTTGCCGACCCCGCGCAGAGAGAACGCGCCGAGAGGCTGACCGCTGAGATCAACGCCGCCCACGACGTCGTCGAACGCTACGTGCTTCGCGGCTAGCGCTCTAGCATCAGTTCTTTAGTCCGCAGGACCCTGAAGCCACTGGTCTCGCCTTTGCTTACACGAAGCGCGTTTGTCCCCCGGGCGATCTTCGCGCCCCCGAGATCGTAGGCCGAAAGCTGATTGCTAAGCGACCAACTCGGCGCGTACTATGAGTCGATTCTCGAAGGTGGGGATTGGGGTTCAGCTCTGCAGGGAGAGGACGGTCTTATTGGAGACGGGGTAGGTGACCCAGAAGTCTTCGGGTTTTACGGTCATGTAGTCGTAGACCTTGAAAGTGTATCGCTTACCAGACTGGTCGGTGATGAGGATCTCGTCCCCCGGCTCTAGCTGGTCGAGTTCGTAGAAGACGTAGGGGACTCTCGTCCAGAGGAAGCCTAAAGCATGCCCGGCTATTACGGTGTTCGAGCCTTCTTTCCAGGGCGCGCCGGTCCCGTCGAGGTGGATGATGCCCTCCCGGTCCAGCTCTACCTGGCTGTTGGCCGTCGGTACCTGGATGCCGTCCAGGCCGAGCTTGGATAGCGTGAGGATCAGGGTCCTGCCGCCCTCCGGGCTCTCCTGGGTGTTTGGCTGGCGCGAGGGGTCCGCGCGCACGCCCTCCGGATTCTCACCCAGGAGCTTCCGGGCGTTCTCCATCTCTGACGGGCTTAACTTCGCCGACGCCGTCTCCGTGAGCGGGTAGGCGGGCAACGCCGCCAACGCCACCCACGCCAGAGATACCAGCAGAACCGAGACTTTGAGATCCTTGAACATTGCCGGGAATTATATGTGCCAATTTAGATAAACGATAGCAAGACGTGGCCAAGCCTGGAGCATCCGGCTGCCGGGAGCCGTAGAGGTGGAGGGCGCCGCTTACAGCTTCGGGCATTAGCTGGGAGGTTAGCTGACCAGCTGTCCCCCTACGATGAGGCGTTTCTCGAAGGTCGGCTCCGGGAGGCAGGTCTGGAGCGAGACCATGTTCCTGCCGGCGATGGGTTCCGTGACCCAGACGTCAGTGGGCTCGACGACGAAGCGGTCGTAGATGCGGTAGTCGTAGCTCCTGCCGGTGGAGTCGCGGAGGGTGACGACGTCTCCGGGACGGAGGTCGTCGAGGTCCTAGAAGACGTTCGGGCCGCGGCTCGCGTCGAAGTCCGCCGCGTGACCGACGATGTACGTGTTCGAGCCGCGCTCGTAGGGGAAGTCAGTACCGGTGAGGTGCATGATGCCCTCCCGATCTAGGTATTACTGATTCGGGGAGTCCCCCACGGGCACATCCTCGATCCCCAACCTCGGTATAGAGACCGAGAGCTCGTCGTCCGCCGGCTCCGGGCCCCGTCACTACCCCGGGAGGCACCCCCACGTAACGGTCTTCCGCGGGCGGAGCCTCTCCGCGCGAGGTTCTGCGCGACGGTCCGGGAAGCACGGAGACGCTCACCCCGGCCTTCTGAAGCCGTTCGGTCCCTCTGTCAACGCTCTTGGCCTGCGCTGCTTGCTCTTGCGCTGCTTGCTCTTGCGTGGCGGCCTGCTCGCGGGCGAGCCTCTTGCGGGTTGCCTCCTTGGACTTCTCGCCGGTGGCGGGCCGCGGTTCGGGGGGCAAGACCGTTGGGGTCGTAGCCTCCTCCGTCGCGGAGACCACCATGGCTCGTTGTGGCTCCGGCTCGTCGTCCCGCGATAAGGGCAGGAACGGGAACGCGACTAGCCTCGTCGCCTGCGCTGTTGCGCCTATCGCGGCGGGGAACCCGAAGCCCTTCACGTCGCTCCTTCTCCGGCTCAAGAGGGTACTGCACTCCAGGGGCGAGATTATAGGTAAAATACGCGCATGGAGGTAATGTCCCTGATCGGGGAATTCAGCGCGGAGTTGGCGAAAGATTCCAACACCTCCCCCCGCACCGTCGAGTTCTACGAGGCTGACCTCAAGGAGTTCGCCCGCTTCCTCGCCGCGAGGGACGTCTCCGAGATCGAGGACGTCGGGGTCGGGGAGGTGATGGGCTTTCGCAATCACCTTCTAGAGGGAAGACGCAAACGCTTCACCGTCTATCGCAAGGACGCGGCGGTTCGACGCTTCCTCGACTGGGTCCGTGTCTCGACCGACGCGGGGTTCGACCTAGATCCCATCGAGCCAATGCACCAGCCTTTGGACCAGCAGATAACCTTCCTGGAAGACGAGGAGGCCGAGCAACTCCTCTCGTTCCCGCAAAACAGCCTCGACTCCTTGCGTGACGCCGCGATGATCCGGCTGATGCTCGACACCGGCGTGACGGTAAGTGAGATCCGGGGCCTGCTACAGAGCGACCTCGACCTCGAAGCCGCTCAAGTCCAACTAGGTGGTCCCGGCTCCCACCTCGCCCCCCGCGCTCGTCGTCTCACGGACGAGACCATAGAGATCCTGCGCCGCTACCTGGATATGCGCAAGGACGAAACCCCCGAGCTGATAGTAGGTCGTGCCGCCCGCCCGGTAACGACCTCCAAGTCGCTCCAGAATGCCCTCTGGAAGCGGTGTGAACAGGTCGGCCTGCCGCGCGTCTCCCCGATGATCCTCCGCCACACCTTCGCCATACGCCTCCTGAGGCGCGGCGCGACCCTGGACGAGCTCAAAGACGCATTGGGCGTGCGCGACACCACAAACATCGGGGTATATAAGAAGTTCGTATAGTGAGAGGAGCCGTAAAGTGGCCGACGACAAGAACAAGGATTTAAAGAACACTTCGGCGGAAATCATCGCGGATCTCCTCTCCGATCCGCGGGTGCGGCGGGGCCTGAAGTACCTGGGGGGCGAGGAGTTCAAGTCCGACCGGGAGCGCATCCGGCGTGGAGCGGCCGACCGCCTCAAAGGTATCCGCGAACGCTACCGTCCGAAGAGGCGCACCTCCGAGATGGCCGCCCGCGAGAGGGAGCTTACCCTTCGTCTGGCCGAGGTCGAGGCGGAGTCGGCGGAGCTGCGGCTGCGCCTGTCGGAGCTGCTGGAGGAGGAGGAGAGGCTCAGGGGCGACCTGGAGAGCTTGTAGCGCCGGAAGGTTCACGTCTGGACTCGCCGGTTTGTGATCTTTTTCTGATACGGGCGGCCAGACCTTGATACATCCCTTGTACTTTGGGGCCGGTTCGTGTACAAAGTAAACTTGCTCTTGTGGCGCCCTGGCATTTCTTAGGAGGCGGTTTGGCAACTCTCAACACAGGTCTTTACAACCCCGCGTTCGAGCATGATGCTTGCGGTGTCGGGTTCGTCGCGCGGATAGACGGGCGGCGCACCAGAGAGACCATCGAGGAGGGGCTGGAGATCCTGCTGAACCTCGCCCACAGGGGGGCGAGCGGGAGCGACCCGGAGACCGGCGACGGGGCGGGGATCATGCTCCAGGTTCCGGATGCTTTCTTGCGCCGGGAGTGCGCCTCTATAGACATAGACCTGCCGCCCGCCGGGGGCTACGGGGTCGGGATGCTCTTCGAGTTCGAGGAGGACACCTCGTGCGAGGGTACGCTGGAGCGTATCGTTACTGAGGAGGGGCAGCGGTTTATCGGCTGGAGAGACGTGCCGGTCGAGTCAAGCTCCGCCGGAAAGCTTGCCCGTAGCGTCATGCCGCGCATCAAGCAGTTCTTTATAGAGAACAGGGCGGGCGACGAGGCGGACTTCGAGCGGAAGCTGTACGTGATCCGGCGAAGGGTTCACAAGGCAGTCGAAGGCGAGAACAGCTGCTACGTGGTGAGCCTCTCGGCCCGCACCATCGTGTATAAGGGACTTCTCATGGGCGCGCAGCTCCCCGATTTCTACCCGGACCTGAAGGACCCGAACATGTCGAGCGCGCTGGCGCTGGTACACGAGCGCTTCTCCACGAACACTCTCGGGACGTGGGACCTCGCGCATCCGTACCGCTACGTGGCGCACAATGGTGAGATCAACACTCTGCACGGCAACATCAACTGGATGCGGGCGCGCGAGAGCCGTCTGGAGTCGCCGCTTTTCGGCGAGGACATAGGGAAGCTCTCTCCGATCATCCAGGCGGGCCAGAGCGACTCCGCCTCCTTCGACAACGCCCTGGAGCTTCTGCACCTCGCGGGACGTAGCCTCCCGCACGCGGTGGCGATGATGATCCCCGAGGCCTACGAGAACGACGAGCTGATGGACGAGGATCGCCGGGCTTTCTACTCGTACCACAGCGCCCTCATGGAGCCGTGGGACGGGCCGGCGGCGGTCGCCTTCACCGACGGCAAGGTTATAGGGGCGACGCTCGACCGGAACGGTCTGCGTCCCGCTCGCTACTCTGTCACCCGCGACGGCCGGGTCGTGTTGGCCTCCGAGGACGGGGCCTTGAGGCTGTCCGCTGACGAGATCGTCGAGCGTTGGAGGCTGCAGCCGGGCAAGATGCTCGTGGTGGACACCGAGAGGCACGAGTTGCAGCACGACCAGGACGTAAAGAGGCCGCTAATAGGGCGTAAGCCGTACAAGGAGTGGGTCGAGGCGGGGGAGATCTACCTGGAGGGGTTGCCGGAGGCCGGCCCAGACGGGAACCGTCCAGAGCCCGCTTCGCTCTTCGAGCGGCAGCTCGCGTTTGGGTACACGATGGAGGACCTGAGGATAATCCTCTCCCCGATGGCCCGGGGCGGCAAGGAGCCCGACGGCTCGATGGGGACCGATACCCCGCTCGCCGTCCTCTCCGAGAGGCCGCAGCTGCTCTTCTCGTACTTCAAGCAGCTCTTCGCCCAGGTCACCAACCCGCCGATAGACCCCTTGCGCGAGGAGCTCGTAATGTCGCTCAGGATGTCTTTGGGGCCCGAGCAGAACCTCTTCGACGAGACGCCCGAGCACAGCCGCAGGGTGTTGCTCGACGGACCGATCCTGACCAGCGCGGAGCTTAAGAAGATCCGGGAACTCCGCTCCGAGCCGTTCTCCTCGTCCACGCTTTCGATTCACTTCTCCGCCTCCGAAGGGGAGAAGGGCCTCGAGACGGCGCTCGAAGGGTTGTGCGAGAGGGCCGAGAGGGCGGTTCAGGGCGGCTCGACCGTACTGGTCCTGAGCGACAGGGGCATCACCCGCGAGCAGGCCCCGATACCGAGCCTGCTCGCCACCGCCGCCGTCCACCATCACCTCGTCCGCGTGGGCATCCGTACCTGCACTACCCTGATAGTCGAGACGGCAGAGGCCCGCGAGGGGCATCACTTCGCCCTGCTCGTCGGCTACGGGGCGACCGCGGTCAACCCGTACCTCGCCTTCGAGACGATAGAGGACATGGCGGCGAACGACCTGCTGGGTGAGGACGTAACGCCGGAAGAGGCGACCAAGAACTTCATCAAGGCCATCGAGAAGGCGCTCCTGAAGACCATCTCCAAGATGGGCATCTCGACGTTGTTCTCGTACTGCGGCGCCCAGATCTTCGAGGCTGTCGGCCTGAACGAGAAGTTGGTCGAGAGGCACTTCGCCCGCACGCCCTCGCGCATCGGGGGCATCGGCCTGGCCGAGATCGGGCGGGAGGTCCTTACGCGCCACCACCGGGCGTTCTCGGAGATAGAGGACGGACCCGAGGAGTTGGAGGTCGGGGGCGAGTACCAGTACCGGGTGCAGGGCGCCCCGCACCAGTGGGACCAGAACACCATCGTCCCATTGCAGCGAGCCGTCGAGACGAATAGCTTCGAGACCTTCAAGCAGTACTCGGATCACTTCAACGAGAAGAGCGCGCGCCTTTTTACCCTGCGCGGCCTCTTCGACTTCAAGCGCGACCCCATCCCGTTGGAGGAGGTCGAGCCGGCGAAGGAGATCGTCAAGCGTTTCGCGACGGGCGCTATCTCCTTCGGCTCCATCTCGAAGGAGACGCACGAGACCCTCGCAATCGCGATGAACCGCATCGGCGGTAAGTCGAACACCGGAGAGGGCGGCGAGGACCCCGAGCGCTTCACCCCGGATCCCAACGGTGACTCCCGGCGCAGCTCGATCAAGCAGGTGGCCTCTGGCCGCTTCGGCGTGACGACGGAGTATCTGGTCAACGCCGACTCGTTGCAGATAAAAATGGCCCAGGGCTCCAAGCCCGGCGAGGGCGGGCAGCTACCAGGCAATAAGATCTCCGAGGACATAGCGAAGGTGCGCTACTCGACACCGGGGGTTGGACTTATCTCCCCGCCGCCGCACCACGATATTTACTCAATAGAAGACCTCGCGCAGCTCATTCACGACCTCAAGAACGCCAACCCGCGCGCCCGGGTGAGCGTGAAGCTAGTCTCGGCGGCCGGAGTCGGGACCGTCGCGGCGGGTGTGTCGAAGGCAAAGGCCGACCATATAACCATCTCCGGTCACGATGGGGGGACCGGGGCTTCGCCGCTCTCCTCTATAAAGCACGCGGGACTCCCGTGGGAGCTCGGCGTCGCCGAGACCCAGCAGGTCCTCGTCGAGAACGACCTGCGCGGGCGCGTCGTGTTGCAGACCGACGGGCAGCTCAAGACGGGCCGTGACGTGGTGGTGGCGGCGCTCCTGGGGGCGGAGGACTTCGCGTTCTCGACGGCGCCGCTGGTAGCGACGGGCTGCATCATGATGCGCGTGTGCCACCTGAACACCTGCCCGGTGGGCATCGCCACGCAGGATCCGGAGCTCCGTAAGAGGTTCACGGGTAAGCCAGAGCACGTTATCAACTACTTCTTCTTCGTAGCCGAAGAGATACGGGAGTTGATGGCGGAGTTGGGCTTCCGCACCTTTGAGGAGATGGTGGGGCGCACGGACAAGTTGAAGACCCGCGAGGCTGTCGAGCACTGGAAAGCGCAAGGGGTGGACCTCTCGTCGGTGCTGTATCGTCCCGAGAGGGCGGAGGACGTCGCGACGCACAACGTCGAGGAGCAGGACCATCACCTCGGCGACTCTCTAGACAACGAGTTGATCGAGCGTTGCATGCCGGCGCTCGAGAACGGAGAGCGGGTCCGGTTCCCGATGCCGGTAAAGAACACGAACCGCACGGTCGGCGGGAGGCTCGGCGGGGAGGTCGCGCGTCGCTACGGGGGCGAGGGCCTGCCGGACGGGACGATCCGGATAGACTTCGAGGGCGTGGCCGGACAGTCCTTCGGGGCGTGGTTGACCAAGGGGATCTCCTTCGACCTCAAGGGCACGACTAACGACTACGTGGGCAAGGGTCTCTCGGGTGGGCGCATCGTCGTCTATCCGCCCGAGGACGCAGCCTACGACCCGGCCCAGAGCATCGCGGCCGGCAACGTGGCCCTCTACGGGGCGACAAGCGGCGAGGCTCACTTCCGGGGCTTCGCCGGGGAGCGCTTCGCGGTACGGAACTCGGGTGCGGAGGCCGTCGTCGAAGGCGTTGGAGACCACGGCTGCGAGTACATGACCGGGGGGATCGTGGTCGTACTCGGTCCCGTGGGCCGCAACTTCGCGGCCGGAATGAGCGGCGGCATAGCGTTCGTGCTGGACGAGGAGGACTGCTTCGAGAAACTCTACAACCCGGAGATGGTCGGGTTAGAGGAGGTGGAGTCCGAAGAGGACGTCTCGCACCTGCGGCACGTGATCGAGCGTCACCGGGACCTTACCGGGAGCACCGCCGCGGAGCGCGTGCTGGAGAATTGGGAGGAGATGCTCCCGAAGTTTATCAAGGTGATGCCGAGCGACCTCAAGCGCGTGTTGCAGGAGCGCCAGGAGTCGGAGTTGGAGGTGGTGAAGTAGTGGGAGATCCAAGAGGGTTCCTCAAGATAGGGCGCAAGCCCACCCCGAAACGCGACAAGGTCGAGCGGGTACAGGACTACCGCTACATCTACGACCCGATGCCCACGGAGGAGGTCCGGGACCAGGCCGCGCGCTGCATGGACTGCGGGGTGCCGTTCTGCAATGTCGGCTGTCCCTTAGGCAACCTCATCCCCGACTGGAACGATCTCGTCTACCGGGGCCGCTGGAAGCAGGCCATAGACCGGCTGCACGCGACCAACAACTTCCCAGAGTTCACGGGGATGCTGTGTCCCGCGCCGTGCGAGCCTGCGTGTGTGCTAACTATCAACGACGACCCCGTCACCATCAAGGAGATAGAGCTCTCGATCATCAACCGGGCCTTCGACGAAGGCTGGGTGGTCGCCAAACCCCCGCCGCCGCAGAAGAGGACCGGCAAGAAGGTCGCTGTCGTGGGATCTGGGCCTGCCGGCCTCGCCGCGGCCCAGCAGCTAAACTGGGCCGGGCACAGCGTGACCGTCTTCGAGAAGGACGACCGCATCGGCGGCCTCTTGATGTACGGCATACCGGACTACAAGATCGAGAAGTGGGTCGTGGAGAGGCGCATCGCCCAGATGGAGGAAGAGGGGGTCGAGTTTCGCGCCAATGCCTACGTCGGCTACGACCCGACGACCGAGGAGCTAAGGCGCGACTACGATAGCATAATCCTCGCCGTCGGGGCGCTCGCCGGCCGCGATCTGGACGTGCCGGGCCGGGAGCTTGACGGGATACACCTCGCGATGGACTACCTCGTGCAGCAGAACCGCCGGGTCGCGGGGCTTCCGGTCCATGAGAAGGAGATCACGGCGAGGGGCAAGAACGTGGTGATTCTGGGCGGCGGCGACACTAGCGCCGACTGCCTCGGAAACTCTCACCGCGAGGAGGCTGCCTCGGTCAAGGTTCTCACCCACGGACCGAAACCGCCGGAGAACCCGGACCGGCTCACCTGGCCGGACTGGCCGTTCATCCTCCAGACCTACCCGGTCCACGAGGAGGGCGGCGAGCGTAGTTGGAGCGTGGGGATCACCGGATTCTCGGGCGAGAATGGCAAGGTCGAGAAGATGCACTACATAGAGACCGAGCGTACCCTCGAGGGCAAGACAATCTACAAAGAGGGTACGGAGTTCGAGATCGAGACGGACCTCATTCTGCTCGCCATCGGCTTTACCGGCCCGGTACGCGACAGGTTTCTCGAAGACCTGAACCTGGGCTACAACGAGCGGGGCGCCATCCCGGCGGATCAGGACTTCGCCACGAAGGAGCCTGGCATTTTCGTGGCCGGCGACGCCAAGAGGGGCGCCTCCATTATAGTCTGGGCGATCGCCGAGGGCCGCAAGGCCGCCCGCCAGGCGGACCTCTACCTCACCGGCGATAGTGTCCTCTCCAGCCTAGCCGCAGGCACCGCGCTCGGAGATATCAAGACCTAGCCCTCTCTCGCACCGCTTGGCGTCGCCTCGACCTCGAACCCGCCGTAGATAGCCTCGACCTCGAACCCCGCGAGCCTGAGCATCAGCTCCAACTCCCCGCGCCCAGTGACGCGGATGGCCAGTTCGTGCCTCCGCTTGCTCTCCAGCCTGCCCTCCGGCCCGTACATTTCGTAGAAGAGTCTCATCGCCAGTATCTGCGAGGCCGCGTCGTACCGCGAGACGCTGAATCGCTCCATCCTCCCGCTCGACAACTCGCGGGTGAAGTCGTGGCGCAGCCCGGGGCCGTAATCATCGCGTAGCTCCTCCGGCGCAAACGACGAGACCTCTATCCCGAGCAGACCACCGGGTACGAGGTGCTCCTTCGCATTACGCAAGAAGGCCAGCGCGTCGTCCAGACTCGGGAGACACAGAAAAGAGTTGAAGGCGCAAATAGCGAGACCGTATCTTCGCCCGAGCTCCACGCTACGCATATCCCCTCGTACCCACTCGGCCGCCTCGTACTTGTCGCGGCCCCTTTCTACCATCTCCCCCGAGATCTCGACCGCCGTCATGTCGAGGCCCGCTTCGGTGAGCGGAACCACCAGGCGTCCGGTGCCCGCGCCCCACTCGACTATGGGGCCTCCTTCGCAGTCGGCCAGGGCGAGCCAGAAGGGGAGGTCGTAGTCGTGGCTGTACTCCAGGTCGTAGAGGTCAGCCAGAGGGTCGTATTCGGGCAACAGCTTCTCCTTCATCGTCTGATACGAAAAAGATTATCCACGATGGCCTGCTGCTCCACCGCCTCGACGCCCTGCAGAGACTCGACGCTGGCGCCGATAGAGGTTAAAATACCCGCCGAACATTGCCGAATGGTGTAACGGCAGCACGAGTGACTCTGAATCACTTAGTCCTGGTTCGAATCCAGGTTCGGCAGCTTCGATGAAGCCCTCGTGGGAGTGGGGGCTCTCTACGTTATCCGGCGGGCCGTCAGTGGAGGGAACTCGGGGGGGCGCTTCTCGGCGAAGGCGGTGAGACCGGCCTGGTAGTCGTCTGATGCGAGCGTGGCGCGTATGGCGGCCGTCTCGAACCGCAAGCCCTGCTCGATGGGGGTCTCCATCGAGATGTCTACCGCTGCCTTGGCGTAGGCGAGGGCGAGCGGGCTGTTCTTGGCCGTCTCTCCGGCGAGGGCGTGCGCCTCTTCGAGGAGGCTGTCCTTCGGAACTACCTTGTTTATGATGCCCATTTCGAGTGCGGTGGCGGCGTCTATCCTGCGGGCGGTCAGGATCAGTTCTTTGGCCTTGCTCGGGCCTATGAGGCGGGGGAGGCGTTGGGTTCCGCCCGCGCCGGGGACTATGCCGAGGCCGACCTCCGGGAGGGCGAAGCTGGCGTTGTCGGCGGCGATACGGAAGTCGCAGGCGAGGGAGATCTCGAACCCCCCGCCGAGCGCGAGGCCGTTGATGGCGGCGACCGTTGGTACTTGCAGCCGGGCGAGACGTTCCGCGAAGGAGTTCAGGGCGCGGTTGTGCTCCCACCTCTCGTCGGCGTCCATCTCGCGGCGCTCCTTCAGGTCCGCCCCCGAGCAGAACGCCTTCTCCCCGGCGCCGGTCAGTATGAGGGCTCTCACGTTCCCTGAGCCTTCTATCTCTTCGAGCGCGCGTTCGAGCTCCTCGACGATCCTGATGCCTAGAGCGTTGGAGCGATCGGGACGGTTGAGCGTTACCGTCGCCACCCGGTCCTCCACGGAGACCTCTATCTGCTCGTAGCTATCAAACACGTTGCTCCTCCCCAGACTCGCTGACCCGGAATTCGTCTGCAATTCTCCATTACTCCGAACGGTCGCACAAACCGGCCAGAGTTTTTCGGCGGAGCCCTTGATCCTCACGCGGCGTGAGGTTATAGGCTGTGGCTGCAGGCGATGAGGAACTGGTGAAGAGGAGGGAGCATCTTGCGGCGCGCTAGCTGGAGGGTGGGCGAGTTGGCGAGAGAGACAGGTCTATCCGTCCGCGCGCTTCACTACTACGATGAGATCGGCTTGCTCTCGCCGTCCCGCCGCACAGAGGCGGGGCACCGTCTGTATGAGGCCGGCGACGTCGCGCGCCTGCAGCAGATCAAATCGCTCAGGCACCTGGGGTTCGGGCTTGAGGAGATCCGGGACTGCCTGGACCGGCCCGATTTCTCCTTGCAGCGGGTGATCGAGCTGCAGCAAAAGCTCTGCGACAGCCTGGAGGCGATAGCGGCGCGGTTGGACCTGATGGAGGAGGTCTCCTTCGAGGAGTCCATACAAACGATTGTGGAGGTGATCAGCATGTCAGAGAGACTGGAGAGGTACTACACCCCCGATCAGCGGGAGGAGCTAGAGCAGAGGAGGCGCACTCTCGGCGAGGAGAGGATCCGCGAGGTGGAGGCCGAGTGGCCGGAGCTCATGGAGCGGGTCCGGGCCGAGATGGAGAAGGGAACCGACCCGTCGAACGAGCGGGTGCAACTCCTCGCGAGGCGCTGGATGGAGCTTGTCCAGGAGTTCATCGGCGGCGACCCCGGGATCGAGCGATCCGTGGGTAACATGTGGCAGCAGGAAGAGACCATCCACGGCATAGATACACGCCAGATGCGGGAGATGATGGAGTACGTCTCGAAGGCAACGGCGACCCCTCTGAATCCGGAGTAGGACGCGTCAGGAACGGGCCACCCGGAAGCCCATCCTGGGCGGCTCGTTGGTCGTCAAAACGGCGGCTCGACCCTCATGCGTACTGCTTCAGGTGCGGCCTCGACCTTCTCTTGATATCTTCACGGGCCCAGGACCGTCAGGGCAGCCTCGGGGAGGCCTCGCGCCGTTACAGCGAGCGTACCGTGACGCCTTCGGGGCCTACGGAGAGGACGCTCCGGTCAGGGACTTGCCGCCAGCCGGGGTCCCCGTCCAGGCGCTCGGATGAGATCACGACGGCCTCCGAGAAGGCTTCTCCATCCTCGATTAGATACAGGGAGTTGCCCGGTCCCTTTGTAGAGTATCGGGTGAAGACCATTGCCCGTCCGGTAGTGGGTCAATGTAGAATGACATCCGCATTGTAACGGTGCAGGAAGAGCTTCAGACAGACCTCGTGCATCTCGTCGGACTTGGAGAAAGACAG
>JAABVA010002177.1_pt1 | contig 19829 bp, 17 predicted proteins | sample 5560331 | NCBI WGS metagenome assembly JAABVA01 (sample SAMN12812661, study PRJNA571458) | rock metagenome | isolation source: Antarctica rocks | place: Antarctica: Victoria Land, Mt New Zealand sud | collected 2016-01-07 | reverse complement strand
GCCCGAAGCCAGGACTCAAGCTCAGCGCGGTCGCTCGGCGGCACCTGCACAGCAACAGTCAACGACATAAGTCATTGTCCGAAAACAACCAGCAAAGGTAAAGTCAACACGCTCACGGGACACTAGCAGACGAGGACGCACCATCAGCAGCAGGACGGCGAGCGCGGCTAGCGCCGCTCCAAGAATGACCGCTGCCATCGCCCCGCGGTCGTCGCCCAGCAGCCCAACGAGGGGGGCGACCACTGCCGCGACCCCGAAGCGCGCAGCGCCCAGAAGGGCTGCCGCGGCGCCCGAGGCTGACGAGTGTCTGAGCAGCGCGATCGCCGGGGTGTTCGGCATGGCGAGCCCCACGCCTCCAAGCACGGCCCAGAGGGGTAGCAGAAATCCGGCGAGGCCGCCGCCGGTCAACGCCGTGACGAGTAGAACCAGCCCGGACGCGACCATCAACACCGCGGCCGCGTTCAGCAGCTGCGGCGATTCCCAGCGGCGCAGCAGGAGGACGTTGAGCTGGGTCGTGCCGATCAGGGGGACCGCGCCGGCAGCGAAGATCAGACCGAACTCCTGGGGATCTAGCCCGAACTGCTGCTGCAGGACAAACGACGACCCGGAGACGTAGGCAAAGAGGACGGCCTGCGACAGGGCAGCGACGAGCACCAACCCCACATAGACCTGGTCCTGGAGCAACTCGCGGTACGCACGAACGATGTGGCGCGGGCGGACCCGGCCCCGGTGACCCGGCAAGAGGGTCTCCTCGAGGCCACGGACAGCGGTTAACGTCAGGGCGGTGCCAAGCAGCGCGAGCACCACAAACACTCCGCGCCAGGACGTGTACCTCAGCAGCTGGCCACCGACGGTCGGGGCCAGGACGGGCGCGACCCCGAGCACGAGCATCAGCCGAGAGAACACGACACCGGCGGCGGCACCGCTGTAGCGGTCGCCGACGACGGCCATCGCGGTAACCGACGCGGAGGCCGCCCCGGCGCCCTGCAGCACCCGCAGAGCGCCTAGCACCCCGACGTTCGGCGCGACAATGCAAAGCATCGAGGCGAGGACATGCAGCCCCAGCCCCGCCAGGAGCGGCGGCCTGCGGCCCAGGACGTCTGACAGCGGACCGACGACGAGCTGGCCGAGCGCAAGGCCGACGAGCGTCCCGGTGAGAGTGAGCTGCACGGCCGCAGGCGTGCTGTCGAGGTCCCGGGCAAGGCTGGGCAGCGCAGGCAGGTACATGTCGATGGTCAGCGCACCGAGGGCGGTCAAGGCGCCTAGGAGGAGGACCAGCTTGAACGGGACTGCACCCTCAGCACAACGCCGCGCCACGCTCTGGGCCCGGTGGCCTGTACCGGCGGTCCTGGTTGTGGGAGCTCCGGGAGACGGCTCGGCGGCCGTCACCTGATCAAAGGACTGCGCGGATACGCCTGCGGGCGGCAGCCAGCCCTGGGGCGGGGAAGTCCACGCTCACGCGGGCTGTCGCGAGTGCTGCGGTGCCCAGGGCACGTCCACCCCGGCGTACTTCGCGGCACGGACGTCGCCTGACCGGGCGTGCCCCTCGAACAGCTCCACTCGAGCGGCGCGTCCACACAGCTCGCCGAGAGCCGCGCTCGAGGCGGTGTCAGTGACCTCCTGGTAGGTGACGGTCTTGAGGTACTTGCCGACCCACAGACCGCCGGTGTACCTGGCGCTGCGCCGGGTGGGCAGGGTGTGGTTGGTGCCGATGACCTTGTCGCCATAGGAGACGCAGGTTCCCTCTCCCAGGAACAGCGCCCCGTAGTTGCGCATCACCTCCAGGGCCATGCGGGGCTCGGAGGTGAGGACCTGCACGTGCTCGCTGGCGTACCGGTCGGCGAGCGCGTAGGCCTCGGCGAGGTCGTCGACGACGATGACCTGGCCGTGGTCGCGCCAGGCCGGCCCGGCGAAGTCCCGGGTGGGCATGTCCGGTAGGAGCTGGTCGATGTGGGACATGGCCTTGCGGGCGACGTGCTCGGACGTGCTGATCAGGACCGCCGGTGAGTCCGGGCCGTGCTCTGCCTGGCTGAGCAGGTCGACCGCGACGACGAACGGGTCAGCGGCCTCGTCAGCAATCACAAGGATCTCCGTCGGCCCAGCCAACAGATCGATCCCTACCTCGCCGAACAGCTGGCGCTTGGCCTCGGCGACGTAGGCGTTTCCCGGGCCGGCCAGAATGTCGACCGTGCTGATCGTCTCCGTGCCGACGGCCATCGCGGCGACGGCCTGAACCCCGCCGAGCAGGTAGATCTCGTCCGCGCCGGCCATCTGCATCGCGGCGACGGTCGCCGCCGGGATCTTGCCTCGGATCGGGGGGGTGCAGGCGGCGACCCGCTCCACCCCCGCGACCTTGGCGGTCACCACCGTCATGTGCGCGGAGGCAACCAGGGGGTAGCGGCCGCCCGGTACGTAGGCGCCGGCCGAACCCACGGGGAGGTTCTTTTGCCCCAGGAACACGCCTGGCATGGTCTCGACCTCGAAGTCGGCGAGCGAGTCCCGCTGGTGCTGGGCGAAGGCCCGGACGTTCCCCTGCACGGTTCGTATGTCGTCGAGCACCTGCCTGGGCACGCCGGCGACGATCTCCTCGATCTGGGCCTGGTCGAGTCTGAAGCTGTCAGGCGACCACGAGTCAAACTTGGCCGACCAGTCGCGGACTGCGGCGTCGCCGCGTTGACGGACATCAGCGATGACCCCGGCGACTGTGTCGCGGACGGCAGCGGATGACAGGGGCAGCGCTGGGCCCGGCTCTACCGCTGACTTCAGGACTACCTGCATGGACATCTCCTTCTCGTGATGGACGTACTAGCACTAGGGTTAACCTGAGTTGCATACGTATGTGCGTCAAGGGCTAGGAGATCCGGTGCTGGTCACCAGCCACGACGTGGCCCGCGCCGCAGGGGTGTCGCAGCCAACGGTCTCCCGGGCGCTGCGGGACCAGCGGGGCGTGTCGGCGGCGACCCGGGCCAAGGTTCGTGAGGCTGCACGGACGCTCGGCTACGTGCCCAGCCAGGCCGGCAGGGCACTGTCTACCCGCGCCAGCCGACGGGTCGGGGTGGTGAGCGCCGAGCTGGGGAACCCGTTCTACCCGGCGCTGCTGGAGCCGTTGCACGACGCGCTTGAGCAGGGGGGCTACCGGGTCATCCTGATCACCGACCGGGGCGAGGTGCCCGTCGAAATTGAACCCTTGATTGACGGGTCGCTGGACGGCGTCCTGCTGACCACGTCGACACTCGGCAGCACCCTGCCGCACGAACTGGGCGCGCGAGGGCTGCCTTTCGGGATGCTCAACCGCACCGTGCCGGGTGTTGCCGGAGATGTCTGCGAGCTGGACAACACCGCATGCGGTCGGCTCGCGGCAGAATTTCTCGTAGGGCTAGGGCACCAGCACATCGCGGCAGTGCACGGGCCCGAGGACACCAGCACCGGAAGGCAACGTGCGGCTGCTTTTGTGACGCGGTTGCAAGAGCTGGGTGCGCCGTTGTCCGAAGCCTGGGTCAGGCGCGGCGCGTTCGCCGAATCAACCGGCCGGGAGGCGCTGTCCGACCTGTTCGGAGCCGCACCGGAACTCCCCACCGCGGTGTTCTGCGGCAACGACGTCATCGCCTTGGGAGTCTGCAACGCGGCAGCCGCGCTAGGGGTCAGCGTCGGCCGGGATCTCACCGTCGTGGGCGTGGACGACATCCCCATGGCTGCATGGCCGGTCTTTGACCTCACCACCTACCGGACGGATCTGCAGGCCCTGGCACGCACCGCAGCGCGACTGCTCCTGACACGCATGCAACGTCCCGCCCTAGAACCACGCCGGGTGACCATGCCCCCCCACCTCGTGCTGCGTGGAACCCACGCGCCGTCGCCTCTGAGCATCCCGGCACCTGACGGCTCCGGTCGGCGCCAGTGACGCCGAACCCATCCGCCGAGTAAGTCATTCCGCCGCGTTCCTACGGCAGCCAAGAAAGAGTCGGCGTCCGGTTTCGTACTCCCAGTCACTGGTCAGGGTCGAGTCGGGCAGCCGGATCGGGTTGACCACAGATCTGGCGGTCAGCCCAGTCCTTTCCCTGGTGTCGCCCGCGCCGCCCGCAGCCGACCACCCAGCTCGGCGTACCAGCCGACCAAGCCGGGGTCGTCAACTCCGGCGGGGTCAAGGCATTGCTCGGGAGGGTCGCCCATGAGGATCCTGCGAAGCGGGACCTCTAACTTCTTGCCGGTGCGGGTGTGCGGGATCGCCGGCACGCCAATGACGTCGTCGGGCACGTGACGTGGGGAGGCCGAGCGGCGTACCGCGACGCGGATCCGCTCGATCAGCTCCTCGTCCAGCTCGGCCCCCTCCGCCAGAGTCACGAACATCGGCATGTAGTAGCCGCCGTCTTCCTCGTCCAGGCCGATGACCAAGGCCTCGCGGACCTCGGGAAGCCGCTCGACGGGGTCGGTAATGTCGGCGCTGCCCATGCGGATGCCGTGGCGGTTGAGGGTAGCGTCCGACCGGCCGTGAATGACGACCGAGCCGTGCCCGGTGATGGTGACCCAGTCGCCGTGGCGCCAGACGCCGTCGAACTCCGCGAAGTACGACTCGTGGTACCGCCGCCCCTCGGGATCGTCCCAGAAGCGGAGCGGCATCGAGGGCATGGGGTGACAGATGACCAGCTCCCCCACCTCGCCCACCACGGGCCGTCCGTGTCCGTCGAAGCACCGCAAGTCGACGCCGAGACAGGGCGCCGACAGCTGCCCGGCCCAGACGGGGCTCACGGGCGTGGAGGCGGCGAACGCGGTGCAGACGTCGGTACCGCCACTACTGGAGGCGACCTGCACTCCCTCCCCCAGCTGGGCGGCCACCCATTGCTGGAGATCGGCGGGAAAGGTCGACCCGGTCACCCCGAGTTGCGTCAGCCCACCCAGGGCATGTCCGGCGGGCCCCGCGGTGTTCTTGCGACACGCGGCCAGGTAGGCGGGGCTCGTACCGAGGAGTGAGACCTCGAGACGCTCGGCCAGCGTCCACAGGGCACCCGCGTCGGGATGGCCAGGGCTGCCCTCATAGCAGACGATGCAGGCGCCGGTTAGCAGGGTGCCGACGAGGAAGTTCCACATCATCCAGCTCGGCGTCGTGTGCCAGAGGACCCTCGCGCCGGCGTGAAGGTCCAGGTGCAGCGTGAAGTATTTCTTCTGCTCGAGAAGGATCCCGCCGTGCCCGTGCACGAGGCCCTTGGGGCGGCCAGTGGTTCCGGAGGTAAATAGGACCCACAGCGGATGGTCGAACGGCAGCGGAACTGGCTCGAAACATGCATCGGCCCTGGCAGTCACAGCTGGCCAGCTCAGATCGCCCGGGGCAAGGGCCGTGGGACCCCCGCCGAGCACGATCGTCGCCTTCAGCGTGGGCAGGGACAGGCGCAAGGCTTGGACGTCGGCCCGCCGGTCGATGAGCCGGCCGGCGTTGACGTACTCCTGACCCGCGATGAGCACGAGGGGCTCGAGCTGGCCGAGCCGAGCTCGGGCTGCCCCTTCGGCATAGTCCAGGCCGCATATGGCCCAGACGGCTCCGACAGTCGCGCTGGCGAGGAGGCCGACCACCGCCTCGACGCCGTTTGGTAGGTATGCCACGACCCGGTCTCCCGGACGGACCCCGAGCTCGTGCAGTGACGCTGCGAGGGACGCGACCTGTCGGCGGAGCTCCTGCCAGGTCACCTTCGCCGGGTCGAGCCGCTCGTCGACGGCGATAACCGCGACGTCGGTATCCACCCGACCGCGGAAGACCTCGGCGGCGTAGTTGACCTCGGTGTCCGGGAACCACTGGATGCCGGGCATGCCCTTGCCGGTCAGGACCGGTGCGCCGACCGGTCTCGCAGGCAGGTCAACGAACCGCCAGACCAGGTCCCAGAACGCCTCGGGGTCCGCAACGGACCATTCCCAAAGGTCCCGGTAGCTGCGACCCAGGTCCTTCCCGGTCAGTTCGGCGGCGGCTCGGGCGAAGCGGGTGATCGACGCTCGCTCGATCGCCGAAGCCGTCGGCTGCCAGTCGGGCGTTATCTCGCTCACGGAGTCGCCGCCTCCTCCTCGGTCTGCAACAGCGCGTCAGGCGGCAGGCCGCCGCGGCCCAGCGTAGGTCCGTCCTTGACTCAGCAACAGCGATAGCTTGGTATGGGAAGTATCGATGTAGACGATTCGAGAAGGTCGAGGTGCGCTGCCGTGTCAGTCGACCGGGAGCTGCTGCGCCTGGACCTGAACCTGCTCCTGGCCTTCGACGTGTTGATCGCAGAGAGCAACGTCACACGGGCAGCCAAACGCATGTCGGTAGGTCAGCCCGCGATGAGCGCCTCGCTCACCAGGCTCCGCAAATACTTCGACGACCCGCTCCTCGTCCGGCAGGGACGTTCGTTGGTACCAACAACCCGCGCACTGATGCTGGTCGTGCCGATCAGGGAAGCGCTGAACACAATCGAGACGACGGTCCGTGCCGACCGTGAGTTCGACCCCCGGGTGAGCCGCCGGACCTTCACGTTGATGGCCAGCGACTACGTCCTGCTGCTGCTACTCGGCCCGCTGCTGGTTGATCTCGCCAACGAGGCGCCGAACCTGCGCTTCCAGATCCTGCCCCTCTCGAGCGACTTCGCCCAGCTTGTGGAGCGGTCCCAGGTGGATGTGCTCATCTACCCCGACGAGCTCGTCGGAAAGGACGTCCAAGTCCACTCGATCACGCTGTTCACGGACCGCTTGGTCTGCGCCGTCGACCAGAACCATCCCGAGGTGGGCGACGTCATGACTGAGGACCAGTTCCGGACCCTGCCATGCGTGTCCTACGGGGGAAGTCCCACGCACACGATCAGTGAGTTGCGCTTTCGCGAGCTGGGCATTGATCGGCCCATCGAGATCCTGACGCAGAGCTTCGTGGTGCAGCCGCTGCTGGTGCCAGGCACCCGAATGATGACGCCCGTACCCGAGCGGCTCGGGCGGCACCTCGCCGACAGGATTGGTCTTCGCCTTGTGGACCCACCGGTCCCGCTGAGCCCCTTGCGGGAAGCGATGTTCTGGTCGCCCCGGGCCGACACTGACCCGGCGCATCGGTGGCTGCGCGAACGCATCTCCCGCGCCGCCGCAGCCATTCCCTGAGCAATCAGCCGCGGTGATACGGCACATCAGCACGCATCGCTAACGCTCAGGTCGCTTGCGCCGCTACGGTTGCGACGACACGTGACCCTGGCCACAGCCATCCGTATCTGGGCGTGCTGGCGGCGACGGTGCAACCCGGTCCGGAGTCCCGGAGGCGAGCCCCTTGAGAACTGATGTCCGAGCAGGGACGCGGCAACGCTGGCATGACGTTGTGGAGGCGCGCCTTCCCGGCGTTGACACCGGCGGGTCGCCACCGTCGCTACCGTTCGCGACGTTGGCACTCAACGCATGCTGGTCCGCGAGTCATGGGAACCTGGGCGGCTTCCTACTGGGGCAGCCCCAATCTGTCAACCTGCAACGCCCTTCAGGCGGACAGCCTCAGCGAGGGGTACCGCCGTCGGCGGCAAACGCGAATGGCCGCGGAGCATGAAGGCCCTGGTCGTTGGCGCGGGCATCAGCGGCCTGGCGGCGTCGATCGCCCTGTCGCATCAGGGGGTCGAAGTCGAACTCGCCGAACGCCGCCCCGACGTCGAGGCGCTCGGCAGCGGAATCACGTTGATCGGCCCGGCCCTTCGCGCCCTGAGCATGCTGGGCGTCGTTGACCAATGCGTCACCCAGGGCTACGGCATGACGACGTTCGAGACCCTCGACATCCACGGGAAGCTCGCCAGCAGGTTCGAACTCCCGTCCCCAGTCGGGGTAGAGCAGCCCGGAATGGTCGGCATGATGCGGCCGGCGCTGCACCGAGTCCTGCTCGACCAGGCCCTACAAAACGGAACGACCATCCGCACGCGCACGGAACCTACCCGCATCGACAACCGACCGGGAGCCCCGACGGAGGTGACCTTCAACGACGGCAGCCAAGCCCCCTACGACCTGGTCGCCGGCGCGGACGGGGTGCATTCAACCGTCCGGGACCTGATCTTTGGACGCATGCCGCTCACCTTCCGGGGGCAAGCAACCGTCCGGGTCGTCCTCCCCAGACCCCAGGAGGTCACCGGAGAGGTCCAGTACCACCCGGTCGGTGACGTCTTCGTCGGCTTCACGCCCACATCATCCGACAGCATGTACATGTACTGCTCGTTCCCCGTCACACCGGACGACTGGCCGACGCAAGCAGAGATCGTGGAGCTCGTTCGGCGCAAGACCGAGCCGTTCGGCGGGCTGGTCAACAGGGTCCGAGACCTGATAACCGACCCAGGCCAAGTCAACCTGGCGAAGTTCAAGACCATCCTGATGCCGAACCCCTGGGCACGTGGGCGCACCGTGATCATCGGCGACGCCGCGCACTGTCCTACTCCACAACTCGCTGCCGGCGCCGCCATGTGCCTCGAAGACGCGGTCGCCCTCGCAGAAGAGATCGGAGCCGCCACGAGCGTCGAGGCCGCGCTCGCGAACTTCTGCGAACGCCGCTACGAGCGATGCCGCTTTGTGGTCGACACGGCCTGCCAACTCAGCCACTGGCAGACCTACCCCGGGACGCTAGGCACCGAGCACGAACGTGTCACCGCCGAGGCGTTCGCGCTGCTCGCGCAGCCCTTCTAGACCCGCACCCAGGAGGCCTCCATGCCCGACGTGCCCGATGACCAGACCCAGCTCCTGCACGACTACATCGCCGCGTGCTCGAACTGGGGCCGCTGGGGTGAGGACGACGAGATCGGCGCCCTCAACCTGGTCGGGCCGGAGCAGGTCCTCCGGGCTGCAGCCCTGGTGAAGACCGGCCGGCCGATTTCGCTGACCTTGCCCTACGACCAAGCTGGACCGCAGCCCGGCGGTTTTCGGAACAACCCCCAACTACTGCTGACCGCCACCGGGACCGACCACGCCGGCGGCGCGCAGGATCCACTGCCCGGCGGATTCGGGCCGGCGCTCGGATTCGGGTTCTCCGACGACGTGCTCGTGATGCCCACCCAGAGCGGGACGCAGTGGGACTCCCTGTCCCACATCTTCTGGGAGGGCCGGATGTTCAACGGCCGACCGGCCCAGCAGGTCACGTCGCGGGGCGCGGCGACCAACGGCATCGAGAACTACACCGGACGCATCGTTATGCCCGGCGTCCTGATCGACGTGCCAACCCACCGCGGGGTCCAGGCACTTGCGCCCGGCGAGGCGATCGGCCCCGACGAGCTCGAGGACGTCCTGCGGACCCACGGCCTGACCGTGCAGCCGGGCGACGCCCTCCTCGTCCGCACCGGGTTCATGGCGGCCCGCCGCGACGACTGGGGTGATTATGCCGGTGGGGACGCGCCCGGCCTGTCGCTGCACACGGCGCCGTGGTTACACGCCCAGGGCATCGCGGCGGTAGCGACCGACACCTGGGGCGTCGAGGTGCGCCCGAACGAGATCGGCTACTTCCAGCCGCTCCACATCGTGTCCCTGGTACACGGCGGCGTCGCCTTCGGCGAGATGTTCGACCTCGACGCCCTCGCTGCGGACTGCGCCGAGACCGGCGTTTATACCTTCATGTTCGTCGCCTCTCCCCTGCCCATCACCGGCGCGTCGGGTGCTCCCGTCAGCGCGCTGGCAATCAAGTAACGAGACAAGGACAGCCGTGTTCGAACCGTTCCCGGGCAAGTACGTCTGGAACATGTCCGTATGCCTGGCGCTGGCGGTCGGTGGCCAGATCGGCGAGGTCGACCTCGCCTGCCGTGCGCTCCGGGACCTGCCCGCCCAGGACGAAGACGGGCAGACCCAAGCATTCTTCGAGACCTGGTGCGCTCTCGCCGACAACCTCGTATCGCTCGCCCGCGAGGACGAGGCCGCCGACCGGCCGCGTAGTGCCGGCTTCAAGTACGGACGCGCCTCGGTCTACTACCAGACCGCGGAGCGCATGCAAGCACACTCCTTCGAGCCGCGCAAGGTGGCCTACCGCAACGCGCTCGACTGTTTCTCGCGCTACCTGGCCCTGACGGACCAGCCGGCCGAGCTCGTGGACGTGCCCTACGGCGAGACCAGCCTGCCCGGCATCCTCGTCCGGCCCGACCTGGGCGGGTCGGCACCGTGCGTGCTGTTCTGGAACGGCCTGGACAGCACGAAGGAGCAAATCTACGGGACTGGCACCGCCCAAGAGCTCCGGAGCCGCGGCATCGCGACCCTGATCGTCGACACGCCTGGCTCCGGGGAGGCCCTTCGTCTGCGCGGACTCACGGCGACCCCGGAGACCGAGGGGTGGGCAGCTGCGTGCATCGACTTCGTGGCCGGCCGACCGGACGTCGACGAGAACATGGTCGGCATACTCGCGTGGTCGCTCGGCGGCTACTACGGCCCCCGCGCCACAGCCTGCGAGCCCCGCCTGCGATTCGGGGTGGCTTGGGGGTCGAACTATGACTGGGGGCAGGTCCAGTTCGACCGGCTCAAGAACCAGGGCGACCGACCCGTCCCGCACTACTGGGAGCATGTGCAGTGGGTCTGGGGCTGCCGCGACATGGATGAGTTCCTCGAACTCGCCCCTCGGGTGACCCTACGCGGCGTCGCCGATCGCATCGCGGTGCCGTTCCTGGTCGTCCACGGCGAGCACGACCGCCAGATCCCCTTGCACTACGCCAGCGACCTGTATGAGGACCTCGTGAACTCCCCCAGCCGAGAGCTTAAGATTTTCGGCGACCGGGAGGGGGGCGTAGAGCACTGCAGCGTCGACAACCAGCCGGTAGCGCGCGACTACATCTGCGAGTGGATCTCTCGCACCGTCGCGGGGCTAAAGCAGCCCGCGTGACGTCCCGCGCCCGGCCTCGCGTATGGGTGCATGGGCGCCCGCTACCAGCGGACAGCCCCCGAAAGCGCGGTACCGACCCATGCGACACCTGCTGACCCCGGAGGTCCACGTGCAGAACCAGCTCTTTCACAGCCTCGGATATCTCGGCGTCACCTCGCCGCGCGCGGCGGAGTGGCCCGAGTTCGCCGTCGACGTCTTCGGGATGGAGGTCACCTCGGACGACGACGGCACGCAGCGCATGAGATGGGACGACCGCCCCTACCGACTCGCGGTCCACCCGGGCGAGCAGGACAGCGTCGCCTACCTGGGTTGGGAGGTCTCCGACGGGGCCAAGCTCGCAACGGTCCTCGACCAACTGGCCGGACGGGGCGTGCGGGTGCGCGCCGAGCCCCGCGAACTCGCCCAGGCGCGCATGGTCCGGGAGCTTGGGTCCTTCGAGGACCCGTTCGGGATCCGGCACGAGGTCTACGCCGGCCCCCTCGAGTTCGACCGCACCTTCCGCGGGGCCCGTTCGACCACAGCGTTTCGCACCGGCCCCCAGGGCCTGGGGCATGCCGTCCTGGTCGTCCCCGACCTCGAGGTCGGCAGCACGTTCTACCAGGACGTGCTCGGGCTGCGCTGCAGCGACATGGTCGAGCACGGGCCCGAACTCGGGACGATGGCGTTCCTGCGCTGTAACACCCGCCATCACAGCATCGCGCTGTGGGAGATGCCCGGGCGGCTCGTGGGCCTGCAGCACATGATGGTGGAGTCCCAGGACGTCAACGAGGTCGGCCGCGCGTACGACGCTGTGTTGCGGGGGCGATGGGAACTCAGCGCGACCCTGGGCCGCCACGTCGGTGACGAACAGATGTCGTTCTACACCCGCTCCCCCAGCGGCTTCGACGTCGAGTTAGGTTGCGATTCCATTGACGTTGACGACGCCACCTGGACGATGCGGTACATCGACCGGACCGCCGGCGCGCACAACGAGGTGTGGGGCCACGACTGGCAACACCTGGACCCGCAAAGCTCGCTACGACCCACCCGCCAATCGACATGATCGACGTGCACGCCCACCTGTTCTTCGAGGAGCTGCTTGACCAAGCAGGCTCCTACGGTCCTCGCGTCGAGGACACACCGGCAGGGTGCCAACTCACGACCGGCACCATGGCGTGGCCGCTTGCTAGCCCGGCTGCGCTCCTGGTGTCACCCAGGGAACGAGTGCAAGCCCTGGACCAGGTGGGAATCGACCTTCAGATCGCCACGATCTCCCCGCTGTGGCTCTTTCACCATGCGTCGTCGCGAATCGCGGAGACCTTCGCAAGGCGTGCCAACGACCTGCTGGCGCACTGGTGCGAACAGACCGCCGGCCGGGTCCGGCCGCTCGCCCAGCTGCCAACGCAGGACCCCCAGGTCGCCGCTGAAGAGCTGCAGCGCTGCGTGAAAGAGCTGGGGATGCTCGGCGGCTTCATCGGCTCAGATGCCCGCGCGCACCTGGACGGCACCGACCTCGACCCCCTCTACTCCGCCTGCGAGCAGCTCGATGTGCCACTGTTCATCCACTCCGCTATGCCTGGCGTCGACGGCCCGGCCGGCGACCCTCGACTCGACCGATGGATCGGCCAGGCTGTCCTCGGCTACCCCCTAGAAGACACAGTCGCGGTCAGCAGCTTCCTGCTCGGCGACGTTCTGGACCGGCATCCCCGTCTGGACGTGTGCTTCAGTCACGGAGGCGGCGCCACTCCCTTCCTCTGGGGCCGGCTAACTGCGTTCGCGGGTACGACCCGGTCACCCGTCGACCCGCAGATCCTCAAGCAGCACCTGTACCGGCTCTGGTTCGACGAGCATCTGCACTTCGACGCTGGCGTCCGCCTGCTCAGGGAGGTGGCCAACCCCGACCACCTGGTCTTCGGCTCCAACTTCGGCGGGTGGGACTCCGAGCACCCTGAGTCCGCCTCCAGCGACGCTCTCGAAGTGAACGCGCGAGCGCTGCTCCGGCTGTGACAGCCCATACCACGGAGTCGGCGCAGCCCAGCAGAAGGCGGACGTACCGCCCATGCAGGGTTGGCGGCCGAGCCACGCTGCCTCGAGAGGACTCGTCCCAGCTGTGCACTCCAGATTGCCGCAACCCGTGCTGACGTCCTGCACGGACAGTGCTTGTTGGTCCCGCGGTGACGCTGCTCCGCCAACCTCGGCTCGGCGGAGGGATGCTCGCCATGGATGACGCTCAGCTGTCAGCCCGGTCCACGCTCGCATACACGGCCTACGGTCGCGCCTGCGACAACAACGACTTAGCGGCCTTACGGGCGCTGGCCTGTGACGACGTCGAGTTCCGGATCCTGGGACCAGTCGAGAAGCGCGGTCGCGGGATCGAAGATTTCTTGGACCTGTTCCGCGCTCATGAAGCCGGCCGCGTCATCCGGCACGTGATCTACGGGGTCCTGGCAGAGCAACAGGGTGCTGAGATCCACACGACCGCGCACTTCGAAGCAACGCTCTTTGGTGTGCACGAGACTCGGGTCACTTACGGTGAATATCATAACCGGTTTCGCGAGGGCGCAGACGGGGTTCTACTTATCGCCCAGCAGGTGATCGAGGTTCAGAGGCACCTGCACCTGCCGGCAAGCGTGCCGGCTGGGCCTAACCGGCGCTCTGGATCGACCAGCCGCCGTCGACCTTGAACTGGCCACCGGTGCAGTACCGGGACTCGTCTGAGACCAGGTACAAGACTGCACTGGCGACGTCGTCTGGCGCTCCTCGTTCCCCGAACGGGATGGCCGCCGCCACTCGCGCCTCGACCTCTTCGAAACTGACGTTGCTGGTCGTAGCGATGGCAGTAAACATGCTGTCGCTCATCCGGCTTCGGATCGAGCCGGGATGGATCGAGTTGCACCTGACTCGGGCGCCGTTGCGGGCGCCAATGGCCGCGAACGACCTGGCCAGGTGAGCGACGCCGGCCTTGCTCGCCCCGTAGGCGAGTGCGCCAGGAGTGGCCATGTCCGAGACGACCGAGGAGGTAAGCACCACGGATCCTGAGCCTCGATCGATCATGTGAGGGAAGACTGTCCTGCAGGCGAGGAAGGTACCTGTTAGGTTGACGGCCAGCACCTGTGACCAATCCTCCTCCGTGGTGCCCAGGCCCCGCTGATGACTTCCCTCAATGCCGGCACAGTGCACCAGGGCATCGAGGCGGCCTGTGCCTTCTACGACCCGCGCTACAACCTCCTCCCAGTCGTCAGAACTCGTTACGTCGTGCCGGATATAGGTCACCCGCTCGATGGCCTCTGCCGTCTCGGCGAGGTCCGACGCGTAGACGCGTGCGCCTTCTTCGGCAAGCACAGCGGCGCAGGCGGCGCCGATGCCACCAGCACCCCCGGTTACCAGGGTGACCTTGTCCTTTACCCGCATACCAACGTCTCCTCGCGCTTCTGGCTCTGCGATCGAGTGTCCCCAGGGCCTGGCGAACCGGCCTGAAGCCTTCGTGAGAGTCCTTGTCTGTCGTCGATGTACGTGGATGAAGCGACGGCGGGGCCGTCGGTCATCATCCCCCACCTGCTCCCTAGACGAGCTCGGCTTGGCGCAGCCGTCGCCCAACTCACCAGAGCGCGAACCTAAGAAATCCGGCCGGCCGGCCACCCCCGAACTCGGATCGGAGACAGCGGACCCTCACGGCTCGAGGTTGATCACCACCGCCTTCGCGACCGTGTAGTGGTTCAGGGTCTCGAGGCACTGCTCACGACCGAAGCCACTCTGCTTCATTCCGCCCGTCGGCATCCCCGGCTTGAAGTTGTAGTAGCGGTTGACCCAGATCATGCCTGTCTCCATCGCACGCGACAGCCGGTGGGCGCGGCGGAGGTCATTCGTCCAGATCCCGCCGCCCAGTCCGTACTCGACGTCGTTGACAAGGCGCATCATTTCGTCCTCGTCGTTCCACCTGATGACGGAGTTGACGGGCCCAAAGATCTCGTCCTGCGCGATCCGCATGTCGTTGCGCACATCGGTGAAGATTGTGGGCTCGATGAAGAAGCCGTCTTCCAGCCCCGCAACCGAGGCCGGCTTACCGCCCGCGAAAGCAGTGGCACCTTCCTCGATCCCGAGTTCGAGGTAGCGGTGCACCTTTTCGAACTGGGCCTGGGACGCCATCGCCCCCAGTTGTGTGGACGGGTGCAGGGGGTCTCCCTGGCGGATTGCCCTCAGGCCCTTGGCGAGGTGGTCGAGGAACTGGTCCTCAACCTTCTCATGGACGAACGACCGCGTACCGGCGTGACAGACCTCACCCTTGTTGAAAACCGTCGAGATAACGGCGGACAAAGCGGCCGCCTCGACGTCGGCGTCCTCGCAGACGATGTTCGCCGACTTGCCGCCGAGCTCCATGGTCTGCGGGATGATGTTGGCCGAGGCGTATGTGATGATCTTTTTGGCGGTGGGTCGCGATCCCGTGAAGGCGACCTTCCGCACCTTGGGGTGCTGGACCAGCGCTTCACCGACGTCGGATCCGTAGCCGGTGATGACATTGACCACGCCGGGGGGGAGCAGGTCGGCGATGTCCTTAATGAACTCCATTACCGACCAGCACGCGACCTCCGCAGGCTTGAGCACCATCGTGCAGCCCGTGACGAGCGCCGGCGCCAACTTCATGGCGGCCATGGTCAACGGCACGTTCCATGGGATGATCTGGGCTACGACGCCGATCGGTTCGCGGTGTACGAGCATCGTCGCATCCGCGAAGTCAAACGTGTCTCCGTGGATGTGCCAGGCTGCACCCGCGAAATAGGTGAACTGGTCGATGGCCCAGTTGATGTCCATGTGCATGGACTCCGAGATGGGCTTCCCATTGTTCAGGGTCTCCATCATGGCGTACTCGAAGTGCCGGGCCTTCAGGCGGTCGACGATCGCTAGCAGCAGCGCCTGTCGTTCCGCCGCCGACGACTGGGACCACTTCGGGAAGGCCGCTGCCGCGGCCTCAACGGCCCGCTCCGCGTCCCGGGAGTTGCCCGCCTGGATGTAGGCGAGCACCTCGCGCGTGGCGGGGTTCTCGAGAGGAATTGTCGACCCGCTGTCGCTCTCGACCCACTCCCCGGCGATGAAGTGGCCGTAGACGTGCTTCCTGCTCAGTTGCCGCGACGACTCGCGGGTGCGCTCGAGTGTTAGCTCCATGTCGTTTACCTCTCCGATGTCGACCCGGCTCGGACCGGGTCGGGGTTGGTTACTGCCGGCTGGAACGGCCCGAAGGGGATGTCGAGGTCTTCGAAGACCTTGATGGCCGTGGGGCGCCCGCCGCCGACGACGCCGCCGCCCGGGTGCATGAACGGACCTGTCAGGTACAGGCCCCGGACGCCTGGTACGGCGTAGCTGCTCAACTCGCGGGTGGGCCGGGCGTCGCCTTGTTGGTGGCTGAACTGGGCGATCCCGGTGTAGTCGCCGCCCACGAAGCTGGGGCTGTTCAGTTCGTGGTCCAGGGGTGTGATGAAGGCACGGGCACGGATCAGACCCGGTCGCAGGTTGGTGGTGAAGTCGGCAAGACGGTCGAAGAGTCCCTGGGCGTATCTGTCCTGGATGGCTCGCCACCGAGGTGGGCCCCCGTCAGCCAAGTCCAGGGTTGTCAGTGAGAGCATGTGCAGATTGGCCTTGCCGGCCGGCGCACGTGTGCTGTCCGCTACCGAGGGGCAGCCGGCCTCGAGCATCGGGACCCGCGGCAGCCGGCCCCGCCTCATGTCATCGAACGACTCGGTGACGCTGGCGAGGCTTGTGGGGCTGAACGTGTTCCAGATGATCTCGCCGGCCATCGGATCGGCCTTGAACTGCAAGGGCTCCTCCAGCGATGCGTGTACGACGAAGGCGCTGTAGGGCGAGAGCCGGGTCAGGGCAGCCGTGCGGGCTATCCGTCCGTCCAGTCCTTCGACCATGTGGCCGAGACGGTGAGGGTGGATGGAGGCGACAACCGCATCTCGGGCGGTGAGCTCATCGCCGGCTGCGGTGCGCACTCCGACGACGCGGCCGTCCCGGCTGAGGATCCTTTCCACGTGCACCGACAGGCGGACCTCACCGCCGCGGTCCTCGATGCACCGCACGCAGGCCGCCGTGAACGCGGATCCCCCGCCCCGTGGGAGTGCCATCCCGTATCGCTCGTTGAGGCCCGGTGCCAGAAAGGCGACCGTGCCCGTGTTGAGATCGTCCGGGTGAGCCAGCGTGAGTTCACTGGCCATCCTGGCCAGGGCGATCCGCACCCGGTCGTCGACGAACCAGTCAGCGAGGACGTCGGTGACGCTCATGCCCGAGACCCGAAGGATCTCCTGACCGACTCCGCTGGTCTCGAGCGCCGCCAGCTGCTGGCTTCTTGCGATCGGCGGAACGAAGAAGCCGGGCGTGATGTGTTCCACGATCCGGACGGCTAGGTCCAGGAACCGGTCGTAGGCATCGGCGTCCCGTGGCGAGACGTCGCGGATACGAGCGACTGTCTCGGCCCGGTCTCGGCAGATCGGGATGAAGCTGCCGTCTTCAAAGATGGCCGCGTGTGGCGCGTCGATCGGTATGTACTCCAACCCGTACCTGCTGATCAACCCGAGCTCGTCGTGGGCGATGACGGGGTTGGGCAAGATCCGGACGTGGATGAGACTGTGCAGCTCGTCAAGGAACCCTGGTTCTGCAAGCTCGGCGCTTGCAACGCCTCCACCTGGGTAGTCGTTGCGCTCGAGCACGAGCACCTTCTTGCCGGCGGTCGCGAGGTAGCCCGCCGCGATCAGCGCATTGTGGCCTGCCCCGACGACGATAATGTCCGCGTCGGTACTCATAGTCGTCCCTCGTCCATCTGGGCCCTGGTCGGCTGGGGTCGTGTCACGGTCGTAGGCACGATCAGTCCCTCCTGGTGCACGTCGCCGCTTGCTCGCCGTTCCGCTGGGGGTGTCCGACTTTCACACACGCATCCACCCGCCGTCGGCGACGAGGGTCTGGCCGGTCATGAAGGCCGCATCGTCGCTGCTCAGGAAACAGACCGTGCCGACGATGTCGTCGGCTGTACCGACCCTCTTGATCGCCTGGTGTGCCGCCGAGTACTCCAGGTCCTCAGGCGCTATCGCCGCCTCACCGCCGGGCGTTGTTGACGCCGTCGGTGCGACTGCGTTGACAGTAATGCCGTGCGCCGCCAAGTCGGTGGCCAGTCCGCGTGTGAAGCCGATGACGCCACCCTTGCTGGCCATGTAGGGGGTCAGTTGGGGAGCAACAATGCCGACCGTGTTGGAGGCGATGTTGACTATTCGGCCCCAGCCGTGGTTGCGCATCGAACCGGCGAACGCCTTCGCCACCAGGAACTGCGAGTCGAGGTTGATCCTCTGGATCCGACGCCAGGTCTCGTAGTCGGTGTCCCAGAAATCGTTGATGGCGATAATACCGGCGTTGTTGACGACGATGTCAACCTTGTTGTACCTCCCGAGGACCTCGGCGGCGGCGACTGCCACTTGCTCAGGATCGGAGATGTCCGCGACGACGGACATTCCCTGTGAGCCGGTGCCGCGGATCTGCTCCACCGTCTCGGTCGCTTCGACGAGGTCGAGCACCGCGAGGTCGGCGCCGCGAGCGGCGAGCCCGAGCGAGATGGCCCTGCCGAAGCCTCGGGCACCCCCGGTGACGACGGCTACCCGGCCGCGGTGCGTGGGGAAATCCATCCTCTACTCCTGTTCCTTTACCGCGTGGCTGAAGGTGACGCAGACGCTGACACGCGTTCTCCTAAGATGAGGACGATCGGGGGGACAGCGCTGGCCGACGGGCGGCGAGCCTGGTCGCATGCCCGGCAGCCCTTCGGTTCTGGTGAGCGCGAAGTGATGTGCTGTGTTACGGCGCTGAGCGCTTGGCTCGACACGGGCCTGCGTCGTCAAGGCGGGGCTGGCGGTTCGGCGACCGCTCCGTCAACGAACAGCAGCCGTCGGCTCAGCGCCGTCCGGCTGATCCTCAACGCTTCGGCGTACTCCGCCGAGTGGTACCAGCTGTGCAGCTGCTGCATGGTCGGGAACTCGAGGATCACAACCCGCTGCTGCGCCGGCCAGTCTCCTTCCGGCACCTCCGGCGCCGCACCCCGGACGAGGTAACGACCGCCGTACAGGGCGATGCTGGGTCTGGCGATCTCGACGTAGCGGCGGCCCTGGACCTCGTCGAGGACCTCTACCTCGGTGATCACAAAGGCTGGCATGGCGACTCCGTCTCGGCACCGTCAAGACGGAACTGGCTGAGAGCGGACCGGATCTGCGGGGGCACCGAGACCGGCCGCCGGGTCTCGTGGTCGATGTAGACGTGGACGAAGCGAGCAAGGGCCGCTGGCCCGTCGTCGTCGATGAAGAACCCGACGTCGTACCGCACGCTGGAGCGTCCGATGCTCGCCAGCGCGATGCCCACAATCGGCGACATCGTAAAGCTGATCTCCCGGAAGTAGCGACAGCTCGTCTCGACAACGACGCCGAACCCGGGCAAGCGACGAACGTCGACACCCGTCGCCTCTCCGAGCCACCCCATGATTGCGGTGTCCATGAGTTGGTAGTGGACGGCGTTGTTGACATGCCCGAACGTGTCCAGGTCCGCCCAGCGCAGCGGCGTCGGGCGTAAGACCGGGAAGTCGGACTTCCGTGTCGTTGCAGGGTCCCGTTGTGCTCGCTCGACAGAACCCGGGTCAGCGCTCACCAGGCCCTAGCCGCATCTTGGGTGCCGCGCGGCTCCGCGACGTGAACCGCTCCCACCGGCCGCGTGCTCGGGTGGAGATTCGGCTTCCGTGGCACGGCTGTCTCCCGTCGTTGTTCTTCAAGTGGGCGGTCGGGGATAACCCATAGGCTGCGCCCCTGGGCTCGCGTCCTGGTTCACCAGAAAGGGCGGCCGCGGCGCTGGAGGGTGTCAACGCGTCAGGGGCTAGGTCATGAACTTCTCGAAGTGGGGTCTCCATCTCGCTACCGTGACGTTTGAGGTCGCCAGGTCTCCTGTTCGCGCCAGGGCAGGCCGGTCTGTTGGCGTTCGAGGCTGCGCGGAAGCATCCGTTCGCGGACCGGTGGTGGCG
>JAABVA010002174.1_pt1 | contig 19850 bp, 15 predicted proteins | sample 5560331 | NCBI WGS metagenome assembly JAABVA01 (sample SAMN12812661, study PRJNA571458) | rock metagenome | isolation source: Antarctica rocks | place: Antarctica: Victoria Land, Mt New Zealand sud | collected 2016-01-07 | reverse complement strand
GAGCATCATGATGCAATGCTCAATCTGTGTATTGTGAAAGTTAATCACTTAACGTGAACTTTCGTTCACTGTTTGATCACATAATCATTTGATCACATGATTTTGTTGTTTGTGAGCATCACAATGCAATGCTCAATCTGTGTATGTGAGCATAACATGCGCATATCGCGCTGTTACTGCTCTGTTGATGAGATTATTCAGCTCTTTTGACAAGCATAGCTTGCAGAAGATTCATAGTCAGCATTTTGTACAGATAAATCTCGTTGTTGATCAAGATAATCAATCAGTTTAAAGTTACAAAGAAGAAATATTTAATGAACTTAGTAAGAAATCTGATCAGACAAAATATCATAATCAATAATTGTAACAGATCAAAATAATTAATTGAAATAAATCTCATTTTTGATTTCAAAGAGATTGATTAATAAGTTATTGAATAGAACATCATTGACATGATGTTTGCGCTTCATTCTGATCATTAAGAACAAATGATGAGCATTGTCAATATGACATCAGTGAGTGAGCGAGAAGCGAGTATTGCTATCTTGCAGAAGAATTCAATTAAGACGAAGAATATACACGAGAAATTAAACAAGCTGTCAGTACTCTATGAGTTCAACGAACGTAGAAACAACGAGCTGATGCTCTGAGAAAAGATGAGAAGATTGACAGAGATGATAGAAAAGCTGACGCGTCAACACGTCATTGCGTTGACTGTCAATCAATGCATGAAGAATCAGCTGAAGAGATTGAAAAAAATAATGAGCAAACTTGAAAAAAAGTTCATGAAGAAGAAGAAACGCGTTGACAATTGAGCAAAGAAAGTAAACGAGAGGTTGACAACATTATTTGAAAGTCATCTTATCTTCAGCGCTGATGTTGCATCATCAATGCAAAATCATTGCAAGAAATTTAAGATTAAAATCTTCGTTAAAGAAGAAGAAAAGATCAAGAGAATCATGATGACAACAACAGAGAACATAGTGAGATGAGTAAGAGAGATTGACGTCGACGAGACGTTATCAATGCGCAAGAACATAGAAACTATGAAGAGATAATCAAATCTACTGATATTTTGAATCAAGATGAAAAGCAGCAAAAGAATACTGAAGAAAAATGATTTTTGAATCAAAGAGATTTCATCAAATGTAAGTCTGCGCAAAGTCAGTTTTGAGATAGTGATACATGAAATTAAAGTCAAAGAAATGTTTAAAGACATAAAGAAGAAGAGAGTGAAAGCGCTCATCAAGATCAATAAAGACATACATTTAAAGATGATAATTGAGAAAGTCAAGTGACTCACAAAGAATAGTGAACAGAAGAGATACATTTCGCTGATGATACACATAGTCAGCGCTGAAATGATGAACAAGCTAATTGATGAAAGAGTATGTCATGAAATCAACATAAAAATCACGTAGTTTTATGATTTGAATTGTAAAACACATCAGTGTCTAAAGTGTCAAGACTATGATCATAAGACATATAAATGCAGAAACAAGCAAAAATGCGTTTACTGCGCACTAGATCATTACTTGAAGCACTGTTTTCATAAACAGACTTAAGACATGTGAAAATGTGAAGCATATCAAAATATACACAAAGTCTTTAACTCTCAATGTCATAAATGACAGATTGAAAAAGAGAGAATAAAGAGAGTCATAAAACACAGATCTTTATATCACGTCGTATGAGAACAGAGAGAACTCAAAGTGATGATGTCGAAGACATTCACAGCAACATTTATCAGTTTGAAATCATTGATAGACAATGACTTGAAGAGAAAACAGAGACGCTCAACAAATGAAAGTTGTCTACTCAGCGTGATCATCACATTCGAAAACACTATATTGAATCATCTAGTCAAGAAGTCAAAAACAAATGAGTTGAAGTCAACATCAATCATATTAATTTCAGTATCATTTTCTTTTGAAGATTTTACAAGTGAAGTAAGCACATTGCAAACACTTAAGAAAACATCAAACAGCTTTGAATGTGAACTTTAATGTTTCAGCAAAAGAAGCTTTGAATATTACAGTACAACGTTCACAAGTTCAGAAAAAAGATGATGATAACATTACTACATGAGAAAAAAATAAAGAATTATGACATTTTGATTCTTCAAGAACTCTGATGATTTGATGAAAATTTAAGAGCATATTGTTCAGCAACTGTCAACTTCACACTGAAGAATAATGAGAATAAAATCTGTTTCTACATAAACAAGAGAATTGACAGCAACATCTGACACTCAACATGACACTTCAAAGATGTAAACATGATTACATTACAGACATTGATAAACGACACACAGACAACTCAAAAAGCTATACACATTCATGAAGCATACAATTTGTCACTCAGAGATCACAAAGTCATTTATGAAAAAGAAAGTCTTTGAAACATTGAAAAGATGCTACACATGTTGAAAGAATGCGTTCTTGTAGAAGACTTCAATCTGCATCATTTCACATGAAAGAGATCATTCTACTTAAAACAACATTTATTGTCAAATGATTTAATTGAAATGATCACAAATGTTAATGCATCGCTGACATTATTTCAAGACATGATTACGAGAAATTATCAAAGATCTCAAATGATAATAGATCTGATCTTTACGACAGATGACATTATGAATCAATTAATACGATGCAAAATCAATGAAGAAATGAAAAACTTTTCAGATCATCTGTAAATACAGACAAGTATAGATTTCAGAGTTTGCAAAAAATCAACGCAAAAATCGCATCACAACTGAAAGACAATGAATGAAGAGAAGTTCATTAATATTTTAAAAGAATAAATGTTAAAATCACTGTTGAATCATGAAATGAGACATCAGCGCATAAATGAATACACTAAGCAACTGCTGAATGTACTGAAGAAAATCATCAAGATTTCTACTCTTTGAGCAAGATCACATGAAATGATCAAAGCAGAATGAACAAAGAAGTGTATGAAGATCATCAAGAGCATGCAATGAATGAGAAAAAGCTGTCGAATTATCAATGATTGAACAAAGTACATTCAAGCATATGATAAGAAGAGCAAGATCATCAGAAAACAGAAACGCAGTGAATATTGAAAGCTCATGCAGAATGTCAAACAATTCTTGAGAAGACTGTTCAAAACTGCGAAATGAGCAAGAAATGCAGTCGCTGACATACTGACTCAAACAACAGTTTTTTCTCTGATCAAGTCAGAATGCTTCGACATCGCTATGACAGCATAAGATAAGATGAAAATGATGTTTCAAACTCACTTTTCATCATCTTCAGAGATTCTCATGTTGAACACAGAAAACTTCAAGTACTCGCTCTTGATTGAGAATGACATTTCGCTGATGCATTGCAAGATTAAGAGAGTCATTTACAAAACAATGCTCAACAAGACTTCAAAACACACAGAATACATAAATAGAATAATGTGCAGACTTGTTGATAACATGTTAAAACAAATATGCTCTCTTTTTGAAAGATATTTGCAAAAGAGAATACAGTTAACTTAGTTCAAGAGCATAATCACAATAGTGATGTGAAAGTCAGACAAGAAAAATTACTTTAATGCAAAGATATATAAATCAATTGTGTTACTCAACATGCTGAGCAAGATACTGAAGTTTATTATATTTGAACATCTGCAAAATATTGTAGAAGCGTGTGACTTGATATTAAATATTCAGATGAAAGCTCGTAAACACAAATCAATAAATACAACTTTGCAACTGATTATAAAAAAGATACACATTGTATGAAGTGATACAAGAAGAAGAGTAATCTCATTGCTGAGTCTGAATAAGAAGAACGCGTTTGACAATGTAATACATAGCAGACTTTTGCATGACATGAAAAAAAGAAAAGTTCTTAAACTGCTTCTCAAATTTGTGAAGAACTTTCTGAGAAATCGATGCATCACAATCACAATCAATAGCTACATGATGATGAAACACGACGTGAACATTAACATATCACAAAACTCTTTACTATTATTAATATTATATTTGTTTTACAACGTGAACTTGTTGAAAGCATGTGACAACATCAGATTAAGAACAAGCTTCACAGATTTCATAAATGATATCAATATCTTAACATACAAAAAGTTCATAAAGCACAACTGCAAAGTTTTTAGCGAAATCTATGATAGATGCAAACAGTGATCAAAAACGTACAACATCAAGTTTTTAAAGACAAAGCATGAGTTAATTCACTTTATGAGAATCTCTAAGTGATTCAATATGAACATCAATGTAAAGCTGATAAAACATCAGATTAATTTAAAATCAGATATCAGAGTTTTGAGAGTTTAATCAAACTTTAAGTTAAGATGAGTGATTTACATGCATCATGTTGAAGCAAAACTAGTGATTAGACAAAAGATCATGCAAACAATCATTGAGTTTACTTAAAGTTCATCAATGATGATGAAAAAGCAAATATACTTCGTGATGACGTGTTCTCTGCTTAGTCACGAAGTCATCATATGATACATGTCATAAAGAGTGAAGAATCATTAAAAAGATCTGAACATTAAGCTGAGATCAGTACAAGAAAGAGCATTGCAACAAATCATCAATGTTTATCATGTGACATCAACAGAAACTCTACAGATAGAAATAAACACAACGTTGATAAATATTCATTTATGAAAGTTGATACAAAAGTCAATAATGAACATGAACTTTTGAAAATCAGATGAAGTTATTGAGATAACAATGCATCAAATTTGTAACGACTTGATACTCAAAAGAAGTTGAAAATCAAAGCTGTGTAAGATGTCTCTGCAGTTGAAGCAAAAGTAAATGAAAGAAACACTTGAATAAATAAAGATGAAGTGAATTCATCTTTACACAATGATTCTCTGATCAAAGTCATTGAGAATAGTTATAGTTGCAAACAAGAAAATGTCAATAAGTTAACATCATCTCAACACATTTACATTGAAGCAAAGAGTTTACTTGAATAATAGTGACAGTAAAAAGAATGTTATGATGATTGTGATGAAAACTAACTGAAAGCTAGATAAGAGACTGAAAGAATCGACTTTAATCATCACTCATCATGAAAAACTGAAAGAATTGATCGCAAAGACAAAACATCTTGCAAACGTAGCAACAGAGAATTAAGAGTGTCATAAAAAGATATACAAAGTATACAGTGATAGTCAGACTTCTTTGAAAACAGTGAAAGTTATGATATCAACAAAAAATCAGACACATTTGCAATGAGTTCAGATTGCACATGAGAGCATTTGATCTTGAGAAGTCATGCTAAAGTTACATTGAGTGACAAAACATGCAGAAGTACTCAAAAATGAAGCAATGAACAAAATAATTAATGACGCACATGATTTGTCTTTATTGCTGACTGAGCATCAACGCACTGAAGTGATGATGAGACTGACACTCATACAGAAACAAATCAGATAAACATGAAGATTAGTCTGAAAAAAGAGATTCAACGCAGCTTATTTTTGATATCTAACATCAGAGATGATACATCAACATCTGTGACTGCACAAGAATCATGCAAAGTCTCACAATGCATTATTGATGCAGCTATGCATGAGAAAAATTGACTTCAATCAGTTTTTACATGAGAGATGAGTACTTAATATTGCTATGATAATATGCAAGTATGACAGAAATTGAATATTGATCAAGCACATTTTATTAACATGTCTCAGATGAAAAGTAGAATAAAAAGCAATGCAATAAGAAGAGAAAATTACAGACTTAAGAAAGCTCTTAAAAATCATAAGCGCAGCGACAATGATCATTCAAATGATACTCTCAACGAGCATACTGAATCAATTTCAAGCTGTAATGTCATTGAAGAATCAGATGAAAGAGAAAGAAAATAAAGAAGAAACAGACTCATAGAGTTCTTGCATTGAGAACAGTTATAGTATAGAGCGAAGAAAGAAGCAATTTTTGATGCGAAAAGAGCGTTGTGCTAGCACAGCGTTCGCTACAGTATATAAAATCTTGCATAGATTCATAATGAGTGTTAAATCAAGTAAGAATAAAAAAAATAAAAAATAAAAAATAAAAAACAATTGTAACAATCTGTTAACAATATTTATGATAAATGATTTAATCAATTTTAAAATGTTTAAATTAATGAAATATAAAAGATTAAACTTAAGTCTTGAACAAAATTTTCATCAAATCTGACAAATATTAGAAAGATAAATATTTTAATCAGTGAGTTCAAATCTTAACAGTTAAAGAATTCAAACTTAACTTTAAATACTATGTTATCAAGAACATTTGAATTCTTACATTGATAATACAATTGCAAAAGCTGAAGAAAGTCTTTTTTTAATGAAGAAGAGTTCTGAGCTAGAATTTTAAATAAATACAATGATTGCTTTGAAATGTTCAAGCGTCAGACAAATATGTAACATCAATGATTCAATAAGTGAGATGTGCTATTCTGCTTAAATATAATAAAGAGATTCAGAATCAAATTTTGTTGATTTCTTCATTATTAGAATCAAGTTGAAAATATCGCTTGAAACCTTTTTTAAAAGAGATAATTTATTAACTTTAATTACATATAATTATAATCATGCAACGCGTTGAATTAAAACAGTTTAACTCAGAAAGAAGAAGAATGCAGCTGAATCAGAACTCAGAAAATTTTAAGCTTTCATTAATTTCTTCTTAAGCTTATTTTGAAGAACAAAAATATCATGAATTGAATTTATGTTTAAACTTTCAGCATATCACTTATCTTTTGCAAAAGTTGAAAAATATTACATAAGTAATACTTTAACATAATGAATTGCAAAAGAAATAAAAGTTAACAATTAAAGATTAAAGATTAAAACTTTGCAAGTTATTAAAATGATGAAGAAAAGTCATTTAATTACTTCTTGAAATTGATTGACAATGAGATTCATCTGTACATAATGTCAACTACGAATCTTTTGATTCTATTCTGTGTTTGAATAGAAGTCAGAAAAGTCAAGAGATTTTAATTCAACGCAGTTTGAATGATGTTAAAACGTTGCGTGATCAAGAAAGCTGTCATGCAGAGTTTTCATCTACGTGACAACATTCTCTCTAACAGTCACAACTGATTTACAAAGAAGATTAATGACATGTTAAAGTCAGTAAGAGATAAAAAGATACTACTAGTAGAAAAGTTGATTCAGATGATGAGTTTGAGATTATGACTACAAGTGATCGAAGAATTGATGACTCGTTGACTGCGTCAATATACTGAATCATCTTCATCACATTGACAATGCTGTTGAGTAATTGATGAAAAGATATCAGATAGAATAGTTGATTCAGATGATGAGTCTTGAGTTCATGATTACATATGCTTGAAGAAGTAGTGACTCGTCAATCACGCTGATATACTGAGAAAGCTTGAACTCATCTTCTTTACTTGATATCAAGTCATACATCTATCTACGTGAAAAATTGAGAGCGCAGAAGAATGATCAGAACGCATTCTCTACTATCAATCAGAGTTAAGCATTGAACGACTGCAATTGCATGTTTATATCAACAATTTATTCAACGTCTATGTGACACAAGTCAAGAGCAGAATAAAGTTATTTAATATAATCACACTCTATTTTCTCATTGTACACATCTCTCTTTCATCACATATTTCTTTGCTCAATAAATGACAATCATTGAGCAAGAGAACACAGTTTTTGACATTACAATCATGAGCATCATGAGTGCAAAGAAATCATCTTTTGTCTTCATGATTGAGAATTGAAAATCGAAACATCATTGTATAAAATATCGTCAATGAAGAGCAGAGCAAAGACGATGCATTACAACAAACAGCACAGACATTCATAAAAGTTTACTCAAGCGTCACGCGCTGAATAGAAGCTATAGATTTATTATTTAATACATAGTCTCAAAACTCACTGTTTCGATGATGTGAAGTCATCATATAGTTGATGAGCGATTTTCTTTCTCAGAGAGTTTTGTTCATTTGATATACATAGCATAGTTTTTCTCATGAGTCGAATTTAAATCAATATCACAAGAGCATATGAATTACAAATACAAATACAAATACAAATACAAATATTACTTTTATAAATCTCATTTATTCATTTAATAAACTTAATCATCATAGTTTTAATTATTTCAAACTTTTCTTAAAAGTGATAATTTGATATTCAAGCATGATAATAACAGTGTGATCGTAACAAAGTTGTAATAATGATATCTTAATTTTGTAAAACATTATATTAGAAAATAAATATTGCATAATGAAATCAGAAAGTGAAGAAGTAAATGTTGCAAGCATGCACTTCAAATTAGTCTAACATAAATCATGTCAGACTATCATAAACTAGTATAAAGCTGATGTTGACATGCTAGCGATTTAGCGTGTCTTTGTGAGTAAAACTCACGACATATTGCATCTTCTTTCTTCTTCAGCTTTGAACTTCTAGTTAAAATACACTCATATGATTCGCTTTATGCAGACTGATAACATTAGTTCAAAGCTCATTAATCTTACTATTGACGTGTAAATAATATAAAAACAAGCAAACAAGTTACATAAGTTAAATCAGAAGTTGAACTCAGAAATTTCAACAGCAGAATCAGAACTCAAGCTCAGAAAGCTTGATAGAAATCAGAAACTTCAATAGAATCAGAATTGAAAAACATGAATGTGTTACTCTTGACTAACTCTTTATTGAGCTCGTCATCAGAAATCAGAAATTTCAGCAGTACTTGAACTTAGAAAGTTCAATAGAGTAACATCAGAATCTCGATCAGCAATTTTCTACTCATACAATGACTAGAAGCTCAGAATCAGCGAGCATTGCTCACTATGAACTTCAAAATGCTAGAAGAGAATCACTTCTATCACAGAATTGAACAGCATCAGAAGAAGAAGACATGAATGTGTCGTCAGATATAAAAAAAAGAACATGAACATATTGCTTTTTAATTACAGAATGATCAAGATCAGCATCAGTACTGAATTGAATGCTTGAATAAGTGCTCATGAAGTAAACAACATCATTATTTTTATCAAGTACATATGTCAACAGCACAACATTGAAATCAAGATTTACAATAACATGATTTAAATGTTAGAAGATGTCAACGAGATAAACATCATGTTGAAGATTACACAGACGCGTTTGCAGAAAGAGAATAAAAACAAGAACATGATTATACATCATTTAAAAGCTGCATCAAGTCAACAAAGTACTTTGATTTCTGAAGATTGATCTTTGAAGTTAATCAAGATACTCAATTCATCTCTGTTCAAAGATTCAATGCAAAATGTAAATAATTGATTGTTTCAAATGCAAAACAAGCTGAAAACAAACAAGAAACATTTTTCTATCAAAGAGTTGAAGATTGCATACATTGAAAGTCGAGTCAGTGAAGCTGCGATCAAACATATTACATCTTGCATGCAAAATATCTTCTTAAACTTGTTTCTAGAAGTTGAAGAAGTACTATCAATGATTAATAAAATGTATGATGATCTCAATCATTATCACATGACTTAATGACAGTACTTAAAGCTGTATCAGAACAAGATCTTCTTTCATGAATTTTAAATAAAATTTCAGAGATTTAGTGCAAAACTAGAATACAATAACAAGATTTTACTAAATAATTTTCAGCACAAGATCAGCTCAGATCTTCAATGAGTAATGCTCAATGAATGAATCACAGATTTGAATGAGTTTATCAACATTTGCATGCAAGTCAATGTGAAATTAACTGAATTGAACGTTTAATCAGTCATCAAAGCATCAGCGACTCAAGCTGCTCGCTCTGTCTCTAGCACATCAACTGCTTAATTCACGTCATTAGTTTCTTCATGAAAGAAACTCAGAAGATTGAATTTCAACTTTATTCAGAAAGAGTTGTTTAAGAAAGAACTCTGCTTCAAATGCAAGAAGTCAGAACATAGAGCATATGACTGTTTTAAGATGACTTAAGTGCATGAAATCATTGCAAATTCGAAAAACGATCTATTCTCATTAAAGTAGTGATTGAGAATGATATACTCATATTTTGTTTCATCAGCATATCTGATGATTCATTTGATTTCAAGTCGTTCATTGTTGACGTTATCTTGAGTAGTCTAGAAAAGATATTCAAATTCTTTGCTCTGATAAATATTGAAGTCACTGACATGACTTTCATTAATGAATCTTTGATGTCAGAGCTATGTGAATGCTTTGATATTCAGTTAATATTGCTGTTAAAATCAAAGTTAATTTAATTGTATAATGAAACTTCTGATTGAAAGTCAATTACATATGCTTTGTATACATTAATCATGATACAAAAACACAAGAATAAAATGATATTTTTATTAATAACTTGTTTAGAACAGTACAAGATAATCATTGAAAACTCTTGATTGAAAAGAAATCAAATTTTGATAGATTCTGCAAATGATCAATTAATATTCTCATTGAATATTCAAACATTGAAATCTGTTGTTTTAAAAGTAGGCAGTCAATCAGCATTTTACAGATTTAAGTCAAGTGAAATCTGTGAAATGAAATAAAAGAACTTGAACTCAATGATTACATCAACAATCATCTTGAAGCGATTCATGAATCAGAAACTAGTGAATCAGTTCATTGAGTCTGTTTAATTCATTAAACCTGTACTTATATAAAAGCAAAGCATTCAAGTTGATCTCAATCAACTTTGTCTTTTTCAGTTAACTGAGAAAAAGAAGTTCATCAATATTGTCATAATCAAAGTCGCTGTGTATTAAACTTTAGTCAAGAATAAAAAGATTAAGATCTTCTTTTTAATCATTAGTGAAATCAACAAAGCACTTAGCTCAGTCAAAGATTTCACGAAACTGAATGAAATGATCTCTGTCATATCATTAAATGAACTAAAGAAGAAGCTTTTGATAGTTTATCATAACTTTCTGAATGTTTTTGATAAAGAAAAGACAACGCAGTTGTCTTTGCATTGATCATACAATCATAAGATTGAATTAGAAGATAAGAGTTAATTTTTTAAAAGTTGATTGTATCTCATGTTGAGTTACAAGTTGCAGAAGATCAAGAAGTATCTAAAAGAAAACTTAAAGAAGAAGTATATTACACTCAGCAAAGCTTTCTTCGCTTCATTAATACTATTTGTTGAAAAGAAAGATGACAGTCTTCGCTTTTGCATGAACTATTGAAAACTGAATGCTCTGATCAAAAGAAATTATTATTCAATACTCTTGATAGACGAAGTACTAGCTCGAATTCAAGACAGTAAGTATCTGACTCAACTTAACATTATTATTACGTTCAATAAATTATGCATGAGTTCAGAAAGTGAGAATTTAACTACTTTTATTACTTTCTTCAATGTTTACAAGTACAAAGTAATGCTCTTTGAATTAATTAATGAATTTGCGTTCTTTCAGCACTATATCAATAATGTATTGTTTGACTATCTGCACAAGTTTTGTCAAGCATACTTGAATGATATTCTCATTTATAGTAAGATGTTGAAAGAACATAAAACTCATGTGAAAGAAGTGTTAAACAAGCTTCATGAAGCTGATCTGCAGATAAACATTGACAAGTGCAAATTCAAGATTCAGAAAATCTCATTTCTTAAACTACTAATATTTATTAATGATCTGCAAATGAACTTTTGAAAAGTAGATGTGATTTGAAGCTGAAAAGTGTCATGATCATTGATTCATGTGCAGATCTTCATTGACTTCTGCAATTTCTATCGACGATTCATAAAAAACTTCTCAAAGATTGTTCAACTCATGATAAAGCTGACTTGAAAAAATTATTTCTTTGAATGAACAGAGATTTGTCAGATGATCTTTGAAGAACTAAAGTAACAAATGACAACAGCTTTTGTTCTGAAGCATTTCAACTTGATCAGAAAAGTTATTCTGAAAATAAACTTTTTGAACTATGTGAACGACGAAGTATTGTCTCAATATGATGATAAAAACATTCTACATTCAGTGATCTTTTATAGTAAGAACATGATTTTCGCAGAATGCAACTACGAGATTTATGACAAAGAACTGCTGATCATTATTCACTGTTTGAAACATTGATGCTTCAAATTGAAATATACAAATATTTTGATTAAGATCTTCATTGATCATCTGAATTTGAAGTACTTCATGATCATCAAAGAACTGATCAGATGACAAGTTAAATGAGCTGAGAAGTTATTTGAATATAACTTCAAGATCATATATCAGTCGAAAAAACAGAATCTGAAAGTCAACACGCTGATCAGAATGTCAGACGTTAAGTCAGTTAAAGCAAATAATGATTGAAAGCTATATCAGCATTAAATGCTATTGTCAAAAGACAAATTTAAGCTGCAGTTAATAAAAGTTAATCAAGAAGAAAAGTACTTGATGAAGTACTCTGAAAAGATGATAAACTATAAGTTTCTCAGTCAATGATCATTTGATTGATAAGAAAAGCACATGATTTTTTGATCAATGATTACTCTGACATGAATTGAACGTTGAACTTACTGAGACAATCATATTGCTGATTGAAGATGAGAATGATGATCAAGCACTGCATTCAAAACTGTTACATTTATTGTAGATCAAAAGCACTGAGAGATCAAATCAATGAATTGCTAAAGTCATTGCTCATACTTAAGCAGCGATGATAGAACATATTATTAAACTTCATTATCAATCTATCAGAAAGTGATGAAAACAACGCGATTCTGACAGTCATAAATCAATTGTCTAACTTTCTAAGAAATGACATTATATATTATGTTGATCAGATGATAAAGAAATCTTCGCAGAATAAACAGTCAAGCTACTGTTGATATGAGTCTTTAGAACTCATGAACTATCGAGATTAATAATGTTCAATCGTGATTCTTAATTCATATTAATTGTTTGAAAGTCTTTATGTCTGAGACTAAACATCAAGATGAAACTATTCATTGATTATCATTCTCAGATTAATGATCAAACAGAAAGAGTGAATCAGAATGTAGAATGATATCTACGAAGCTACTGCTCATATATGCAAGATGATTGATTCATCTGATTATTCATGATTGAAGTCATTAATAACAATGCTATTTCATCATCAATTGAACAGTTGATGTTCTTTCTGAATAAGAACTTTCACTTTCATATGAGCTTTGATTCAAACTCAATTGAATATGAAATCACTTAAGCTAAAATCGAAGCAGACAAAGCAAAGAATATATTTGAACACATGAAATGATCATTAGCATTGATTAAGCAAGCAGTAACAGCGTAATACGCGCATGTTTCGCTCACATACACAGATTGAGCATCGCATTGCGATGCTCACAAACAACAAGATCACGTGATTAAATGATCATGTGATCAAACAGCGAATGAAAGCTCACGTCAAAGTGATCAGCTTTCACAATACACAGATTGAGCATTGCATCATGATGCTCACAAACAACTCAAAGCTCATCTAGTCTGCTCAACTAGATGATCAAACAGCAAATAAAAGCTCACGTTGAAGTGATCAACTTTCACAATACATTGATCGCTCGTCTAGCTCACTCAACTAGATGATCAAACAGCAAATTCAAAAGCTTACGTTGAAGTGATCAGCTTTCACAATACACAGATCAAGCATTGCATCGCAATGCTCACAAAAAACTCAAAGCTCATCTAGTCTGCTCAACTAAATGATCAAACAGTGAACGAAAGCTTACGTAGAAGTGATCAACTTTCACAACACATTGATTGCTCATTTAGCTCGCTCAACTAGATGATCAAACAGCAAATTCAAAAGCTTACGTTGAAGTGATCAACTTTCACAATACACAGATTGAGCATTGCATCGCGATGCTCACAAACAACTCAAAGTTTATTTAGTCTGCTCAAGTAAATGATCAAACAGCGAACGAAAGCTCACATTGAAGTGATCAACTTTCACAATACATTGATTGCTCATTTAACTCACTCAGCTAAATAATCAAACAGCAAATTCAAAAGCTTACATTGAAGTGATCAACTTTCACAATACACAGATTGAGCATTGCATTGCAATGCTCACAAACAACTCAAAGCTTATTTAGTCTGCTTAACTAAATGATCAAACAGTGAACGAAAGCTTACGTCAAAGTGATCAACTTTCACAATACATTGATTGCTCATTTAGCTCGCTCAGCTAGATGATCAAACAGCAAATTTGAAAGCTTACGTCGAAGTGATCAGCTTTCACAATATACAGATTGAGCATCACATTGCAATGCTCACAAATAATTCAAAGCTCATTTAGTCTGTTCAACTAAATAATCAAACAATGAATGAAAGTTCACGTTGAAGTGATTAACTTTCACAATACATCGATCGCTTATTTAGCTCACTCAGTTAAATGATCAAACAGCAAATTTGAAAGCTCACGTTGAAGTAATCAGCTTTCACAATTTTGATTTGTTTATATGATCACATGATTATATAAACATATCGTACGCTCATATGCACATTCTAACAATCTGACTGCTAAATGAGAAAATATACAGCAGCGATTATGACTAGATTACATGTAATTTAGCATACACACAGCACTTTAGTGCTACTATTTAGGTAAATAGCATCATGTTTCATAGTTTTAGACTGTATAAGCACGTAAAACTTGAAGAAATAAAAAAAAATTGATCAAGCAAGTCTTAACAAGAGTCAGAGTCGTAATGAAGAAACAGATTGACAAGCATTGAAAGAAAATGATTTACAAGATAAATGACATGATGTTTCTGAATTCTAGAAACATAATGATCTCACGATCATCAAAGAAGCTAAACGATAAAATGCTAGAATTCTTCAAGATTCTGATCAAGATTGAACATGTTTATTGATTGAAACTATCATTGACTATGAAGATACATTCAAAGTTTGCATCAAATCTGCTGCAATTAAATTCAAAGAACTCTCTGAATGAACAATGAAATGAATCATCTGACTTTATAATGATTGACAACAAAGATGAATGAAAAGTGAAGAACATACTGAACTTCAAACACTACGAACGAGATAAATGACTACAATATCATGTCAATTGAAAAGAATACAACGTCAATTTACATTGATACAACGTTAATGAAAGTGAATTCAAAGAATGCTTAAAGATCATAAATGACTTTCATGAATGATATTCAAACAAGTTAAGATAGAAATCAACTTAAGAAAGATTGATTGAACTGCAGCAATGAAAACATTGCTAAATGAAGAGAGAAGATAATGTTGCAAGCGTGCACTTCAAGTTAATCTAACATAAATCATGTCAGACTATTATAGACTAGTATAGAACTGATGTTGACATGCTAGTGATTTAACGTGTCTTCGTAAGTAAAACTCACGACGTGTTGCATTTTCTTTCTTCTTCAGCTTTGAACTTCTAGTTAGAATACACTCATATAATTCATTCTATGCAAACTCATAACAGTAGAAAATGAATTCTTTCATGATATTAATAAATAACTAACTCAAGTAATGCTTCAACATGATGAATTGCAAAAGAAACAAAAGTTAATAACTATTTAATCAAAGATTGAGATTCTGAAAGTCATTAAAATGATGAAGAAAATTTATTAAGCTTTCACTTAAGTTCTCATGAAGAACTTGAATGATTTACACATCATTTTTATAGTATTAATGAAGATGAAATGAAATTTTCATGAAATTTTTTTGCAGAAGCAAAGATTTTCAATGTCTTTGAAGAAGTATCATAACAAAATCATCAGAAAACATAAAGAATGAATTCATGATGTTGAAATCTTATTTTAAAATATGTTACAAATGCATCAAAATTGAATAAGATTAAAGATCTAACTTTAATCATTATACAATCAACATTAGCGAGTTGATTGCATATTGATTAGAACTAATCAAGATTTAGTCAAGATCTGATTTAAATTTGATTTAAATTTGACTCAGATATGATTCAACATCTTTTCTCTTTTCTGGCATCTTTTAATCAGCTTCTATTGTCTTTTAAACAAACACACTTCTTTGTGATACAAGTAGTTAATAAATGTTCATGATAAACACATTTCTTTATATTATAAACATCTTTTGAATCAACATTTTTCTTGTGTTTCAACACGTTTTCTTTGAAACTAGCGTTGAATCTGAGTAACTACTATATAGAGCATGTTCTTTTTTTCTTTTTATCTTCTTTCTTCTGTATTCTTAAAGTCTTAGTTATAACTATCTTTATAGATCAAACATTCTAGTTACGTACACACTTTGATTAGTTTCTAGACATGATTTCAACATTACTTTAAGAATTTATTAATCACATGATACTGATTTCATTATTCATTCAAGTTCACTCAACTGATAACAAAATGAGCATAAAGAAATTTGTGTATCTGATGATCAACAACATCAAAAGACAGAACAACATCAAGAAATCAATAGAATTAAAATCTTAAGATCTTAATTGCTAAAGAATCTACAGCTCATTTAGTACGCGTTCATTCAAATCAATTAATAGAATCAAGAGATTTAGATCTTGATTGCTTGAGAATCACAAAAAAAAACTCTCTTCAAATCAACAACACTTTTCTCTGAAGACTAAACATTAGAACAGCAATCTCATCATTTACTGTCAAGCATCACTCTTCGCTTGATCATCAACATTCATCATGACTCACTCATCTGTAAAGACTTAATCAGAGAACTTTGAAAATTCAAATTCTTAAGTTGAAAGTTTCAGAAGTTCTGTTATCTATTCTAAGCTTTTGAAACAAATATCAATCTATCTTTGAAAAGACACTGTACAAGAGAAACGTTGATTTATGCCTAATTTCTCTGCTCTTGATAAAGCTGATGACGTTAGCATTCTCTGAAATATCAAGAACGCTGAACAGCTAAAATGATGAATCAAAGAAGATTTGAATCAATTTCTAAAAGTCATGAATGAACTTTGAAAACAATAAAATCTAAATGTAGAAGCTTTTGATCTATTTAACAAAATATTTAGTGATCAAATATGAAAGACTTGTTACAATGAAATGTTCAAAGCTTAACGTTTATCTGAGAAAATTATTCAAAAGATTGAAGACAAGAATTAGAAGTTAGAAAGTAAACTTCAAGTGATTAAAAATGTCACTTCATTGATTTTTATCTTTTTCATCTTCAGCAAGTGATTTCAAAAGCTTTCAAATTCATTTTTGTTTACTGATGAAATGATTGACAACGAGATTTATTTGTACATGATGTCGACTATGAATCTTTTGATTTTATTCTATGTTTGAATAGAAGTCAGAAGAGTCAAGAGATCTTAATTCAACGCAGTTTGAACGATGTTAGAACGTTACGTGATCAGAAAAGTCATCATGCAGAGTTTTCACTCATGCAACAACATTCTTTTCTAACAGTCACAATCAATCTACGAAGAAGATTAATGACATGTCAATGTCAGTAAGAAATGAAAAGATACTACTAGTGAAAAAGACAATTCAGATGAAGAGTCTGCGAGTTGTGATTACAAGTGATCGAAGAATTTGCGATTCAACGACTGCGTCGATATCAAAACGTCTTCATCACATCGACAGTGTCATCAAGTAATTGATGAAAAAATATCAGATAGAATAGTCATTTCAGATGATGAGTCTGAGAGTCGTGACTACAGTGCTCAAAGAAGTAATGACTTGTTGATCACGCTGATATACTGAAAGAACTTGAGCTCATATTCTTTACTTGATGTCAGATCATACATCTATCTACGTGAAAAATCAAGAGTTCATGAGAACAATCAGAATGCATCTCTACTATCGATCAGCTAAGTATCAAACGATTGCAATCACACATTTATACTAACAATCTATTTAACGTCTACGTGACATAAGTCAAATCAAGAGAAGAAAAGAATTATTTAATACAATCACACTTTATGTTCTCATTATGTGCATCTCTCTTTCATCACACATTTCTCTGCTCAATGAATGACAATCATTAAGCAAGAGAACACAGTTTCTGCGTTACAATCACAAGCATCACGAGTGCAAAGAAACGTCTTTCATCTTTGAATCAAGAATTGAATCAAAACATCGTTGTATAGAATATCATCAATGAAGAGCAGAGCAAAGATGATGTGATATAATCAAACAGCACAAACACTCTCATCAAGAGTTTACTTAAGCATCACACGCTGAATAGAAGCTATAGATTCATTACTGATAATATAGTGTCAATCTTATTGTTTCAATGACGTGAAGTCATTATGTAGTTGATGAGCGATTTTCTCTCTCAAAGAGTTTTGTTCATTCAATACACATAGCATAGTTTTTCTCATGAGTTGAATCTAAATCAATGTTACAAGAATGTATGAATTACAATTACAATTACTAATGAAATTGAACTCATCTGAGATGACTGACAAGGAAAAATTCGTAACAAGCTAGAAATCAACATTAATCATTTTGACAACGATAAAGTTATATTAATTTACATTCATTCTTGAATCAGCAAGAACGTCGCAAAAGTTATTCTAGTCAGATGTCAGTGAGATTCATTGAATCTCTATTCAATGATCAATGATTTACTAGATAAACTTGCTCAACTATATGATTATTTCGACAAAGAGACTAACTTTTGAAGAGAATACTTTAATCTTACTCAAGAAATACGTAAATTCAGTGAATTCTATTCTTTGTTTCAACGTCTGTCTTTTTATTTAGATTATCACAAGAGACAACTCATAACTGATCTACGAGACAAGATAGCTTTTCAACTTCATGCAGCTTAAAGTAATCAATTGATTCAGTCAGAGTCTTTTAATGAAATTCATATTTATTTGATTCATCTAAACAATGAGCATTAAGCTATGACTTTGATCAAAGAAAAGAAGTCATTGATCAAAGTCAGAACAGTCAAACAAGTCACTTTTGTCAACGAAGTTTTGAAGACTTTCTATAGAAAGATCGAAGTTATCATATCAGTCAACTCGTCAAAATTGCATGACGTGACTTTGATTAATGTCAAAAAGATAAATCTACAAACTGAAAGCTGTTTTATTTATCATAAGTCAAATCAATTCTTTGAAGAGTGCTTTAATCAAACTTCAAGAATCAATGCATTAAAAGATTATGAGTTTGATTGATTTACATTGAACTTGAAGTCAGATTCTGATTCAAAAACTAGCTATTTCTTTTAAAATCATTAAAGAGATAAAGATCATATCTTTATGCAGTCAAATCGAAGTTTTGTTGAAAGAAAATTATTTTGAAAAGTTATTTCTGATCAATGCTTTTCTTATCTCTCAGAGCAATTCTTTCAGTCTTCATTCTTTAATAAACAGTGATTTTGTCATCTACATGCTGATACATGACAAGCTAGTCAATAAAGTATGTCAGAAACTTGAAATACAATCTATATTACTAGCAAAAGAGAAGTTAATACGAGAATATGACGAAAAGTTAGCTAGAAATGTTATTACTCATAAGATTCTATTCAATCTCACGATCAAAAGTTCTAAGAAATTGACTATGTCAATGCTGATAGTTGATATCAAGCATCATGAAGCTATATTGAGCAAACTCTGAATAAACAAAAATGAAATATTATTGAACATGAGACATGATATTATCGTATTCTCTGATCAATTAAATATTTCGATTTCGATTTTTCCAATCTCGTCAAATATAAAGCACTCAAGTTGATCATGATCAACTTTGATCTCTTCAGCAACTCACAGCAAGATCTTTAAAATGCTTAAGCACTCAGTTTCATTCATTCAGAAAGAGTCTTTCTTGATTCAAAATGTTAGGGGCCAGCATAGAGCGAGTCATATGGGTGTAATGTAACGAGTATATAAATGCTAAGGAAGGAAAGTATCTAGAAGGGAAGAGCCGGCTATCTATATGA
>JAABVA010002173.1_pt1 | contig 19850 bp, 21 predicted proteins | sample 5560331 | NCBI WGS metagenome assembly JAABVA01 (sample SAMN12812661, study PRJNA571458) | rock metagenome | isolation source: Antarctica rocks | place: Antarctica: Victoria Land, Mt New Zealand sud | collected 2016-01-07 | reverse complement strand
CGGACCCATACCCGGCTGGCCGCCGCCGCGCGCGAGGACGGGTTGTGGCGCTGCGACCTCGTGGGGCCGGGCGGCGCAGCCGAGGCGGTGCATGCGCGGGCCGTGGTCAACGCCGCCGGGCCGTGGGTGGGCGACGTGCTGCGCCAGGCGCTGGGACAGAACAACTCCAAGCAGGCGCGGCTGATCAAGGGCAGCCACATCATCGTGCCGCGCCTGCATGACGGCGACTGGGCCTATATCCTGCAGAACACCGACCGCCGCATCGTCTTCGTCATTCCCTACGAGGGCGAGTACTCGCTGGTCGGCACGACCGACATCCCGTTCGAGGGCGACCCGGCGCACGTCGAGATCAGCCCACCGGAGACCGACTATCTCTGCGCCGTCGTCAACCGCTACTTCCGCAAGCAGGTCGGCCCGGCCGACGTGGTGCGCAGCTACTCCGGCGTGCGCCCGCTGTACGACGACGCCGCGGCGAACGCCTCCGCCGTGACGCGGGACTACGTGCTCGACATGGAGGTCCCAGACGGCGGCGGCGCGTTGCTCTCGGTGTTCGGCGGCAAGATCACGACCTACCGACGGCTGGCCGAGCACGCCATGGAGAAGCTGTCCTCCGTCCTGCCCTGCGGCCCCGCTTGGACCGGAACCGCGCCGCTGCCCGGCGGCGACATGCCGGGCGCGAACTTCGAGCGGTTCCTTGCCGAGTTCGCCGCCGCGCACCCGTTCCTGCCGGCGGCGCTCGCGCTGCGCCTGGCGCGGGCCTACGGCACGGACGCGGCGGTGGTGCTGGGCGGCGCCGGCAGTCTGGGGGCGATGGGCCGAGACTACGGCGCCGGGCTGCACCAGTGCGAGGTCGACTACCTCGTGGCGCGCGAGTGGGCGCAAACGGCGAACGACATCCTGTGGCGGCGGTCGAAGCTCGGGCTGCACGTGCCGGCCGGGGCGGCGGCGGCGCTGGACGCGGCGCTGCGGCAGTCGGCGCGGGCCGCATGAGGGGTGCGCCCTGATGGGCATTGCCCTGGAACAGGTGACGCGCGTGGCCGGCGGGCAGGCGCACCTGCACCCTATGGACCTGGCGTTTGAGGACGGGTCGCTGACTGTCTTGCTCGGCCCCGTCCGCGCCGGCAAGACCAGCCTGATGCGCGTGCTGGCCGGGCTGGACCGGCCCACGTCCGGACGGCTGCTGGAAGACGGGCGGGACATCACCGGCCTGGACGTCCGCAAGCGCAGCGTCGCCATGGTGTACCAGCAGTTCATCAACTACCCGAACTTTACGGTCCACCAGAACATCGCCTCGCCCCTGCGCCTGGCCGGCAAGCTGGACCGCGCGCAGCGCGACGCGCGGGTGCGGGAGGTCGCCGGGCGGCTCGGGCTGTCGGAGCTGCTGGACCGGCTGCCGGCGGAGCTGTCCGGCGGGCAGCAGCAGCGGACCGCGCTGGGCCGCGCCTTGGTCAAGGACAGCCGCCTGCTCCTGCTGGACGAGCCGCTGGTGAACCTCGACTACAAGCTGCGCGAGGACCTGCGCGCCGAGATGAAGGCGCTGTTCAAGTCCGGCGGCCGGGCCGTCGTTTACGCGACGACCGACCCGCACGAGGCGCTGCTGCTCGGCGGGCGCACCTGCCTGCTCAAAGAGGGGCGGCTGGTGCAGGTCGGCGAAACGCTGGACGTCTACCGCGCCCCCGCTACCCTGGAGGCGGCGGAGCTGATCAGCGACCCGCCGATGAACTTCCTGCCCGGCACGATCAGCGGCGGCACGGTGCAGATCGACCACGGCCCGGCGCTCGCCTCCCCGGCCCCGCTCGCCGCTGGCCGCTACACCTTCGGCCTCCACGCCGGCCACATCGCCCTGGGCCACGGCAGCGCGGAGGTGCCGGTGACGCTGGAGTTGGCGGAGATCAACGGCTCGGAAACCCTGCTGCACGGCGCGGCGGGCGGCCTGTCGCTGGTCATGCAGATGACGGGCGTCCACAACCTGCCGCCGGGCACGCCGCTGGTGTTCCGCTTCGACCCGGCGCGGCTCTACGCCTTCGACGCCGAAGGCCGGCTGGCCGCTGCCCCGGACTTCGCGCAGCATCGGCTCCAGGGGGCATGGCATGGCGCGCATCAGACTGCTTGACGTCGCCCACAGCTACCGGACCAAGCCGTCGAAGCCGTCGGACTACGCGCTACAGCCGCTGGACCTCACGTGGGAGGACGGCGGGGCGTACGCCCTGCTCGGGCCGTCCGGGTCGGGCAAGACGACCTTGCTCAGCATCCTTTCGGGCCTGCTGGCGCCGTCGCAGGGCCGGCTGGAGTTCGACGGCCGCGACGTGACGGCGCTGTCGCCGCGGGCGCGCAACATCGCCCAGGTGTTCCAGTTCCCAGTCGTCTACGACACCATGACGGTGTTCGAGAACCTGGCCTTCCCGCTGCGCAACCGCGGCGTGGCGGCGGGCCGGATCGCGCCGCGCGTCGAGCGGATCGCCGCCATACTGGACCTCACGGCCGACCTCGGCCGCCGCGCGTCCGGGCTGACGGCGGACGCCAAGCAGCGCATCTCGATGGGCCGCGGCCTGGTGCGGGAGGACGTGGCGGCCATCCTGTTCGACGAGCCGCTGACGGTCATCGACCCGGCGCTGAAATGGCAGCTCCGCCGGCAGTTGAAGCGCATCCAGCGCGAGCTGCAAGTCACGCTGATCTACGTCACGCACGACCAGACGGAGGCGCTGACCTTCGCCGACCACGTGCTGGTCATGGAGCTTGGCGCGGTGTTGCAGCAGGGCAGCCCGCAGGAGCTGTTCGAGGAGCCGAGCCACGTCTTCGTCGCCCACTTCATCGGCAGCCCCGGCATGAACCTGCTGCCCTGCGCGCTGGACGCGGGGACGGCCGTGGTCGGCGGCCAGCGCGTGCCAATAATGGGCCTGGGGGGCCTGGGCGGGCGCCCGGTGCCCGGCAGCCTGACCTTCGGCATCCGCCCGGAGTTCGTGGCGCTGGCCGACCCCGGCGGGGCCGCCCCGCTCCGCATCGCCGTGGACAGCATCGAGCCGCTGGGCAGCCACCAGGTCATCAACGGGCGGCTGGGCGGGGAGCGGTTCGTCGTGAAGGCGCCGCCGGACGTGGCCGTCCCCGTGGGCCAGGACCTGCAGGTCTGGCTGCCGCAGGGCCGGGTGAAGCTGTACGCCGACGGCAGGCTGGTGGCGCCATGAAGCCGACGAACCACCGCGCCTGGCTGCTGGTGGTCCCCGTCATCGTCGTGGTGGCGTTCAGCGCCATCATTCCGCTGATGACGGTCGTGAACTACTCGGTGCAGGACATATTGGGGCCGGACCGCCGGGTGTTCGTCGGTGACGAGTGGTTCCGCGACACGCTGCGCAACGCGGACCTGCACGACGCCTTCATCCGGCAAGTGGTGTTCTCCGCCTGCGTGCTGCTGATCGAGGTGCCGCTCGGCCTGGCGCTGGCGCTCATCATGCCCAAGCGCGGGGCGGCTGCGTCGGCGTCGCTGGTGCTGCTGGGCCTGCCGCTGCTGATCCCCTGGAACGTGGTCGGCACGATCTGGCAGATTTTCTGCCGGGGCGACATCGGGCTGCTGGGGCTGGCGGTCCACCATCTCGGTATTGATTACAACTACGCGCTGAACCCGCGGGACGCCTGGGCGACGGTGCTGCTGGTGGACGTGTGGCACTGGACGCCACTGGTCGTCCTGCTGTGCTACGCCGGGCTGCGCTCCATCCCGGAGGCGTTCTACCAGGCCGCCGAGATCGACGGCGCCAGCGCCTGGGCGGTGTTCCGCCACGTGCAGTTGCCGAAGCTGCGCGGCGTGCTGACCATCGCGCTGCTGCTGCGCTTCATGGACAGCTTCGTTATCTACACCGAACCTTTTGTGCTGACCGGCGGCGGACCCGGCAACGCCACGACGTTCCTCAGCCAGTTCCTGACCAAGCTCGCGGTCGGCTCCTTCGACGTGGGGCCGGCGGCGGCGTTCTCGATCATCTACTTCCTGGTGATCCTGCTGGTGAGCTGGCTGTTCTACACGGCGCTGAGCGCGGACGGCAGGGCGGAGGGATGAAGCGCGCCCTGCTCGTGCTCTACTTCGTGCTGCTGATGCTGCCGGTCTACTGGCTGCTGAACATGAGCCTGCGGCTGACGCCCGACATCCTCTCCAACTTCGAGCTGGTGCCGAGCCATCCGACGCTCGCCAACTTCGCCCACATCTTCGGCGACCCGACCTGGTACTTGAGCTACGTCAACTCGCTGGAGTTCGTGACGATCAACGTGGTCGTCTCGGTCGGGGTCGCGCTGCCGGCGGCCTACGCCTTCTCCCGCTACCGGTTCCTGGGGGACAAGCAGTTTTTCTTTTGGCTGCTGACCAACCGAATGTCGCCGCCTGCGGTGTTCCTGCTGCCGTTCTACCAGCTCTATTCCTCCATCGGCCTGTTCGACACGCCCTGGGCAGTGGCGCTGGCGCACTGCCTGTTCAACGTGCCGCTGGCGGTCTGGATACTGGAAGGGTTCATGTCCGGCGTGCCGCGGGAGATCGACGAGACCGCGGCGCTGGACGGCTACAGCTTCCCGCGCTTCTTCGTGTTCATCTTCCTGCCGCTGATACGCGCCGGGGTCGGGGTGACGGCGTTCTTCTGCTTCATGTTCAGTTGGGTCGAGCTGTTGCTGGCCCGCACCCTGACCTCCACCGACGCCAAGCCCATCGTCGCCGCCATGACGCGGACGGTCAGCGCCACCGGCCTGGATTTCGGCCTGCTCGCTGCCGCGGGGGTGCTGACTATCGTGCCCGGCGCCATCGTGATCTGGTTCATCCGCAACTACATCGCCAAGGGCTTCGCCCTGGGGCGCGTGTAGTGGCGCCGCGGGGGAGGGCCGCGCCGTGAAGTGGATGGCCTGGACCGGGCTGACCGAGATCTTCTTCGGCTGCATCGCCCTGCTGCTGGCGGGCATGACGGCGTGGGAGGTGCTGGCGCCGTGCACGCCCCGGCGCGGCCTGCTGCCGTTGCGGACCACGCGCGGGGACCGCCTGTTCATCGGCCTGCTGGCGGCGGCCTTCCTCAACCTCGCCTGGATCGGGTTCACGGAGCTGGACCAGTACTGGGCGCTGGGGCTGAGCGGCGCGCTGTTGCTGCTGGTGGGGCGCTACGGCTAGGCTCGTTGTTACGGCCCGGCACAGGTCCTGCCGGGTCGCTCGCCACCCAGGACCGATAACGCATGAGGAGACGCCATGAGCAGTTTCGACCTGTCACGACGCCAGGCGCTGGTGGGGGTGGCCGCCACCGCCGCAACGGCCGGGCTGTCCACGCCGGCCGCCGCGCAATCCGCCGCGGCGCAAAAGTGGATCGACAACGAGTTCCAGCCCTCGACCCTCTCGAAGGCCGAGCAGATGAAGGAGATGCAGTGGTTCATCGACGCGGCCAAGCCCTACCAGGGCATGGAAATCCACATCGTGACCGAAATCCTGGACACGCACATCTATGAGAGCCAGGTGCTGACCAAGGCGTTCGCGGAGATCACCGGCATCAAGGTCACGAGCGACTACATCAACGAGGGCGACTTGGTTGAGAAGCTGCAAACCGAGATGCAGTCGGGCCGGCCCATCTACGACATGTACGACAACGACAGCGACCACATCGGCACGCATTTCCGCTACGGCGTGACGACGGTGCTGTCCGACTTCATGAAGGGCGAGGGCAAGGACGTCACGTTGCCGACGCTGGACGTGGACGACTTCATCGGCAAGTCGTTCACCACGGCGCCGGACGGCAAGATGTACCAGTTGCCGGACCAGCAGTTCGCCAACCTCTACTGGTTCCGCGCCGACTGGTTCGCCCGGCCCGACATCAAGGACCGGTTCAGCAAAAAGTACAACTACGAGCTGGGCGTGCCGGTGAACTGGTCGGCCTACGAGGACATCGCCGAGTTCTTCACCAATGAGGTGAAAGAGATCGACGGCGTACGCATCTATGGCCACATGGACTACGGCAAGAAGGACCCCTCGCTCGGCTGGCGCTTCACCGACGCCTGGCTGAGCATGGCGGGAACCGCCGACGTTGGGCTGCCCAACGGCCTGCCGGTGGACGAGTGGGGCATCCGGGTGGAGGACTGCCACCCCGTCGGCGCCAGCGTATCGCGCGGCGGCGCCGTGAACAGCGCCGCGGCCGTCTACGCGACCGAGAAGTACGTCGAGTGGCTGAAGAAGTACGCACCCCCCGAGGCGGCGGGCATGACCTTCACCGAGGCCGGCCCCATCCCCGGCAACGGCACCATCGCGCAGCAGATTTTCTGGTACTCGGCCTTCACCAAGGCGCTGACCAAGCCGGGCCTGCCGGTCGTGAACGCGGACGGCACGCCGAAGTGGCGCATGGCTCCCAGCCCGCACGGCCCTTATTGGAAGCCGGGGATGCAGAACGGCTACCAGGACGTGGGCTCGTGGACGCTGATGAACTACACGGACATCAAGCGGCGCAAGGCGGCCTGGCTGTACGGTCAGTTCTGCACCTGCAAGACTACGTCGCTCAAGAAGACCATCGTCGGGCTGACGCCGATCCGGCAGAGCGACATCATGAGCCAGCCGATGACCGACTTGGCGCCCAAGCTGGGCGGCCTGGTCGAGTTCTACCGCAGCCCGGCCCGCGTCGCCTGGACGCCGACCGGCAACAACGTGCCGGACTACCCGAAGCTGGCGCAGTTGTTCTGGCAGAATGTCGCCGTCGCCGTCAGCGGCGAGAAAACGGCGCAGGCGGCGATGGACAACCTGGCGTCCGACATGGACAAGGTGCTCGGCCGGCTGGAGCGCGCGGGCATGAGCAACTGCGCGCCAAAGCTGAACAAGGAGCAGGCCCCGGAGTACTGGTACTCCAAGGGCACTGCCCCCTGGCCGAAGCTTGGCAACGAGAAGCCGAAGGGGGAGACGGTTGCGTATGACAAGCTGCTCGATGCCTGGAAGCAGGGCCGCGCGTCATAAGGAACCGCGTCGGGCTTCGGCCCGCCGCACCTCTTTGAACCGCATTTTTCTGGGGAGCCATGGACATACGTTTCTGCTGCGACCCGGCCCTGGCGGACGCCCTGCCGCGGCCCAGGCTGGCCCGCCAGGCGCTGCCGGACTGGCTGCGGGCTATGCCGATGACCGCGTCGTCCGACATGCACGACGGCCCCGTCCGCACCGTCAAGCAGTGCCCGCCCTTCATCGACGCGATGCGGGCCGGCTTCATCATGCCCTTGCCCTGTGACGTCCACTACGCGGATGGCGCGTTCACGTGGGACTGGCCGCTGCCGCAGCCGGCGACGCCGGGCCATCCGCAGGCGCCGGTCAGCTTCCACGCCGCCGCCCAGGTCCAGGGGGCGCCGTTCGGGGAGGCCAACCTGATCAAGTTCGTCGGCTTCTGGACCATCGAGTTGCCGCCGGGCTGGTCCCTGCTCGCCACTCATCCGCTGAACCGCGACGACCTGCCGTTCCGCACCCTGGCCGGCTTGGTGGACAGCGACCGCTTCCACCAGGTCGGGCTGCTGTTCCCGGCGCGCTGGCTGGATTCTGCAACTGCCTGCACCCTGCCGGCGGGAACCCCGGTCGCGCAGTGCGTTCCGGTGCCGCGGGAGGCGTTGGAGCTGCGGTTCTCGGCCTTTGGCGCGCAGGAAGCGGCGGCGTTCACGGAGGTTGGGGACGCCGTCCTGGCGGCCCCAGGCGTGTACCGGGACCAGTACCGTGACCGTGAACGGTAGCGCGCAGCCTCGCCCGCAGCCCGGCGGCGCTCAGCCACACCTGGCCGGCGCGTCCGGCGGCCAGCTCCTGGGCGATCCGGGGAAAGCTGGCGGGGTCCGCGGCATAGGCGCGGGCATAGGCCGACATGGCACCGTCCAGGTCGCCGGTGGCCTGCAACGCGCTGCCCAGGTTGTGCCAGGACGCGACATGGCCAGGGGCGCCGGCGAGCGCGGCGCGGTAGGCGCCGATGGCCTCCGCAGGCTGTCCCGCCTCGTGCAGCGCGGCGCCGAGGGCATGGAGCAGGGCGGGATCGCCGGGCCGCACGCCGCACGCCTCGCGGAACAGCGCAGCCGCCTCCGTGAAGCGCCGGGCCGCGAACAGCCCGGCCGCCTCGGCCTGCATGGCGCCGCCGGCCGCTTCGGCCCGGTCGAGCAGGCGGCGCGCGGCGGCGAAGCCCGGCTGCAGCAGCAGCGCCTCCCGCAGCACCGCCGCAGCGGCGGCCCAGTGGCGCATGGCGGCCAGGACACGCCCCTCGGCGGCCAGGGTCTCGGCCGAGCGGTCCCGGCCGCTGGCGCGGCCGGCCCAGTGCCGCGCCTCCTCGAACAGGCCGGCCTCGGCCAGCAGCAGGCCGAGCAGGCGCATGGCGACCGGGTCGCCGTCCCGCACGGCCAGGCGGCAGGCGGCGATGGCGGGCAGGGCATCGCCGGAGCGGTGCAGGCTCAGCGCGTGGGCCAGGGCAGCCTTCGGGTCCATCCCAGCCGGCTACGCGCCCGTGGGCGCTGGCTGGAAGGCGCGCGGCTTGTGGCGCTGGCCGTCCTCCTGGCGCCGGCGTGGGCGGCAGGGGCGGTGGCGCAGGGCGACCCGAAGATGGCGCTGGAGGACATCCCGCTGGGGTTGGGTCCGCTGCCGGGCTTCGCCGATCCGGGCGCGGCGCAGCGCCACTGCCCCAGGGACGCCGTGGTCTGGCCCGATCTGGCCACCGGCTATTTCCATCCGTCGCGCTCCCCCCGCTTCGCGTCGGCGAAGGGCGGGTTCGTCTGCCAGGCAGATGCGGTGGGGGCGGGCTACTGGGACACCAACCCCTTCGCCGGCGGCCCGGCCCGCAGCCGGGCCTTTCCGATCGACCCGGCCCTGCGGCCCGACCTCGGCTCCTGACCGGCACTCCATCCTACAGGCTCCCAGCCGCGCCGACGAGGCCCAGGGCGCCGAGCGCCGCGCAGACCGCAACGACCAGCAGCAAGTACCATCCACGCAGCCGCTCCTCGGCAGGGAGCGCCGTGGCGGCCAGCGCGACCAGGGTGCCGACCAGGACCGGCAGCAGCACCGCATTGGCGACCTGCGCCGCGATGTTCAGCCACACCAAGTCGGGCGCCCACCCGGTCAGGCCCGCGCACCCGGCCACGCCGGCGGCGTAGGCCGCGTGGAACCAGCGGCTCCGCGGCATGGCGCTCTCCGGCGTGCGGCGCTGGCCGCTGACCTCGGCGATCCCCCAGGCAAGGGCGAGCGAGCAGACGAGGGCTGCCACCGTGGCCGCGCCCAGCACCCCGGCGCTGAACAGCAGCCGCCCGGCCTGCACGCCTAGGAACGGCGTCAGCGCTTCGCTGATGCGGCCAACGTTGTCCAGGGCCGCCGCCGGGCTGCCTGCGCCGAGGGTGGCCGCGCCAAGGGTGGCCGCCGCCGCGGCCAGCACGGCGGCCGTCACGACCTGCGTCAGGGCGGCGCCGACCGCGGTGTCCCAGCGCGCGGCGGCGCGGTGCGTCCGGCGCAGGCCCTTTTCGGCGATGGCGGATTGCTGGTAGAAGATCATCCAGGGGTTGAACGTCGCCCCGACCAGCGCGGCGGCGAGGAACAGGAACCGCGCATCGCCCAGCGGCAGGTCGGACACGTCGGCCAGGACGGCATCGCCGCCGGGGTGCGCCCGCCAGGCGACGAACAGGAACGCCAGCTCGAACAGGCCGATGGCGATGGCGACCCGCTCGACCCGGCGGTAGGCGCCGGTCAGCACGACCGCCAGCAGGCACAGGTACGCCAGGGGCAGCGACACCGAACGCGGTACGCCGTACAGCTCGCCGATGCCGGCGATGCCGGTGAACTCGGTGATGAGCGACCCGAGCACGGCGACGGCCAGCACGGCGCCGCACACCCAGGCCCAGGCCGGCCCGAAACGCTGCCGCACCAACTCGCCGAAGCCGAGGCCGGTCGCGAGGCCCAGGCGCACCGCGAGCTCTTGCACCATGAACAAGGCGGGGATCAGCAGCAGCACGAGGGGCAGCAGCCGGTAGCCCCACATCGCGCCGCCCTGCGCCGCCGTCACGACGTTGCCGGCGTCGGCGTCCGCCAGCATGACGAGCAGGCCCGGACCCCAAACGGAAACGGCAGGCGCCCGCACCGGCGGCGCGGCCGTTGACGGCGTTGGCGGCGTCACGGGCTTGCGTGCGGCGCGCGGTGAGGCTGGCGGCGAAGTGGGCGGCGTCCGGCGACCAACGCCAGCGCGGCAAGGCAGGCCGGCACCGCCAGGAGCAGCGGGGCCGGCATGGCGCCGAGGGCGGCAAGCCCAGGGTCCTGCAGGGCCGCCAGGCCGGCGATGGCGGCAACTAGCCCCCCGGCGGCCTGGGCCAGGACCGGCCGCCGCAGCAATAGCCGCACCAGCGCCGGATGCAGCAGCCGCGCGGCCCCTGCCGCCGCCAGCACGCCGGCCGCCGCCAGGACGAGGCTGCCCCGTGACGCCGTGGCGATGCCGAGGCTGACAGGGAGGTTGGCGAGAAGGTCGGTTCCCAGCACCCCGACGCCCGCCGCCAAGCGTCCAGCAGGCTCCGCGGGGCTGGCGGCGGGCGGCTGCGGCCCGTGCCAGCGGCAGGCCCGCACCGCGAAGGCCAGCAGGCCCAAGGCCGCGAGCACCGTGAGGCCGGGCAGCGCCGCCAGCGCCGTCAGCAGCACGGCCGCGAGCGCACGGGCGGCGACGATGGCCGGCACGGCCGCAGCCGGTAGCGCCAGCCCCAGGGCGCGGCCGGCATAGCCTGCGCCCACCCCCAGCAGCGGCGCCAGGATGGCAAGCTGCGCCAGCGCCAGGAGCAGGACGGCCGTGGCGCCCATCCCCCCGGACGCAGGCGGCAGCCAGGGCGGCGCCTTCGCGCGCTCCGTCAGCAGCGCCATAGCCTCAGTCGGGTTGCCGTGGGCGTCGGTGCAGGCGGCGACGACCTGGCTCTCGATGGCACCCAGTTGATGGTCCAGGACGCGCTGGTGCGTCTGCTGGAAGCAGGGGTCGTCCTCGATGGCGGCCAGGTTGGACACGTCCACGGCGCCGGCCGGCGTCACGGCGGACGCCAGCAGCAGCGCGGCACAGGCCGGGGCCAGCAGGCGGCGCGGCCTCATGGGGGAGCCGGCGGCTTGCCGGGCAGGCCGCCCTGGAAGAAGCGCATGAACGCGCTGGACGGGGACAGCATCACCGTTGGCGCCCCAGGCGCCAGCGCCGTGCGGTAGGCCTGCAAGGTGCGGTACAGGTCATAGAACTCCGGGTCCCTGCCGAACGCCGCGGCGGAGACGCGGTTGGCCTCCGCCTCGCCCTGGCCGCGCGCCAGCCGGGCGTCCCGCTGCGCCTCGGACAGCAGGACCGTGCGGTCGCGCTCCGCCTTGGCGCGTATCTCCTGCGCCCACTCGAACCCTTGCGCACGCAGCTCCTTCGCCTGGCGGTTGCGCTCGGACATCATGCGGTCATAGATCGCTTGGCTGGTCTGCACCGGCAGGTCGGCCCGGCGGATGCTCACGTCCACCACCTCGATCCCCAGCGGCGCGGCGTCCCGCGCGACGGCGGCGAGCAGCCGGGCAGTGATGCGGTCCCGCTCCGCCGACAGCAGCGCCGGCAGCGCCACCTGGCCCAGCTCCCGCCGCAGGGAGGAGCTGATGATCTGCGACAACTGGGACCGCGCCTGCGCGTCGCCGCCCACCGCCTGGAAGTAGCGCAGCGGGTCGGCGATGCGGAACCGCGAGTAGGTCTCGACCTCGATGCGCTTCTGGTCGCCCAGGATGATCTGCTCGACCCCTGGCTCCAGCAGCAGCAGCCGGTTGTCGTAGAGCAGCACGGTGTCGATGAACGGCGCCTTGATTTGCAGCCCTGGCTCGCGCACCACCGCGACCGGCTGGCCCAGCCGCACCACCAGCGCCTGCTGCGTCTGCGCCACGGTGTAGAGCGACGCCGTGGCGAGCCAGGCGACCGCCGCGGCCACGGCCAACCCAGCCAGCAGCCGGGTCATGGCGCGGGCACAGCGGCGATGGCCGCACGGGCGGGGGGCGGCAGCGGCAGGTAGGGCGTGATGGCGTTGGCGCTGCCGGGCTGGGTGTCCACGATGACTTTGTTCGCCGCCCGCAGCACCTCCTCCATGGCTTCGAGGTACATCCGGCGGCCCGTGACCTCCCGCGCCTGGTGGTAGCTGCCCTGGATGGCCTCGAACTGCCCGGCGTCGCCCTGGGCGAGGTTCATGGCCTGCTCCCGGTAGGCTTGCGCCTCCTGCCGGACGTGCTCGGCCTCGCCGCGCGCACGCGGCAGGATGTCGTTGCGGTAGGCTTCGGCTTCGTTGCGGGCGCGCTCCTGGTCGGCGCGGGCGCGCTGCACGTCGTTGAAGGCGTCGATCACCGCAAGCGGCGGGTCCACCCGCTGCAACTGCACCTGCGTCACCTGGATGCCGGCGCCGTAGAAGTCGAGCTTCCGTTGCAGCAGGCCCTGCGCCTCGTCGGCGATGGCCTGGCGGCGGTCGGACAGGGCGGCCTGGATCGGGTTGCGCCCGATCACGGTCCGCACCGCGCCGTCCGCCGCCACCCGCACCGTCGCCTCCGCGTCCACCACGTTGAACAGGAACTTGAGCGGCTCCTTGACCCGCCAGAACACGGCGGCGTTGGCCTCGACGATGTTCTCGTCGCCCGTCAGCATCTGCGCGGCGACGCCGGTCAGGGCGCCGATGGCGACCTGGTTCACCTGCGTCACCTTGGGCAGCATGGCCTGCTCTATGGGATAGGGCAGGTGGTAGTTCAGGCCCGGCGAGCGCGTGCCGACGTAGCGGCCGAACCGGGTGACGACGCCAAGCTCGTCCGGCTCCACCTTGTAGATGCCGGTCGTGAGCCATACGGCGAAGGCGACGGCCAACGCGGCCCAGACGCTGGCGCCGCCGATGCGGGGCAGCGCCGGGACGCGCCACCCTGGCCGCCGGGCCTGCGCAGGGGACGCCGGCGGGAAGCGTTGCCGCGGCGGGAGCGCCTGCGCCGGGGCCGCCGTTGGCCGGGGGGCGCGGGCGAGCCAGGCGGCCACCACCGCGGGCCGCAAGGTCGGCATCCGGCCAGCCAGCAGCAGGTCTTCGGCCACGTCCCCTCCTTCCATTCCGTCGCCGCCGGCGCGGCTCCGGCCGTTTCGGCAAAGCGTTTTCGTTTTCGAACCCTATCCCGCCGGGACCGGCCTGTCTGCTGGCGTTTTGCTGGTTGCGGCCCAGTTCAGTTATGGTGCAGTCCGGCGCCGAAGGATCAGGGCCTGCCACCCGACCAGCACGGCAGCGCCGGCCGGCAGCGTGAAAGGCAGGGCGGGCGCCTGCTGCGCCGCCCACGGCGCGATGGCCGGGTCCGACACCGCGATGGCGCCCGCCACCCACCCCAGCGACATGCCCGCCAGGAACACGAACGCCACGCTGCCGCCGACCAGCCGCTGCAACAGCGCGCTGCCGAACATGAGCAGGGGAACGCTCAGGAGCAGGCCCGCAACGAGCAGGAGCAGGCTGCCGTTCGCCAGCGCCGCGACGGCGACCACGTTGTCCCCGCTCATGACGAAGTCGCCGACCAGGATCGCCATGAGGGCGCCCCGCAGCGTTGTCCCGTTGGCGCCCTGCGCGGCCCCTGCGTCGGCAGCCTCCGGCCCTGCCGCCAGCGGCTCCTCCGCCACGAGCCGGACGGCGATGACCTCAAGCGCCACGCCGCCGAGCAGCTTGAGGAACGGGATTTGCAGGACGAAAACGATGCCGGACGCGAACAGCAGCCGCATCGCGACGGCCGCGGCCGTTCCGGCGACGTAGGCCCGGCGCCGGTCGGACGGATGCAGCCCACGGCACGCCAGGGCGATGACGACGGCGTTGTCCGCGCTCAGCAGGATGTCGACGAACGCCACCTGCAGGGCTGCGCCGGCTTGCGGGAGCTGGTCCAAGGTGAGCATGGCAGGGGCTTTCCTGGTGGGGCGGCGAGGTTGGCTGGCCCCTGCAACGTAGCCGCTTGCTGACCTTTTCCGTGCCATGATGCTACACGTTGCGAGTTGGAATTCACAACGGAACTCCATGGCGCACCTGATCACCGTCGAGGACTACCGGAAGCTTGCGGCCCGCCGCTTGCCCCGCATGGTGTTCGACTACCTCGACGGCGGCGCGGAGGGCGAAAGAGGGCTGGCGCGCAACCTGGGCGCTTTCGCGAACGTGCGCCTCCGCCCGCGCCGGCTCGTGGACGTGAGCCGGCGCGACCTTTCCATCGAACTGTTCGGCCGCCGGCAAAACCTGCCCTTGGTGATCGCGCCAACTGGCCTCAATGGCGCGCTGTGGCCGGATAGGAACGTGCTCCTGGCCCGTGCGGCGGCGGCGGCCGGCATCCCCTTCGTGCTCTCAACGGCGGCCACCACGACGATCGAGGACGTGGCGGACCGTGCCGGGGGCGACCTCTGGTTCCAGCTCTACGTCGTGCAGCGCCCGCTGGCAGAGGCGCTGACCAAGCGTGCGCTCGCGGCGGGCTACAAGACGCTGGTCCTGACGGTGGACGTGTCGGTGAACGGCAAGCGCGAGCGCGACCTTCGCAACGGCTTCGCCATTCCGTTCCGTCCGTCGGCCCGCAGCGTTCTGGACGCGGCCCGGCGCCTGGCGTGGCTGCTGCGGCAAGTCCGGCACGGCCTGCCGCAACTGGCGAACTTCGGCGACGCGGGCCGCAAAGGCGACGTCAACGCCCAGGCGGCGCTCATGAAGCGGCAGATGGACGCGAGCTTCGCGTGGAACGACCTTGACGCCTTGCGGCAATCCTGGCCGCACGTCCTGGTGGTCAAGGGGATTTGTCGGGTCGAGGACGCGAAACGGTGCGAGGCGCTGGGCGTGGACGCCGTGGTGCTGTCGAACCACGGCGGACGCCAGTTGGACGACACCCCCGCGCCGCTTGCCCTGATTCGCGGCACGGCGGGACAGCTCAGCCGCCCGGTCCTGACCGACAGCGGCATCCGACGCGGCGCGGACGTGGTGAAGTCCGTCGCCCTCGGCGCCAGCGCGGTCATGCTTGGGCGGGCGACGTTGTACGGCTTGGCTGCGCGTGGCGGCGCTGGCGTGGCGCACGTGCTGGACATCCTGCGCGCCGAGATCGACACCACGCTCGCCCTGCTTGGCCGCAGTCCGGTGGCCGCCCTCCAACCCGACGACGTGGTTGAGGAGACGGTGCCTTGAGGCCGCCCCCGCCCGCGTCAGGAGGCCGTCTCGCACCCTGGGGCCATCGGCAGGAACGCATCCTTGGCCGGGATGGAGCCGACTGCTCATAAAGGTCCCACCCGCCCGTGCTCTGCGCAGGTTCCTTCACCCGATAAAGCCCGAGGTCGTAGAGCACCCGGCCATCGGCCCGGACCGTCACCGGCTGGCCGAACCGGTCGACCGGCAGGGAGCGCATCGCCCTGTTCACGGCCAGCGCGTCCCGCGTGCCGGCGGCCTGCATCGAACGCAGGAAATGCAGGCACGCCGTGTAGACCGCCGCGTGCGTCTTGGTCGGCATCGCCCTGCGTTCCGCGTGGAACCGCGCTGAGAAGGCCCGTGTGCCGTCGTTCGCGTCCCAGTAAAAGCCGGCGCCGAACGTGAGGCCCTTCGCCAAGGGAAGGCCGAGCGCCTTGATGTCGGTGACGTAGACGTTGAACGCCGCCAGCGTGGGCCGGCCGCCGGCGCCCAAGCCGAACTCGGCCACCTGCTTGATCAGGTTGACCTGGTCATTGCTCACCGCGACCAGCCCTATGACGTCCGCGCCCGAGGACTGGGCGGCGGCGACCTGCGAGGAAAAGTCGGTGCTGCCGAGCGGGAACAGGGCGCTGCCGACCACCTTGCCGCCGGCCGCCGCGATCAGCCCCGCCGCCTCCGCCGTCAGCGTGCGGCCGAAGGTGTAGTCGACCGCGATGAAGAACCAGTTCTGGCCGAGCCTCGTGCCCGCCGCCCGCGTGGTCGCGCTGACCAGGGCGTGGTTGTCGTCGATCCACATCGTGCTGACGGCCGCGCAGGTCTTGGCGGTGAACTTGTTGGCCGTGGCCGCGGCGATCATCACCGTGCGAGCCTTCTCCCTGGCGGCCTGCTGCACCGCCGCCGCGATCGGCGTGACCGGCAGGTCGGTGATCGCGTCCACGCCGTTGTCGTACCACTCGCGGGCAATGCCGCCGGCCACGTCAGGCTTGTTGCGCGTGTCGGCGGCCAGCACCTCGACGGCGCCGCCGAGCACGGCGGCGCCGAAATCCTTCACCGCCATCTAGGCCGTCAGGACGGAACCGGGGCCGCCGGAATCCGCGTAGGGGCCTGCCGGATGCGTGGAACACGCGCGACCTGGCTGGCGAGGACATCGTCCGCTTGATCCTGGACGGCACGGTCGTGCGCGTCCGGCTGGACCGCAAGGCCACGAACATCTCGCTTTTGGTCGTCTTGGGCGTGCGACGGGACGGGCAGAAGGTGCTGTTGGCGGTCAAGAACATGGGCGGCGAGAGCGAGGCGGCCTGGCGCGGCATCCTCGACAACCTGATCGCCCGTGGCCTGCGCACGCCGGAGTTCCTGATTACCGATGGCGGAGCCGGGCTGGAGCGGGCGCTGGCGGCGCTGTGGCCCGACGTGCCGGCGCAACGTTGTACGGTTCACAAGCACAGGAATCTGCTGGCCCATGCGCCCGACGCGCTGCACGAGGAGGTTTCGGCCGACTACACCGACATGATCTACGCCGAGACCGCAAAGGAGGTGCAGGCCCGGCGCAAAGCCTTCCTGCGCAAGTGGCGGCTGCGCTGCCCCGCCGTGGCCGCCAGCCTGGAGGAAGGCGACCGCCTGTTCGCCTTCCTCCGCTTGCCCCCCGAGCCAATGGAAGTCGGCGCGGACGACGAACGCCATTGAGCGGCTCCATGAGGAGTTCAAGCGCCGGATCAAGACGCAGACCGTGCTGCCCTCGGCCGAGACCGCCGCCATGCTGTTCTGGGCCCTGCTCGCGTCAGGCCAGATCACCATGCGCAAGGTGAACGGGTGGCAGACGTTGGACGAGAAGCTCGCCGCTTCTCTTCCTGTTGACCTCGCCGCCTAGTCCAACCAACTATCATCCTGCTGGAGACACGCCGCTCAAGCTACTTCCACACAACTCGCGACGGCACCAACGTATCAAACGGCCGTTTGAAGCGTCTGGACCGGGCCGGGCAGGGGCGCTAAGGTTGGGACTACAGTCCAGTCTAGGGATTTGGTCCTGTGAGCCGCGCCTTTGTCGCCTACTACCGCGTCAGCACCGACAAGCAGGGCCAGTCCGGCCTCGGCCTCGACGCCCAGCGCGCCGCGGTCGAGTTGTATGCTCGGTCCGTTGGTGCCGAAGTGGTTGCCGAGTTCCAGGACGTCGAGAGCGGGCGCAAGGCCGACCGCACCGGATTGGCCGAGGCATTGGCCGCCTGCCGTGCCAAGCGCGCGACCTTGCTGATCGCCAAGCTCGACCGGCTGGCGCGCAGCGTCGCCTTCATCTCCAACCTGATGGAGGGCGGGGTAGACTTCGTCGCCGCCGACATGCCAAGCGTGAACCGGCTCACCGTGCATGTCCTCGCGGCCGTTGCCGAACATGAGCGGGAGATGATCTCGCAACGGACGAAGGCGGCGCTGGCCGCAGTCAAGGTGCGCGGGACGAGGCTCGGCAACCCGCGCCTGCCGGCGACCGGCACGCTGGCCGCGGCCAAGGTCCCAACCACGTCCGGCGGCGCCGCGCGCGTGGCTACGGCACAACTGCGGGCTGACCAGGCGTATGGACCAGCGGTTGCTGCAGCCCATGGCGCAGGCGCGCATTCGCTGGGCGACTACGCCCAGGCCTTGCAGGCCGCACGGCTGCCGACACCCCGCGGCGGCGACCGTTGGTCGCGGGCGTCGGTGGCCAGGATACTGCGCTACTGCATGCCGGCAAACGGCGACCCTGATTTCGATCCCGGGCAGCAGCTGTCTACTAGAGATTGATGGTTAGGGCTACCCGTCCTAGAATCCTGAGTACTTCGTCTCGCTAATCAGGAAACTTTCCACCCGGCGCAGCGGCACGCCACTTGCGATCTTGGGCACTTTTCAGAGCCGGAGCCAGCACCCAGGCCAGAGTTCTTGCCATCTCGGACACGCGACACTGCCGTCCGGTCCGCTACGTTCTTCGGGGTCAGTTAGCGGAAAGATGCAGGGCAAGAACGATGCTGCACGCCGTGAATCCACCCGGTTCCAACATCCCAGGTATCTCGCAAGGGATGATCGTTGAGACCGGCCGCCTCTTGGTCCTATCCGGGCATGTGCCGATGCGGTCTGACGGATTAGTCACCGGCCCCGGCCTTGAGGCGCAGATGGAGCAGGTTTTCAGAAATCTCCTGGGTACGCTCGAAGCGGCCGGCGCCGGGTTCGGGCACGTCGCTTGACTTTCGATCTACGTGCGCGACTACCGGCCCGAGTTGCTGCGTAGGCGCGGGCCGCCCGCCAGCCAAGCGCCGCGCGGCGGGCGGCCCGGCCGCCTACGCCAGCACGACGTTCGGGTTCGTTGTCCCGAAGTCCGGCATCGACGCCGCCGTGCCGTCCACCATGGAAAGCACGTCCGCCCCGGCGCCCCCGTCCGCCGCGGGCGTCACGGCCCCGGTCGTGTCCGCCGCCTGCGCGCCGCCCGTGCCTGTGGGCGTCGCCAGGAAGTAGTGCGTGGTCACCCCGTCGTAGAAGCTGCCGATCAACTGGCCCGCGTCGTTGATGCGGGACAGGTTGGTGGACGGGGCGCCCGGCACGCTCGCGTCCGTGGACGTGCCGCCGGAATACACGAACGGCCCGCTTGAAGAGCCGCTCGCCAGCACGTCGCCGGCGTTGGTGAGCTGGGTGAGGAACGTCGAGGTGGATGTGGCGCTGGTGGACGGGGGGTTGATCACGGCATAGGTCCCGTCGGTGTCCAGGAACGCATGGGTGCCCGCCGCGTCGTTGTAGGTGCCGGCGACTTGGCCCGCGTCGTTGAGCTGCGCGTTCGTGACAGAGGTTGCGCCTGGCGGCGCGATCGTGGTGTAGGTGCCGTCCGAGTACAGGAAGGGGCGCGTGCTCCCTGGGTTGCTGGAGCCCGGCGCCAACGTGTAGGTCCCGAGCACCTGGCCGGCGCTGTTGATCTCGGTGGCCGTCGTGTTGAACCCGTTGGGCACGGCGAGCGTGGTGTAGTTGCCGCTGCCGTCGTACAGGAAGGCGTGGCTGCCGGCGTCGTCGGTGTAGGAGCCGATGACCTGGTCGGCGTCGTTGATGGCTGGCAGGCTGTTGGACGAGGAAAGGGCGTTGGCCCGCACCGACGTGCTGGCCGCGCCTGGCACGGCGAGCGTCGTGAAGCTTCCGTTGTTGTCGATCGCCGGATGCAGCCCGGCGCTGTCGAAGTAGACCGCGAGGATTTGGCTTCCGCCCGTGATCTGCAGCGCGGTGGTGAAATCGGCGCCGGGCACGGCGATCTCGCTGTAGGTGCCATCCTGGTACACGAAGGAATGCGTGCCGGCGGCGTCGGTATAGCGGCCGATCACCTGGCCGGCGTTGTTGAGCTGCGTGGCGCTCGTGGTGAGCGCGCCGGGCGCTGCGAGCAGGGTGAAACTGCCGTTTGCGTAAAGGAACGGCTGGGACGCTCCCGCCGAGCTGCCGGACAGCGTGCCCAGCACCTGGCCCGCGTCGTTGAGCTGGCTGAGGCTGACGCTGCGGAGGGTGTTGGTGTTGGGGTCGTATTGCGAATCGATCAACTCGTAGCTGTAGGGTCCTGCTGGCATGGAGTCCTCCCGGGCATTGACTTTGTTGGCGGTCCCGCCGCGCCCCCTGCCGTTCCCTGGGGGGCCTGCGAGGCACAAGCATTGCCGTCCGGCTTCCCTGCTTGATCACATCGGCGTTTTTGTCACAATGCTCAGCGCGAGTTGATCGGGGCGTCGCCGCCTCGGCCTAGT
>JAABVA010002172.1_pt1 | contig 19857 bp, 22 predicted proteins | sample 5560331 | NCBI WGS metagenome assembly JAABVA01 (sample SAMN12812661, study PRJNA571458) | rock metagenome | isolation source: Antarctica rocks | place: Antarctica: Victoria Land, Mt New Zealand sud | collected 2016-01-07 | reverse complement strand
TGTCGTTCTCCAAATCGGATCGGATGCACGAGATTTGCCTGCGGCTCTTTCTGCACCGCTACAACCTCTCTCACCTCCCATGATTGAGCCACTACCAAAAAGTGTACAACGACTCTCGGCGACTAGTTTCCGGCTACCGGTCTTTCTAAGAACGAGGCGATGGAGGTCGCCGGATGGACGAAATACCTCTTGAAAGAAGGTCTGGGGTAAACGCGGTTATGGGGTTATCCTTAACGTCGCAAGATTCCTGAGAACGTGCCGCGGGAGGAACCCAGGCTGTTAATGTGGTATGAACAGACGCTCGCCAGGACGGAAGGGGATTAGCCATCGGCTATCGGCGGCCGGCGGGGAGTTGGGAAGCGATCTTCACAATTGGGCACTCTAACCATCCGGCGGAGAAGTTCGTCGGCCTGTTGAGGGGACACGGGATCGGGGTTCTTGTGGACACCCGTTCGCACCCGTACTCCAGGTACGCGCCGCACTTCAACGCCAGAGATATCGAAGCGACCCTGTCGGGTGACGGTATCGGGTACCTGTTCCTTGGCAGGGAGCTAGGCGGAAGGCCTAAAGAGGAGGAGTTCTACGACGCGGCGGGCCGGGTGGACTACGCGCGGGTCGAGGGGTCCCGACCGTTCGTCGATGGTATACATAGGCTGGAGAAGGAAATCCAGGCCCGCAAGGTCGCCCTGCTTTGCAGCGAGGAGGACCCCGCCTGCTGCCACCGCAGACTCCTCGTCGGACGGGCCCTGGGCGAGCGAAGGATCGCCATCCAGCACATCCGGGGCGACGGCAGCATCCAGACGGAGGGCGAACCTGCCGGCGACCAGCCGGCCTTGTTTCCTGATGCGGAGGTGAGCGTACGGAAGTCTATACGATCGGTTTCACGAAAAAGACGGCGGCCGAGTTCTTCGGGACACTGAGGGAGGCCGGGATAAAGCGGCTCCTCGACGTACGGCTGAACAACTCGTCACGGCTAGCGGGGTTCGCCAGGCGTGACGACCTCCCGTTCCTCCTCGAGGAGCTCTGTGGCGCAGAGTATCTCCACGAACCGATGCTCGCCCCGACCCGGGAGATGCTCGATGCTTACAGGAAAGGAAAAGAGGAATGGCCGGGGTACGAGAGGCGCTTCCTGGAGCTCATGCGGGAGCGCCGGGCCGAGGAGGCGCTGGACAGGGGCCTCTTCGAGGCTCCGACGGTGCTGCTGTGCAGCGAGGCTAGACCCGAGCGTTGCCACCGGCGCCTGGTGCTCGAGTACCTGGATTGGGAGTGGGGCGGCATCCGGGCCGTTCACCTGTAGCGATCGTGCAGATACTGGTAAACCACCTGACGCGTATGCAACCGGGGTACGTATGCGTGGCGGGCGTGGACGTGCATACGCTGAACCACGTCCGCCCGGTGCTCCGGTACGGCAGGCTCACCACCGACCTCCTCAAACGCAACGGCGGCCCGCTGGACATCAGGTCCGTGGTGGATCTCGGCCCGACCGCTTACGCCGGCCACGCCCCGGAGCTGGAGGACCACTACTTTGACCCGGCAAGGGCGATGCGGTTGTTCGACTACGACCCGGACGACTACTGGGAGTCTCTCAACCAGATTGCCCAAGAGAGCCTGGCGACGATCTTCGACTCCGATCTCGAGCGGTGGTACCAGAGCTACACGGTCGACGTCGGGGAGGGGCGCGCCTCGCTAGGCTGCCTGGCGCTGCAGAAGCGGCCGTGGCTGTACGTAGATCACCGGGGCACGGTTCGGATGGTCCTCGAGTGCCTGACCCCCTCGGCGGACCTGTCGGTCACGGATCTCAGGCTGTACGAAAGAGATCACAAAACGCCTCGTCGGAAACTCGTCGCGGACGTGCAAAGGCGTATCGACGTCGGCGTCGAGGTGATCCTGAGCCTCGGCCTGACTCGGCCCTGGCGCAAGCAAGGCGACACTGCCGAGAGACACTGGTTGCAGGTCAACAACATCCATCTGATAGATGACCCTCGTGGAGCTTGAAGAGCGAACGACAAACAAGAGCGGTCGTCCAGGATCGCCCGTTCGATGGCGTAAGGGGCGAAACGCGATAATGCAACAATTCTAACGAAACCTGTTGTCTTTGCGTCAAGCACCCCAGCAAAGCAGGAGCCCCCTATCTCGAGGGCTGCTCCGTCGGTCTCGGCTTATGGTTAACTCACCTCACACATAAACAGCGGCGGAATGTGCATGTAGGTACTGCTGGGATTCGGACCGACGGAATCCTGAGCCATCTGTAAGGCATCGGCGATGGTGTCAGCACGCTTCAGGCCCATACGCTGCGTGGTCATGGGATCGCCGCCGACTAGTATCACGTCCCCAAGGTAGTCCAGGGCGTGGGAAGCCCAGTAGAGGACCGTGAACGGGTGCGCGCCGTGGTAGGCGTAGGAGTTGCGGTAGAGGGTACGGTACCACGGGTCGTGGGCGTACTTCTCTTCGTACCGATGGTGGAGCTCGCGTATGTCGTTCGTCTCCGCCAGGCCCTCGTTCCAAAGGTCTATGTAGCTCGGGTGGTGAATCTTATTGAAGTCGGCGTGCATAGGGTGGGTGCCGATGAGGACCCCGCCCTCGCGCACGAGCGGCTTGCCCCTGTACAGGTTGAAGAGGTAACCGAGCAGCATGTTGTAGACGAGCAGAGGGTTCATGATCGAGTTGACGTTGTAAGGCCCCAGATACGGTACGCCCAGAAGCAGCACGTCTGACTGGCCCTCGACCGGCACGACCATCTGCTCGTAGTTGTTCTTTAGCGTCTGGGCGTGGACCGAGTCGGTCGCACCGGCCTGCACGCTCGTCATCCGGTGCGGGGCCTTGATGCTCTGGAAGATTCGCCTGGAGATACCTCGCGGCACGGTCTGTGTCGCCTTGTGGTTGGCCAGGAAGTTCGCCTTCGTGACCATGTTCCACTCGTGCTCGGGTTTCGCCATGAAGTCGAAGACCGACGGAAAGGCGCTGTTGTTCAGGGTCGTCTCGATGTGGAAGACCTTGATGTTCTTGTCCAAGATCTCGCCCATCCGGTTTATGGAGCCGTGCATGGCGGAGTTGGGGGGGTCCATGAGGGAACGGGTGTGCGAGAGCGTGTCGGGGGTGTGGTGGTGGCGGATGGAGGAGTAGGGTGAGAGGCCGGTATGCACGGACTTGTGCCCGCCGTCCATCGGAATGTAGTTGACGTTCACGTAGACGAGCAGGTCGCCCTCGGCGACCCGGCGGCCGACGCTGACCTCCTCACCCCTCTCCGTCTCACCGATGACCACGTTCCCATACGGGTCCTCGGCGTCGTAGTTGTAGAGACGGTCCGGATAGTAGCGGGACATGATGTTCTTCCCCAAACAATGCCGCAGCTCGGCCTCGGTCATACGGCGGTGTAGTCCTAGAGCCGCGATGAGGTGAATGTCCTCTACGTCCTTCGCGTACGCCTTCTCCAGCACCTTCTCGATGATCAGCTGCCGAATGTCCGGCCTCTGCATCGGCGGCAGGGGCAACGAGAGATCGTCGAAGGCGATGGTGAGCTTCATGCCGGGACGCAGGAGGTCGTGAAGCGGCTCCATGTCGTAGGGCGCGAGCAGGGCGCGCTCGATGGCGACGTTCGGATCGGCTAAAGCGTCGACCGGTCCGGGAGGGTAGATCACTCGCGTCCCCTCCGGTAGCTTCTCGTAGCGGAACCCGTCCCCCGCGTTGAACATCATCGGCGGGCTGCTTTTGTCGAGGATGGTCGTGAGACCCGGTCTGCTCATGCTCTCTCCCAAGTATTTGAATAACGGGAGGCTATTGTCCGTCTTCCTGGCCGCGAGAACAAGTCGAGAGTCCGGCCGGGGCCTCTGTTTGTGGTTCCCTAATCCTTTCGCCGCGTAGGAGTTACGTGCTTTGCTTCGTCTCGCATGTCGAGCTAGAATTCCGCTTGGATGGCAGGAACGAGCGCGGAGGGCCTTTACGAGATCCTCGCCGCCGCCGGAGAGTGTGCGGGGGTGTTGTGGACCCTGGAGGGGGGCCGGGACCTCAACGCCAACCTGGTACATTTCCCATCCGGGATAGGTGTCGGTGAGCACGTCAACGACCAGGTGGACGTACTCCTCGTGGGGATCTCGGGAACCGGTACGCTCTCGGTCGACGGCGACGAGCGGCCCCTGGCATCCGGCACGGTGGTGCTGGTCCCGAAGGGTGTCCGGCGCTCGATCCTCAGCGCCTCCGATGACTTCGCCTACCTAACGATCCACAAGCGACGAGGACCGTTGCAGATCAGCCCGCGTACACCGGCGGTATGACTCTCCATCACAGCGCCGTGCCCCTACGCGCTGATGGCGAGGACCAAGACCATCGTGCTTGCGGCGAGATCCACCCACGAAACCTTGCTCGACACCCGCTGTAGCGCGCGGCGACGGGAGGCGAAGACCGCAGCTTTCGCGGAGCTCCCCGCCCGCTGCTCCTCCCCTGCGAGGGCCGCGAGCCTCCGCCCGAAGTAAGTCCCGTGCGTCGCCACGAGGCCGAAGACCACCACGAGGAGCAGGTATTCGGCGTAGAAGAAAGCCCCGAAGCCCGCCGTCCACCCGTCCAGGAGCGCGAAGACCAGCAACAGCACGAGGTTGGCGCTTCCCACCCTGGCATACTGCTTTCCTATCGCCGCGCGCATCCGTACCCGCTCGGGCTCCGGCCACTTCATCGCGTCCAGGGCCGGCGAAACGACCGTAGTCGTAAACACCACGCCTCCCAGCCACACGCCGGCCAGAATTACGTGCAGCGTGTGCCAGGCCTCGATCAACTACACAACCTCCCAGCCGAAGTGGAAGAGATACGAGGACAGGGCCTCCCGCCATAGTCTCGCCACCGTGCCGTTTTCGCAAGCTTCACTAACGCACCTTCCCCCAGCATTAGTCTCGGTGGTCGAAGGCCACCTTTACGTGCCCCTCATGCCCCGCCGCCCGGGCCGCGGCGATGGCCTCCCGATACTCCCGCAGCCGGAAGCGTGGCCCTACCATCGTCTGCAGCCGTATCTCCGGTGCGATCCGCAATGCCAGCTCGAAGCTCTTGACCCTCTCGCCCCGGTACTCCTCCACGCCATAAGCGTACGTGCCGGCGAGAATTACCTCCCCGTGCCAGAGCGGCGTGAGGTCCAGGGCGCTCCGCGCCCCCGGCATCCCGACGAGCGCCACCGCACCTTCGGGCCGCGTCAGGCGTATCGCGTCCTCGATGGTCCCCGGAGCGCCCACGCACTCGAAAGTGACATCGGCCCCGCCCATTACCACCGGTTTGCCGAGCTCCGGCCTGTATACCTCGGCTCCTAGAGCCTCCGGCAGCCGCCCGTAAGTCTCCCGTGGATGAACGACCTCGTCCGCCCCGAGCCGCAGGGCCTCCTCCCGCTGCCGCTCGTGCTTGACGACGCAGAGGATACGCCCGGCGTTCGTAACGCTCCTGAGCGCCGCCACCACGAAGAGCCCGACGCTCCCCGCGCCGATGACGAGCGTCGTCTCCTCCGGCCCCGGACTCGCCCGGAGCGCCGCGTGTACCGCGCAGGCCAGTGGCTCTAGGGCGACGGCCGCCTCGTCGGGCACTTCATCCGGCACCCTGTGTAGCTGGAGCGGGTGGGCGACGAGCGTCCCCTCCGACCAGCCGCCGCCCGTGTCGCCACAGAAGCCGGTCTGGATGCCGGGGGAGACATCACCTTTGGTCACGTTCACGCACAGAGCGTACCGCCCGGAGGCGCAGTAGGCGCAGGGGGGGATTATACCGCGTGTCCCACAGCCCAACGCCGGCTCCACCACGACCCTTTCTCCCGCTGAGAAGCCGCTGTTCTCCTTCACCACCTCGCCCACGACCTCGTGCCCCATCACGAACGGCGGCGAGGTTATGGGCGAGAAGTACGGCGAGCTCTCCGCCAACAACGTGCCGAGGTCCGAGCCGCAGATACCCGAGAGCAGCGGCCTCACGCGCACCCACTCGCTGGTGGGGAGTTTCGGTTCCGGAACGTTCACAAGTTGCAGCGGGGAGACGCGGCTCGTGTCGAGGTCTTTTATACGCTTCGCGCCCGCGCGCATCAGGAGGTAGCGGGGGACGCTCTTCTTGTATTGGAGGGCCAGCATCAAGCGCCGTCTCGGGTCCCATTCTTGCGCCGCCAGTCTTTGATCTCCCACCCGCGCTCCCTGGCGGCCTTCTGGAGCCTCGAATCGGGATTGACGGCCACCGGATTTCCGACAGCCTCCATCATCGGGAGGTCCGAGATGGAGTCGGCGTAGGCGTAGGAGCGCGCGAGGTCGAGGTTGCGCCTCCTCGCAAACGAGGCGAGCATCCGCGCCCGCGCCTCACCCGCCACGGGCGCCCCAGAAAGCTCGCCGGTATATGCCCCGTTCTCCTCCTCCAGCTTCGCCGTGAGCACGTCATCGGCGAGATCCTTGAACGGCTCCAGAATAAAGTCCAGGCCGCCCGAGAGCAGCACGACCCGGTGCCCAGCCTCCTTGTGCGCCCTCAGGGTCGCCAGAGCCTCCGGGTAGAGCCTCTTCAGGACGTACCCGGAGAAGCTCTCCGTGCCCAAAACACGGGCGCGGGCGGGCTTCCAGCCCCTGTAGTTCTTGTAGAAGGCGCGGTTGAAGTGGGCGCGGCTCAGCTTGTCCAGAGCCCAATAGTAGGGTACCCGCGCGAGGAAGGCCGCCGCCCACAGGGGCTTCAAGGGCGCGGGCAGCTCCCGCATCCTGAGCCACGCATAGTGGGAGACGACGTTCGAGGCGACCAGCGTGCCGTCCACGTCGAAGATTGCCGCGACCTCCCCAGCCCTCTCCCCGGAGACGCGCCGCCGCTTCTTGCGGCCGGGCTTGCGGGTAATGGCCGGAAGGTGCGTCTCCTGTAGCCAGCGCCTCCAGTCGACCTCCGCGATGTCGAAGTGGAACGTCCTGCGATCCTCCTCGGGGTGGCTCCTGTATAGCTCGTAGGTACGGGCCGAGGAGAAGGTGCTCTCCATGTTCCCGTAGGCGCCGTAGATGCGGCTGTAGTAGAAGCTCATTCGGGCCCGCTTCTCGGCACGGGCGATCCTGCCGCTCAGGTCCGCCTTGAGGTGCCCCTCCGGCATACGCGCGGCGAGCTTGCCCGCCACCTTCAGGCCCGCAAGCTCCGCCTTGAGCCTCCCTTCGACCCTCTGGCGGCCCGGGAAGTTCCACTCCGGCACCGGGACCGGCCGGCCCCCGGAGTCGCGCAGGGGGTTCTCGATAAAGTACTCGCGGACGTGTTTGTAGAGGTCGCGGTAGCGCAAGGGGTTCCGCTCGCCGGAGGCTACCTGGTAGACCTCGGGCTCCTCGGGGCATGTCGCGCCCGCCGCTATCACGGCGTTCACTACGTGATCTACGGGGACGAGATCCACGATGCTCTCCGGGTCACCGGGGAACTCGCGCAGGATACCCTTCGCGAAGGCCATAATTATAGGGTCGGCCATGCGCGTGCCCTGGATCCAACCAGGACGCGGCTCCGCCACGCTACTCTCGATAATGGCCGGCCGTAGTATTACCAGCGGCAAGTCACCCCGCTCCTCCAACACCCGCCGCTCGGCGAGCGACTTCGTAAACGTGTAGACATCCTGCCACCCGAGCTCCCGCGCCCGCTCGTTCCCCCGCTCGACGAGCCTCTCCCTCACCCAGGCCCGCCGCAACTGCTCCATCCTTTGGGCGACCTCGTCCTCCTCGCCGACCATCCCGAGCTCCCGCCGCGCCTCCGTCTCGAAGCCCCGCGCGAGCCCCCGCTTCCTCGAAGCCTCCTCGACCTCCTGCACTACCCCGTCGAGGCGCGAGACCTCCGCCTGCGGATCGAGGCGCATCCCGTTCGGCGTAGCCTCCTCGGGCGGCTCCTCCCGGATCAGCCCCCCCTTAGTCCCGGCCACGTAAGCGGTCGAGACGTGCATGAACAGCGGCTTCTTCTCCCACTCCCGGGCGAGCGCGAGCAGGCCCAGAGTCCCCCGCACGTTCGAGTCGACCGCAGCGTCGAGCGGCGCGTCGAAGACCACCGAGGCGGCGGAGTGAATGACCACGTCTACCTCGCGCGAGAGCTCGGCGAGGTCCTCGTCGCCCAACCCCAACGACTCCGAGTGTACGTCCCCTTCGAGGATGCGCACCTTCTCCGCGACCCGTTCGAAGAAGCCGTCTCCGAGCTCCTCGCGCAGCTTTGCGAAGGCCGCCGAGCCCAGGACGTCTTTCTCGAACCTCTCTCGGGCGCTCTTCTCTCGGGAGGGGCGCACGATCAGGTACAGCCGTCCCAGCGACGGCAAGCTCCGGAGCATCTTCTCCACGAGTGCCGTGCCCAGGAAACCTGTCCCACCCGTGACGAGCACGGCCTTATCCCTGTACGCCTCATCTAGCACGGGCGTTCCCCTCTCTAGCCTTCTCCCCGATCTTTCGCTCCGTCCCTTTGAGCAGCGCCCGCACATTGCCCCTGTGACGCCAGATCACCAACGAGCTTCCCACGACAGTGTAGAGCACGTAAGGCCACGGCTGCCCGGTCAACAAGAACGCCACCGGACCGGCGATCATGGTAACTACAGCCCCTAAAGAAGTGTAGCGGCTGACAAGCACTATCCCCCACCACCCCGCGAACAGGACGAGCCCCACCACCGGCGCGAGCGCTATAGTAGTGCCTGCTCCCGTCGCGACCGCCTTGCCACCCTTGAACCTCAGGAACACCGGCCAGCAGTGCCCCAAGACAGCCGCTAGCGCCACCGCAGCCACGACCCACTCGTTCTCCGTAAGGAGGCGCGCCGCGAAGACCGGCGCGAAGCCCTTGAGCATGTCCCCGAGCAGCGTGATGACGGCCGGCCACTTGCCCGCCGCCCGCAGGACGTTTGCCATCCCGATGTTCCCACTCCCCACCCGGCGGACGTCAACCCCCCAGGCACGTCCCGCCAGGAAGCCCGTCGGGACGCTGCCTATCAAGTACCCTCCCAGGATCAAGATAACGTTCAGCATCGAGGCCAGTATAGCCCAGCGTTCGGCGGAAGTGCTAACATCGAGCGACACTCACGAACAGGAGGAACAATGGCCCAACACAACGTGGTCGTCTACACCCAGCCCGGCTGAGGCGCCTGCCACCAGGAGGTAGAGTATCTATCTCAGAATAACGTCGAGTTCACCCAGAAGGACATCCGCACTGACCTCGACGCCATGCAGGAGATGGTCCAGATGAACTCCCAGTCCACCCCCACCACCGTCATGGACGACGAGGTAGTAATAGGCTTCGACAAGCAGAAGATCGACGCACTGCTCGGGCTCTAGTCAAAGGCCCTGAAGCATCTAAAGAGAGCCGAGAGCATCGTGCAGGCCGAGCGTGAACGGCTTATAGAAGATGTGGAATGGGAGCGGAACATAGCGGCCAATGAGCGACGGCAACGCGTCGAGCGCCTGGAAGCCGAGCTGCGAGACGCACGACAGCCCTGGTGGCGTAGGATGCTTGGCGCGAGGCGATAAGAGGCTCTTGGAGTTATGAGTGGGGCAATTTCTCGGTAGCTTCGCTGGCGTCTTAGGTGCTCTGTTCGTCTTTTACCTGCAGACCAGGCGAAATCGGGCAGAGGAGCGAAGCCGCAAGGATCGGGAGCTAGTGGGGCTCCTGGTACTCGTATACAGCGAGCTTTCCATGAACCGCGAACTGCTGAAAAAGTACGGGAAGAACTGGAAGTTGTTCTGGGTTTTTCTAGAACAACCCTCCTCCAGCGTTTGGGATGAATCAAAGGTCAGGATAGTAGGACTAGCCCCACCTAAGGTGTCTACAGGACTGGTTGCCTATCACCGGCTGCTACAAGCGATGTTAGTCTATGCGAACCACGACCCTGACACCCTCAACGAAGCCGCATTCGTGGAATGCTTAAATGGCCTACGGGAGACTGGCGGGTCGTAGAGCGGTACGTGGAGATCGAGATCACCCTTTACGACCGGAAGTATGGTGAGAAACTTCTCCATGAGCTTCCGGACAGAACCCCTATAAATAGTCCTGAGTAAGCCGCATATCAGCCTGAGCCGGATTTACGAGAATTTTTGCTCTAAGAATTTAGCCTCCTACAACCACATTCCTCGGCTACGGGCGACCTCTAGCGCTCTTACTATCGCCCCGGCCTTGTTTCGAGTCTCCTCGTACTCAAGCGAAGGGACCGAGTCGGCGACAACTCCGCCACCGGCCTGGAAGTAGGCGCGGTTGTCTTTGAGGAGGGCGGTACGGAGCGTTATACAGGTGTCGAGGCGGCCGTCTATTCCGTAGTATCCGGTAGCACCCGCGTAGGGGCCGCGGCGGGTCGGCTCCAGCTCATCGATGATCTCCATCGCTCGAACCTTCGGAGCGCCGGAGACGGTCCCGGCGGGGAAGGCGGCGGCCAGGGCGTCGAGGGCGGTTAGGTCCTCGCGCAGATCCCCCTCGACCGTCGAGACGATGTGCATGACGTGGGAGTAGCGCTCCACCTCCATGAAGCTCTCAAGCCCGACGCTCCCGATCTCCACGACCCTCCCCATGTCATTGCGCCCGAGGTCCACGAGCATGACGTGCTCGGCCCGCTCCTTGGCGTCCGCCAAAAGCTCCTCGGCCAGCAGCGCGTCCTCCTCCGGCGTTGCGCCACGGCGCCGCGTCCCGGCCACGGGACGGGTCATCACCCGGCGGCCCTCGACGCGCACCAGCGGCTCGGGCGAGGCGCCGACAAGCGCCATGTCCCCGAGCTTCAGGTACGTCATGTACGGCGAGGGGTTGACGGTCCGCAGGCCCCGGTAGAGTAGGAACGGGTCGAGGTCGCCTATCTCCGCGAAGAAGCGCTGAGAAGGCACGATCTGGAACGCGTCTCCCGCCCGTATGTACTCCTTCGCCTTCTCGACGGCCTCCTCGTAGCCCGCGCAAGTAAAGTTCGAGGAGACCTCTACCTCACCGTTTCCGGCGGGGAGAGCGCGGCGCACGACAGGCGCGGCGAGACGTTCGGAGACGCGGCGGATGTCGTCGGCGGCCCGGCGGTAGGCCGCGGCGAAGCCCTCGCCCTCGACGTCGCGCAGGTTTGCCGCATCGACGAGCGAGATCACGAGCACCTTGTGACGCAGGTGGTCGAAGACGATGAGCGTATCAGTGACGACGAAGTAAGCCTCGGGCACCTGTAGCTCGTCGAGCGGAGCGTCCGGCAGCCACTCCAGATAGCGCACGGCGTCGTAGGAGAAGTATCCGACCGCCCCGCCGACGAACGCCGGCAGGTTCGGCAGCGGCGCTACGCTCTTCTTGCCGACGATCTCCGCGAGCCCTCGGAACGGGTCCTTCGCCGCAACCTCGCGCACCCCGTCAGCATCCACGACAGTGTAGACGCCGTCCCTGTAGGAGAGCGTGCGCTTGGGGTCGAAGCCGAGGAAGGAGTACCGGCCGAACCGCTCGGCCTCCTCGGCGCTCTCCAGCAAGAAGACGTTCTCCTCGTCGGCGAACTTGAGGGCGGCGGAGATCGGGGTCTCCAGGTCCCCGATGAACTCCCCGTACAACGGCACGACGTCGTACTCCCGCGCGAGCCTGCGGGCCTCGGAGAGCGAGGGCATAAGGTTCCTACTGGTGCCGCTCATCTAGTACCCTCGCCACCTCCTCCGGCTTCACGCCACCCTCCTCCAACAAGACCAACAAGTGATAGAGGAGGTCCGCCGTCTCCTCGGCCAGCTTCTCGCCTTCAAGCGCCGCCACGACCACCTCGACGGCCTCCTCGCCGACCTTCTGGGCGGCGTACCCCGTCCCGCGCTGAAAGAGCTTCGCCGTGTACGATTCTTCCGGCATCTCCTCGTGCCGCCCGGCTATCGTTACGGCGAGCCGGCCGAGGGTTCGGCCCAGGTCCGGAGCCTCCCCGTCCGGCTCGCCGTAAACTAGAGTGAAGAAGCAGCTCCTCTCGCCGGTGTGGCAGGCCGGTCCGCGAGGCTCGACCCTGTACAGGAGGGCATCGCCGTCGCAGTCGAGGCGGACCTCGACCACCCTTTGGGTATTGCCGCTCGTCTCCCCCTTGCGCCAGAGTTCGCTCCTGGAGCGGGAGTAATAGTGGGCCTCGCCGGTCTGAATAGTCTTCTCGACGGCCTCCCGGTTCGCATAGGCGAGTGTCAGAACCTCGTTCGTATCCGCGTCTTGAGTGACTACGGGAACTAGGCCGTTCTCGTCGTACCGGATCTCCACTGGCGTGTTCATCGGACCTGCACCCCGGCCTCACGCAAGGTATCCTTGGTCTCGGAGATGCTGTACTCGCCGAAGTGGAAGATGCTCGCGGCGAGGACGGCGCTCGCCCCGGCGCGGACGGCGGAGACCATGTGCTCCGGATGTCCGGCCCCGCCGGAGGCTATTACCGGGACGTTCGTCTTCGAGGCGACCTCGGAGATCAGGTCGAGGTCGTACCCGCTCTCCGTCCCGTCGGCGTCCATGCTGTTGAGGACGAACTCCCCGGCCCCCCGCCTCTCCCCCTCGACGAGCCACGCGACGGCATCCTTGCCTGTATTCAACCTGCCCCCGTTCAGGTATACCTCCCACCCGGGACCGTTTTCCTTGTGTTTTACGTCCACGCTCAGGACGACGCACTGGCTCCCGAAGCGCGCGGCACCCTCGTCTATGAGGTCCGGCGTCCTCACGGCGGCGCTGTTCACGGAGACCTTATCGGCCCCGGCGCGGAGCATGGCGCGCATATCGGAGACGGTCCGAACACCGCCGCCTACGGTGTAGGGGATAAAGACCTCCTCGGCGGCGGCGCGGGCCAGCCTCGCCGCGGTCTCGCGGTTCTCGTGGGAGGCGGTGATGTCATAGAACACGATCTCATCGGCCCCCTCCCTGTCGTAGAGCGCGGCGAGCTCGACCGGGTCCCCGGCGTCCCTCAGGTTCTTGAACTTCGTCCCTTTGACGACCCTGCCGGCGTCTACGTCCAGACAAGGAATGATGCGGACCTTCAGACCCACTGGCGTTGCCTCCTCACCCGCTCGAGCCGCTCCGCGAACAGCGCGCGCCAATCAGCGGCGAGCTCCGGCATGCCGGCCAGACGTTCGATGAGCGCGAAGTCCCGCGACCTCTCGTAGATGATCTCGTTCACCTCGGCTATCGAGATGCGGTCCGGGTGCCGCTCGATAAGCTCGAAAGCATCGCACGCATTGACCATACCCTCGCTCAATACCCGTGTGTAGAAGCCGGTGTAGCCTGCCTGTGACACCCACTTCGCGAGCCGCCTCTCCCCGTTCTTTCTGGCCAGCTTGTTGCACGGCACCCGGGGCTGGCTGATCTGTACGGCCGCCTCGCCGGCCCGGAACACGTCGCCTATATAGACCTCCGTCTCCAGGGCGCCGGAGACGGTGAGGTTCTCGCTCATCGCGCCGGGAAGGAGCTTGCGGCCGAGCTCCTTCTCCCAGTAGGAGTAGTGATCCAGGGGGTACACGCAGACCGCCTTGTCCGGCCCGCCGTGATTCACCCGATCTCCCTGCCCGTCGCCCTCGAAGTTCTCGTAGCGCAGCATCACCCGCGAAACCGGCCTCTTGGCCCCGCCCGTAAGCACCTCCCGTCCGTCGTAACACTGCGTCGAGGGGAGCGCTACGTTGAGAGAGACGACCTTCATCGGCATCGAAAGATCCCCTCCCTAGACGTACGGCACCCCCGCCGAGCGGCACTCCTCGGCGATGCGCCCCTGGAGGATATCCGGGGCGGGGAGAAGGACGGAGCCCTCGCGGCCGGTGCCGACCACCACGGAGCCGTCCCTCCCCTTCCAGTGACGATGTACGGTATACGCTGCAAGCGTCCCCTCGACGAGGCTGGCGATCCGGTCGAAATCCGCGTGCGAGAGCGACGGCGCGATGTCCAGCTTGGAGAGGTCTACATTCTCCGCCGCCGACAGGTCCACGGACAAGTTTCCGGTCCTCAAGCGCAGCCCCGGCGTGTTCCACAGCACGTGCACCGCCCCCTTCAAGGCCGCGGCACGCGCGTCCTTGTTACCCTTACGGAACTTGGGCTCCGGCAGGCCGCGCAGGACCCTGGCGAGGTCGCCGTCGGCTTCGCCGCCTCCTCCTTCGCGCTCGAAGAGAAGCACCTTGAGAGCCGCGGCCGAGTCGACCTCGGTGACCACGCTCTTTCCGCGAGCCCTGCGGAACGGATAGTCGGTGTACTCGACGCCGGCCCCCTCGAGTGCGGCCAGGATCTCCTCGGAGAAGAGTTCGTCACCGAACATCTTGCGGCTCGCCGAGTAGGCCGGCAGCGCAAGCTTGCTGAGGATACGCTCTATCCTGCGCGTGCCGCGCTCGTTTGGCACCGAGAGCGGAGCGTCCACCCCGACTACGCTGCCCCTGCGCCCCTCCGTATAGCCTCGAACCGCAGAGGCAAGCTCCTCGGCACCCGTTGCGAACGAATTGGCGACGATGCTACCCCGCTCGTCCAGGACGACTAGACAGCTCGGCCTCTCTCCCGCCTCGCCCGGCCGCCACGCCAACGAGCATCCTATAAACCTCACAATACCCCCGCTTTAGAAGAGTTGGCTACTACCGCCGCGACCTCGTCGCCTACCTCACGGCAGACCGTGCCATCTACGTGCTCGACCATCACCCTGACCAGCGGCTCGGTCCCGCTCGGCCTGAGGAGGATACGCCCCTCCGGGCCGAGCCGCCGCTCCGCCCTCGCGACCGCCTCCTTGACCTCCCACGTCCCCGCGGCCGCCCGGTCCTCGACCCGGACGTTTACCAGGGTCTGCGGGTACTGGTCCATGACTCGCGCGAGTTCCGAGAGGGGCTTCCCGCTGCGCGCCATCACGTCGAGAAGCGCGAGCGCCGTCACGAGCCCGTCCCCGGTCGTCGCGTACCGGGCGTGTATAACATGCCCCGACTGCTCGCCCCCTAGAGAAGCCCCGCGCCGCTGCATCGCCTCCGCAACGTGCCGGTCTCCAACCGGCGTCACCTCGTAGGGGATCTCCAAGACGTCCATCGCCTTGAAGAATCCCAGGTTGCTCATCACCGTCACCACGACCCCTCCAGCCAGGGCGCCGCGCTCGGCGAGGTCGCGGGCGAGGATCGCGAGGATCCTATCCCCATCCACCACGCGCCCCTCTTCATCGACCGCCAGCACCCTATCGGCGTCTCCATCGAACGCGAAGGCAACGTCATGCCCCGACGCCTCCAGCTTCTCCACGTGCGTCGAGCCCACGCCCTCGTTGATGTTGGTCCCGTCAGGCTTATTACCCACGACCTTAAGCTCTACCCCGAGCTCGCCGAATGCCAGCGGCGCGGCCTCGTAAGCCGCCCCGTTCGCACAGTCCAGAAGTACCCTCATACCCTCCGCCGGGGGCCGCAGACGCGAAAGCACGGTCTCCGCGTAGAGGCCAGGGGCGTCGGAGACCTGCTCTATCGCCCCTACGCCGGCCCCGGCGGGCCTCTCGAAGTCCTCTCCGGCCAGCCTCTCCAGCTCCCTCTCCCGCGCGTCGGGGAGCTTGCGCCCCTCCCCAGAGAGGAACTTTATGCCGTTGTCCGGGTAGGGGTTATGCGAGGCGCTTACCACCCCGGCGGCGGCAGCCCCGAGACGCGGCGCGAGGGCCGCCACACCTGGGGTAGGCAGCACCCCGAGGTCCAGTACGCGGGCGCCCCCGCTCGCGGCACCGGAAGCCAGTGCGCCGGAGAGCATCCCGCCCGAAAGACGGGTGTCACGGCCCAGCACGAGCGGCCCGCCGAAGGCGCGGGCGGCGGCGTGGCCCAAAGAAAGGGCATCTTCGGGTCTAAGGCCCGCGTTCGCGATCCCGCGCACCCCGTCGGTGCCAAAAGAGATCCTTCGTCCTTCTACCAAACTACCTCCTAGCCGGACGAGCCCCCTCCGCCACGCGTAGGGGGCCCGCCTCGGGCAGGGTCGAATGCTCCGTTGCCGCTACTCTAGCGCTTGGAGAACTGCGGGCGCTTGCGGGCCTTCTTCAGGCCGTACTTCTTGCGCTCGACGGCGCGGGCGTCGCGCGTCAGGAGGCCCGCTCCCTTGAGCTCGCCGCGCGCCTCCTGCGACTCCTCGGCCAGAGCGCGCGCTATACCGTGCCGCACGGCCTCGGCCTGGCCCGTAGGACCGCCCCCCTCGACCTTGACGATCACGTCGTAGCGTCCCTCCGCTTCGAGGACCTTCAGGGGCGAGCGTACGACCGTCTGGTAGGTCGAGCGGGGGAAGTACTCGGCGTAATCGCGGCCGTTGACCGAGATCCTGCCATCCCCCGGTACTATCCTCACGCGGGCCACCGACGTCTTGCGCCGTCCCGTTCCTCTATACAGTGCTTGTTCCGCCATCCTTATCGCTCCACTTCGTACGGCTGTGGGTTCTGGGCCTCGTGCGGATGCTCCGGGCCCGCATAGATCTTCAACTTCTTGAACTGCGCCCGTCCGAGCCGCGTCTTGGGGATCATCCCCCAGACGGCCTTGCGCAGGATCTCCGTCGGCTTGCGTTCCAGCATCACCTCGTAGCTGGTCTCCCGCAAGCCGCCCGGCCGGCCCGTGTGCCGACGGTACACCTTCTGCTCCGCCTTGTTGCCCGTGACGACCACCTTCTCGGCGTTTACCGCAACCACGAAGTCACCCGTATCTACGTGGGGCGTGTACTGGGGCTTGTGCTTGCCGCGCAAGAGCAATGCTATCTCCGTCGCCAAACGCCCGAGCGTCCGCCCCTCGGCGTCTATGAGATGCCATCTGCGCTCGACCGACGACGGCCGTGCCATGTAACTTTTCATTTTCCTCCACGAATGATCTAGACCTCTATCGCAAACGTGTTAAATAGTAGCATACCTCCCCGAACCAGACAGATCTCGAACTCCTAAAGCACTCGCGCTATCGCGAGCCCATCTACCCGGCCACGTATCAGGGGCAGGATGAGAGACGAGAAACGGGGATCGTTCGCCAGCGACTCGTTGAACTCGTGGGTTACGCGGGCGGACTCGTCCTCCGGATCGATTACGCTCCCGCCCCGAATTGCGTTGTCGGCCAGAATCAGCGAGCCGGGCCGCGAGAGCCACAGAGACCACTCCAGGTACTCTGGATAGCTCTCCTTATCCGCATCTATGAACGTCAGATCGAACGGCTCGATCCCCTCTTCCATCATCCCCGCGAGCAGCGTCCTCGCGTCACCGACCCGCACCTCTACCCTCTCTCCGAAGTCGGCCTGCGCGATGTTCTCGCGGGCGACTTCCGCATAAGTCTCGTTTAACTCTAAACTGATTGCCCTGCCGTCTTCGGGGAGAGCGCGGGCGAGGTGGATCATGCTGTACCCACCGAGCGTACCTATCTCGAGAATGCGTCTCGCGCCCGCTATCTCGGCCAGCAGTTGTAGGAGCCTCCCCGCGTTCGGGGAGACGTTTATCTCCGGCAGCCCAGCCTCGCGCGAGTGCCGCAGGGTGGTCTCCAGCGCCGGGTCCGGCGGCGCGAAGAGGTTTTCGACGTAGGAGTCTATCCAGGAGAGGATTTCCATCGGATCGTCGCGGTTCATGTAATCCCTCCGAAGTCGAGTTCATCGTATCCTACCGCCACCAGCGTAAGACCCTGGGCCGGGGCGGCGGGACCGGCTTCCTTGCGCTCGCCGCCGTCGAGCAGGCGAGCGAGTTGGGTGATCTTGCGCCTCCCCCCTCCCACCTCCAGCATCGTGCCAACGAGGGTGCGGACCATCCCGTAGAGGAAGGAGTTGGCGGTGATCTCGTAGACGAGGAGCCCGTCACGCGCCTCCCACCGGGACTCCTCCACGGCCCGCTCGAACCTGGTGTGGTAGCTCTTTGTATAGGTAAAGGCCCGAAATTCATGTATACCCCGAATGAGGCTCGCCGCCTCTCGTAACAGGCCGGGGTCCAACTCGCGGGCCACGTGGATCGCACGTCGCCGCGAGAGCGGGGAGCGGATGGGGTCGTTGATTACTCGGTACTCATAGCTCCGGCTCCTCGCGGAAGAGCGGACATCGAAGTCCTCCGACACCCATATGCAACGCCGCAGCGCCACGTCTTCCGGCAGTACGGCCGTGGTCTTGTAGGAGATCGAAGACGGAGAGAGGCTCGTCTCCGCCCGGAAAGAGACGACCTGCCCGGTGGCATGCACCCCCGCGTCCGTTCGCCCGGCCACGGTCAGCTTCACCGGCTGCCGGAGCACGGTCCCGAGAGCCTCCGCGAGCGTACCTTCGACCGTCCTGAGCCCCGGCTGCATCGCCCACCCCGCGAAGTCCGCCCCGTCGTACTCCACGAGCCCCGCATATTTCACCGTAGGGCCCTGGTCGGGGTTTTGGAACGGATGGGCATGCAGCAAGCCGAAGGGGACCCGCTTCGGCGAGTCCCCCACAGAGTCATCCTGTTCCGCCGAGAGCTGATGGCTGACCGCTTGAGACTACTCCACGGTGTAGTTGACAAGCTCCAGGTAAGCAGCCTCCGCGCCGTCGCCGAGGCGTGGGCCAAGCCTGAGAATGCGGGTGTAGCCCGAGTTGCGGTCGTCGAGGTCCGGGGCGACGTCCTCGAAGAGCTTCCTGACGATGGTCTTGTCTTTGAGGACCCTGACCGCCTGGCGGCGAGCCGGGAGGTCGTCCTTCTTGGCAGTGGTAATGAGCTTGTCCACGACGCTCCGTACCTCTTTGGCCTTCGGGACGGTGGTCTTTATGCGGCCGTGGACGATTACCTGCCCGGCCATCGTGCCGAGCAGTGATTTGCGGTGGGCGGCGTCACGACCGAGCTTGCGTCCCCTCTTCGCGTGCCTCATACGCCAGTTCCCTCGCTCTCTAGCTCGTACCCGTACTCGGTGAGCTTCGACCGGATCTCATCGACGCTCTTCATGCCGAGGTTGCGGATGTTCATCAACTCCTCCTCGGTCATCGTCGCGAGCTGGCCGATGGTATCCACGCCCTCGCGCTTGAGGCAGTTATAGGAGCGGACTGTCAACTCCAGATCCTCGACCGGCCGCTCATCGGTGATGACGGGCCGGCCGACCCGGCTGCGAGCCTCCGGACGCGAAGCTCCCTCGTAGCCGTCCGTAAAGAGGCCCAGGATCTCCGTTAGCTGCCGCGCCGCCTCCTGTAGAGCATCTCTAGGAGCGATCCGCCCGTCAGTAAAGACCTCCATGGATAGAGAGTCGAGGTCGGTCCTCGCCCCCGCGCGAGTCTCGGAGACCGTGTAGTTCACCCTTTGAACCGGCGAGAAGATCGAATCGACCGCAATCACACCTATCGGGTCGGCGTCACTCTTGTTCTTCTCTGCCCTACGGTAGCCCTGGCCCCTCTCGACTGTCAGGCGCATCTCCAGGTTCCCGCCCTCGGAGATGCTGGCGATGTACGCGTCAGGGTCTAAGATCTCGAGGTCGGCCTTAAGCTGAATGTCCGTCGCCGTCACCTCGCCCGGATCCTGCTTGATAACCTCGAGCTCCATCGGCTCGTCGCGCTCCAGTTTGAACTTGAGGGCCTTGAGGTTGAGGATGATGTCCACGACATCCTCTTTTACGCCGGGAATGGTCGAGAACTCGTGACTGACGCCCTCTATACGCACCTTCGTCACCGCCGCTCCCGTGAGCCCGGAGAGCATCACACGCCGCAGCGAGTTGCCCAACGTGTGTCCGAGACCCCGCGGCAACGGCTCCGCCACGAACAGACCGCGGCGATTCTCTTCTTCTTCCACCCTGAAACGGGGTGGCGCTATATCCAACATCGTCAAACTACCACCTGCTGTAAATAGTATTTTTGTCTCTCACCTATCGGCTGTAAAACTCGATGATGAGCTGCTCTTCGACCGGAGTGTCGATCTCGTCACGCCCCGGCGTGTGCAAGACGCGGCCCGTGAAGTTGTCGTGGTCGGCCTCCAGCCACGACGGGACAGCTACGACCTGATCTACGGCGTTCACTATCGGCTCCAACCCCTGGCTCTTCTCACGTACCGTGATAACGTCCCCCGGCTTCAGAATA
>JAABVA010002170.1_pt1 | contig 19871 bp, 20 predicted proteins | sample 5560331 | NCBI WGS metagenome assembly JAABVA01 (sample SAMN12812661, study PRJNA571458) | rock metagenome | isolation source: Antarctica rocks | place: Antarctica: Victoria Land, Mt New Zealand sud | collected 2016-01-07 | reverse complement strand
GGAGGAGTTCAAACGCGCCTGCGATGAGAGCAGGGCCATGGCCCTGCTCTCATCACAAACATCAACCATCAACACAACTGAGAATCTCCAGTTATGAATGGATGAGAAAAAGGGGGCAGGTCAACTCGGTACGGTCCGTTCCGGCAAGCCACGCCCCGTTCATGTCGCGGCCCCAGGAAGTGGCGGACATCATCGTCCTAGCAGCCGAGTCACTTTCCAATTAAATACCGGCCATTTAACTGGAGAGAGACTGCCACAAACCGCGGCAGTCTCTCTCCTCAGCTTCAACGCCGTGGCGATGCACCGCCTGATCGACGCCATCGATGAGGCGTCGTCTCTTGGCCGTACCGTAATTATCAAGGAGAAACCATGAATCGTTCTTCAGCAGCGAAGAACAAGGCAATAGTTATCGAAGCCTTCGAGACGCTCTTCAACAAGCGTGATTACGCTACTGCTGAGCGTTTCTGGTCTCCCGACTATATCCAACATAGCGCCCATGTTGGACCCGGTCGTGACGGACTTTTCAACCTCACCAGAGCGCTCCCCGTCACTCTGCGATATGAGAATGAGTTGGCGGTTGCGGATGGAGACTATGTCATCTTGCATGGACGTTTCTCAGGACACGGGTTGGCCAGGAGTTAGATCGTCGCGGACGTAGTGCTGCTTCGAGATGGATTACTGGTGGAGCACTGGGATGTGATTCAAGATGAAGCAATCGAAGCGGAGTCGAAGAGCGGCAGACCTATGTTCGGATCCAGTTTCCCGATCGTTCAGGAGTAGCTGAACCAAATAATGCAGAGCAAGTGAAGGATTATCCCGATGTTGAAACAAACAAACAATCAGGCATCGCACCAGGACGGCGGGCGGTTGCTGCTGAAACCATTCTTGTTTGGCGATCTTCAGTTGCCCAACAGAGTGGTGATGGCGCCTCTCACCCGAATGCGAGCGCCTCTGCCCGGAGCGGTTCCCAATGACCTGATGCGCGAATACTACGAGCAGCGCTCCACCGCTGGGCTCATCATCACGGAGGGAACCTTCGTCAGCGATCAAGCCCGTGGCTGGTTCGGCGCGCCGGGCGTCTACACCGATGCGCAGCGTGAGGGGTGGGAGCGAATCACCGATGCGGTTCACAGTGCCGGGGGACGTATTATCGTTCAGCTCTGGCATCAGGGCTCCGTATCCAATGCGGAATTGGTTGGCAACGGCGGCTCTCCGCTTGGACCTTCCGCAGTCGACCCGGAGCAACTCGTACATATTGGATACGGCAAGACCCAGATGACGACGTCCCCTGCGGAGATGACGCTCGACAACATCCGTCAGACTGTCTCAGAGTTTCGACACGCCGCCAGGGTCGCTCAGGATGCCGGCTTCGATGGAGTGCAGATTCAGGGCGGCTTCGTTTACCTGTTTCAGCAGTTCCTGCAAGAGAACCTAAATCGGCGCACAGATGCCTATGGTGGAACGATCGAGAATCGTGCTCGCCTTCTCTTTGAGGTATTGGAAGCCGTTCTTGAGGTTTGGCCCAGCCAGCGGGTCGGTCTGAAGGCAGGACCGATGATGCCGGAACGCGGTGGATTTCGGTCCTTTCCTTCAACCCTTCCAACATCCGAATACGTCTATCGCCGCTCGAATGACTACAAGCTTTCTCACGTGATGCTGATGCGCCAAATGGCGGACCTCACCGGAACGCCGATTCAGTCGCTCGAAGGAGACGGCGCACTCTTCCATTTTCGGAAGCTTTACTCCGGCACTCTCATGCTGAACGCCGGGATCAATCCGGCTCACGGTGAAAAACTGCTGCAGGAAGGGATGGGAGAGTTGATCGCCTTCGGCCGCGAGTACATCGCAAACCCAGACCTGGTGGAGCGAATCCGGCGCGAAGCTCCGCTCAATGAGCAGCGGCCGGAAGGCTACTACGGAGCGACGGGCAACGGATATACCGACTACCCAATGCTGGCCGAAGTTCAGGTTTCCGCAGGGGAGGTGAAGCATGGCTGACTTCGATCCTGTGGGAACAATCGAGTTCTTTCGTGAGCGGCACCGCATTGAGGCGGCCACGACCGCGCGCGTTCTTGGAGCCTTGCCTGCGGATATGCTCTCGTATCGACCGCATCCGGATTCATCCACGGCCGGCACCACGGCCTGGACCATCGTGCGCTGCCTTCGCATCTGCAATGAGCTTACTTATTCCAGCATGTCCGAAGTCTCGCGTGATACGCACCCCGCTTACGCGGTGCTCGTGTCTCAATTCGAGCAGACCTCACAAGTCCTTGGGGAGGCGCTGCTTGGGATGACTCAAAAGGATTGGAAGCAAGAACGAGTGGTGATCTCGAACGGAACCGAGATTCTCCGGGAACCGCTGGGGCAAATCTTTTGGCTATTTCTTTTCGACGGAATACACCATCGCGGCCAGCTTTCCACGTATTTGCGGCCACTTGGAGCAAAGGTCCCATCTATCTACGGACCTTCCCGTGATGCGCCGGTCTGATGCGTTTCGAGTTCCAAGATAGTCCTTCGCTTTAGGCGAGTTACAGAAAGATTGACGCAGCACACCAAACAAGTACTAAGGAGAAATCTATGAAACTCGAAGGAAACACAATCTCTATCACTGGCGGAGGCTCCGGCATCGGAAGGGCACTTGCCGAAGCATTGCATAAGCGTGGCAACAAGGTCATCATCTCCGGTCGTCGTAAGACTCATCTGGCGAAGACGGTCAAAGCGAACCCAGGCATGGAATCTATTGAGTTGGACATTGCAGACCCAGGCAGTATTCGCCGCGCCTCTGCCGAACTGATCTCCAAGTACCCTAACTTGAATGTACTCATCAATAACGCCGGGATCATGCAGATCGACGATGCGGCAGGCGATATCGACGACGAACTTATCTCCTCTACGATTACCACGAACCTGATGGGGCCGATCCGGCTTACGGGCGCACTGGTCGAACACCTCAAAAAGCAGAAATCAGCGGCTATCCTGATCGTGTCATCAGTCCTGGGCTTCACGCCGATGGCAATGACAGCGGTGTACTCCTCCACCAAAGCCGCCCTTCACTCCTACTCGCAATCCTTGCGTTTCAAGCTGCGGAAAACTCCGGTTCGGGTGCTTGAGGTAATTCCACCATGGGTCCGAACGGAATTGCTCAACAGCAGTGAAGAACCTCGCGCGATGTCGCTCGACGATTTCTTGCAGGAGACCATGGAGGCTCTTGCGACCGATTCAGACGAGATCATGGTGGCACGAGCGAAATTCCTACGTGATCAGGCGGGGCCCAACGAGGCAACGTTTGTACGCTCCTTCAATGAACAGCTCGAACAGCCCGCGACTTCGACCTAATACGGCCCGTTAGCATCAACATTCAGCCGGTCGACGGAAACATCCATGAACTGTCCAGGGGAACCCACACCGAGGCATAAGGGGAGAAATCATGAACGAACTTGCAAACTGGCGAGGCCGCAGACCGAGGAAACATCCTACGTCGCGGCTGACCTGAAAACGCTGCTTGTCCTCCAGGGTCAGGATAAGTCAGAGGACCCACCCCGTGGACTTCGCGCAAACGATGCGTGTCGGGGTGGAGAGTCTCGGACATGGCAACGATCAAGCCTGGGTGGCCACCGGGCACCGCAACCCTGAACCAGATAAAAGGAAACAATGGGTTCGGCAGCCAATAAAGCCAGGCTAGACTCTTGAGCGCAGGTCTCTCAGGCAATTGGAGGTCCAGCGAGACGTACAGCCCTTTGTAAGGACAGATGCCGGGGACGTAGTTGCTTTTGAAAAACTCCCCTTTGATGCAGCGTGCGTGGATGTAAAAGTTGCCTTCGAACTTTGTGATGTCCCAACCCCGCCGCCCCTCGGCTAGGACAGTGCCGGTAGAACGATCACTGATCCGAATATGAACCTTGGTTGGCATTTCGATTGCCCATTGGGATGAAGACCGCTTTGGCTGCACGATTTGTTATCGGACGCTCACTTCGGCGCATGATATACGACAAGAATATATGCCGGAGGAGACCGCGCGCATGCTGATTGATATGCTACTTCCTTCGACAGCAGACAAAAGGACAGAAGCACATCAACGAAAAGACTATGGCAGCGAAACTAGATCGGAGCCACTGACGCTTCCTGCCGCGTGATGTCGCTGGAAATTGTCAAGCTGCTCCAGAAAATCGGTCCACATCCGCTTGGAATCGACTGCCGTGATCCAGGTCATGGTCTTGCCCGAGGTAGTCGGTTTTATAGACAAATCGTCTTCTAGTTTTGGCCTCGGCAGCGTCTCTCCTGTTGCCATACCCTGCACATACGCCAGCGTTATGATGTCCCAGATGATCCAGGGCTTGGAAAAGTCATTCACACGTAGAGGCTTGACAGTCCGGTAGTACCAAGTCTGATACTGACCCCACAGCCACGCCCCCACGGGACCATGACTGCTTATGAGTTCTTTAGCTTGTTCGAAATTCAAGGCTAAATATGTTCTGCAGACATCGCCGGAGCCGATCGTTAACGGTACATCAGAGTTAAGCAATACCTGCCATGCCTTCACATCATTCTCAACGTTATATTCTTTGCCGCCGGAGACAGAACGATTCGTGAAAGCCATCGCCAGGATACTGATCCGGTCCACGATTGTGGGATCCTGCAAAAGCGCCGAGGCGACATCGGTTGCCGCTCCAATTGTAAGAACGACTAGGCGATTCTCTTTATCAAAGTGCCTGGACTCTTCCAATATGAAGTTTGTCCCGCTGTTCGGCTGCGGTGTATGTGTATCCAGTAGCGGCAGACTTGAGCCTTCGAACAGGGGAGCGTGATCTCTCAACCCAAGTCGGTTTTCGACCTCATCCCGCAGCACCAGATAAGTTGAATGCGCCGAAGGTGCAGGCAGGCTAGGCGCGTGCGCCGAAACTATCCCGAGAACGTTCAGTTCCGGGCTGGCGAGCAGGTATGCGATCGCCCATTGATCATCGATCTCGTTCCCCACATCTGTGGACAGGACTACCGAGGTCTTTTCGTGGTGTTTAGCATTCACTCGTGTGGGGCTCTGGGCCAGCACGCGCGGGCAGACCACAGCGCAGGATAGAAGAGCCGCTAAGCCCAGGGCACACGTCATTCGCATTTGTGAGCTATTCATGAAATTGACCTACCGATCGTTAGACTAGGCTGTGTTGCGGTGGATTGTGCAATCGCTACCTTGGGGCCCGGCATGGAGGCCCCAAGCGGGTACATATGCTTGGCGTAACATCTTGTCGGAGAACTATGGATCTTGAAAAGAATGGGCGGTTGGATCAAGGGACTCGGAAGTTCTTATAGAGCTGCGGCAGCGCCTCGCGAAGCGCTTGCTCGTTCGCTGCGGGATCAGGTCGATAGTAAATGTGTAAGCTGGATGGCTCTTGGATCACGCGGAATCCGACTCGCCCATCGTCACGAACTTCAGCTTGGATTGGAAGGAGGTCGTTGGGCTGAGCGCGATCCCCGGAGCTCACGGCGGTCGATGGCAAGATCGCGTAGTGAAGATCGGATCGTTGCACCAGCTTTAAATGCGCGACACTGAGCCAAATGGCGGTTTCCCAAACGTGGTGCGGCTCGCGATAGCGGCTCGTACTCAGTGTATTGGGTATGCCTACGTCCATTGCCCGCAAGAAATCGGAACGGGTTGACTTGGACCAGAAAAAATCCATGTAGTTCTTGAGCTTAGGAGTCATCTCTTGGATGAAGCTTAGGTTTGGCAGCTTCCAATAGGAATTGTTCTTCCCGTACTCGAAGGCTCCATCTTTGGTGGCACAGGGATACCAGTCCAGGGGCAACCCAGAGCGCATGATTCGGATAAAAGCTAACGGATCCAACCCAACGTTCCACTCTCCTCCCGGTATCTTATTGTGGTCGGCTGAAGTGCCGAATTCAAAGTTCTCCGTCGAAGATCCGGCAGAGATATGGATTCGCCGGACGTGCTTGCGGAAGAGTGCCGGATCTCGATTGAAGGCGGCCGCAATGGTCCGCAAGGAACCGAAAGCCACGATATCTACCGGCTCGGGGCTCTCGGCGGCCGCTTTGAGCAGCAATTCAATTCCTCGCTGCTGCCATTTGGGAATATCCCTCATTTGATCTTCGAGCGACTTCATGCGGGTGAACGGACCTACAGCGTAGGGCACATTCCGATCAAAGATGTAGTTTAGCTGCGAGACGGAAATGATCCCGGGATCTCTGGGGCCATTTGGATCATGCCAGAGTATGGGATCATCGGCTACAGGTTTGCGAAAGGCCTCACTCGCGTCGAGGATCACGGCGCGCAGATCAATCTGCGGAAGCGCATAGGCGGCAATAAGGTCTAAATTATCTCCGGGGTCTTCATAGGGGTAATACAGGTCTGTCACGTCGATGACGGGTACACGATGCACGGGCTCCGCTGATTGCGGCTGTCCACTCTCCGCACTGACGTAGTGAGAGGTTGACAGAGCTAGCACGATAATGATTGAGAACATGTGCCGGAAAGATTGACGTGTTGAAGATGCAGGCTGAGTTCTGAACATAAGATCTCCGATCGTCGAAGTTGGATGCCGGTGTGGTGGCACGTCGAAGGCAGGTCGCCGGCTGCACGTTTGGAGCAAACAGGTGGGATAACTGGGTTGCGAACCGCCGCCATCGCAGATCCTTTTTCGATCACGCTGCAACGAGCGGCTTATTGGCCGGAAGGCTGCTCTCGTTGCTCGTCCGGCTGTTTGTCCGGGGCAATTTGCGGGACCGGAAGAGTGGTGCGACGACGCTTTTCTTCAAAAAGCTGTTGTTGCTTGCGGCTGTTTTCCTCTTTCACCCGCTGGAAACTGGCCAAAGCCGTATCCGCCTCTTGGTGACGCCCGAGGCGGCGATATATCTGGAAGAGGCGGTAAAAGGAGGACTGGCGGTTTTCTCCGTCGGGGTCGCGTTCGGTGGCTCTGGTGAGATTTCGGATTGCGTCCTCGTCGAGTTTGAGGAACGCCTGGCCGGTACCGAGGTTGTAATAGACCTCGTTGAGTGTGGGATCGAGTTCGATGGCCTTCTGCAGCAGGGACACACCGTTGGCGGCGTCCGCCGTGTTTCCACGGGAGACTTCTAGGCTTCCTCTCTTGAAGAGAATGACCGGGTCGCCCGGCGTAATGCGGAGGGCTTCCCCGTACTCGTGGTCGGCGTCGTCGAGCTTCATAGCTCTCCAGAGCTCATCCGCGAGCTCCTCGCGCACGCCGGGCTGCTTGGGTGACTTCGTTCTAGCGCGGGTGTACTCGGCTATGGCGTCACCGGACTTTCCTGCCTGCACGTCTGCCTGGGCGAGGGTCTCGTGGACGCGGGCGGAATCGGGATCGAGGCGATACATCTCTCCGTAGCTGTCCTTCGAGAGGAGCAGGTAAGCGCGGCCGAGATGGTATAAGGTGTCGATGTTGCGGGGGTCGATCTGCTTTGCGCGAGTGAGCGCGGCAACCGCTTGATCGTTGCGGCCGGCGGCAAGAGCTGCGACCCCAGTCCACATCCAGGCTGCGGCATTGGCAGGATCGATCCGTGTTTCGCGGGCGAAGGCTGCCTGAGCGGTGTCGAAATCGTTGAGTTGGTACGTGGAGATGCCGAGCAAGAAATTCACGCCGCGGAGGGTGGCCTTGAGTTTAAGCGCCTCGCCGAGAGCTTGTTTTGCCTTGTCGGGGTGACCTGCCTGCTCTTCGGCGACCGCAAGGTTGAGAAAGCCTTCAGCGAAGCTAGGAGAGAGGCTAACGACCTGGCGGAAGGCCGTAATGGCAGCTTCGAGGTCTCCGGCTCTCATGGCGCGGTTGCCCTCTTCAAGAGAGGTGATGGCGATGGGCGATGGCGCAGCGGAGGTCGGCGGGGTGGCCCGGTGGGCGGATTGGGCTTCAACGTAGAGGTGGGGCACGAGGAGGTATGCGAGAGCCGGGGCGGCGGCGCGGAACGCCTTGCCAGGAAGCCCCCGCTTCAAGCCGGATGTCGACCGAGAAGTCATCGTTTGCCTGTCAGCTCCCAAAGATCATACGTCCACTCAGGACGGCCATCGCAGGGCTTGGGGGTGTCGGCTGAGCAGCTTCTGGTGAAAACGACGGTGATGCCGTTTGCGGAGGATAGATCTCCATTGGGGCCTCGCACCAGTCCGGCGTTGTGGTTACGGGGAAAGCCTGTCATCTGCGGTGTAATGACGGCTTCGGTCGTCCAGCGGCCCTTGCCCTGCAAGAGAGATGGAGCGTCGATCGAAAGCAGGAGGAGTCGGTCGGTGATGTAGGTGGGAGCGGACTTGGGATAAGGGGAGGCATCGGCTATGGCGAAGATGCGACGGTGGCCGGGCTCCCAGGCAAGATCGACGTTTGTGAGGCGGGGCGCGAGACCCAGGCCGGAGGGTAGACCGTCGCAGGGCATGGGGCGAGACGGGGCGATGCGAGGGTGATCGAGATCGGTGAGGTCTACGGTAGTCATGCTGAGAGCGCACTGCCGATTGGTTGAGTCGGTATACAGCAGGGCGAAGGTGCTGCTTTCGGGCTGAAGGGGTAAGGCGGACGGCTGGCCAACGCCCCAACTGTCCGGAGCAGGGTTCGGGACGACAGGCGAAGGGTAACGGACCCAAGGTCCGTCGATGCTCTCGGCAAGGGCGAAACCTATCCCGTTCCGCGCAGAGCGGTCGACGTCGTTGCCCAGATAGAACATGATCCAGCGATAGACAGTCTTGTTGTAGGAGATGTGCGTGCGGAGAACGCTGGGGTCGCACACGTGGAAGCTGTCCCAGCCGGAGAGGCTGTGGGCGAGCACGGGACGGTCTTGGGAGATGTGGCCCGCTGCCAGCACAGTCTCAAAAATGTCATCGCGTATGCGGAGGGGATCGCGGTTGTGACAGGTAAATATGTGGCGCGCACCGTCGACATCGACGATCGAGGGGGCGTAGGCGTAGCGGCCGGAACCGGGTGCGTAGACGGGTTGGGGTCGGGAGCCTTCGAAAGACACCTGAGCGTGCAGGGGTGATTGGGCGAGAGCGCCGACAAACGCGAGGAGCAGCGCCAGGCGGGAGCAGCCGGGGAATGTGGCAGAAACTAGGGAATCCAAGGCGGGAGCTGTCATCGAGAACCCCGTAGTCCGCGGATAGCGTTCGTAGTGGAAAAGAGCAACGGTGATGCCGCCCAGAAACGGCGTGGCGGCGCCATTCAGAGGTTCGTCAAAACTCTACTTTGAGTTGCAACTGGATATTTCGGGGTGAGTCGACCGTGCTGGTGATCAGGCCGAAGCTGTTATTGCTCCCGAGGAACGTCGAACCGAAGGGCGTTAGCTCCCCTACACGATTGAAGATGTGGCGGTTGAAAACGTTGAAGAAGTCAGCATGGAAATTGACAAAAACACCTTCGGCGATTTGGCTTCGCTTAATCAGGCTCATGTCTTCGTTGAGAAAGAACTGTGTCCTGACTTCGCCGGTGATCCGAGGCATGTCGCCGAAGAGATAGGCGCCGCCCGTCCCAAGGCGATCGGCTGAGTTTGGATTGGCAAGGGCAGCGCCGTTGAAAATACGGTCGGTAAACACGTTGTAGTGACCACCGCGCTTCGCAGCGCTCTCCAGCGGCTGACCCGGAACGCGGTTGAAGCGGATACTGCCGGAGTAGCCGGGGATGCCGGTTCCGCAGCAAAAGGCATAGGGCTGGCCGGATTGATAGCGATGGACTCCGCCAATTTGCCAACCACCCGCGATGGCGTTCGTTACACCGCCTTTGGAGAGCAGACGCTTGCCCTTGCCGACGGGGAGCTCATAGAGGTAGCTGACGACGAGGATATTGGGAATGTCCTGGTTGCTGATGCTCTTTTCGGCTTTTTTGTTGATTGCGTTCTGATTTGCGCCGCCTCCGTTGAAGCTCTGGAAGGCGGGAAGAGCGCTGTCCGCATCGGTGATGGTCTTGGACCAGGTATAGGCGGCAAGGAGGTTGAGGCCATTACGGAAGCGGCGCTCGAGGGTAGCCTGCATGGAGTTGTAGCTTGATTGACCGTAGTTTTCATTGCAGCAATCGGTGTTGATGCCGAAGTACTGGGGAAAGGGGCGGATTGCCTGGGCAACCGAGAGGCCGGGGTTGAACGTGGCGAACGGTGCTTTGATGCCGGCTGCCTGCGCCTGAGGAGATGCGACTGGGAGATTCAACAGCTTCCCGAGAGCGAACTGGCTCTGGGTGATGTTGTTCATCGGATCGAAGCCCGAGCGAAGCCGGGTGGAGTGCTGACCGACGTAGCCGAGCGTAAATATAAGGTCGGGAGCGAGCTCGTTCTGGGTCTGAAGGGTCCAGTTCTGAACCATGGCAGGGCGGTTGAAGCCAGGAGCAATATAGGAGACGCCACCATAGGCTGTACGGTAGTTGCTCACGCTGGGGTCGATGAAAGGCGGTCGCTTGTAGGCAGGAAAGCCAGAGGCGATAGGGAAGGCGGCGTTGTAGCCGTCTAGTGAGGAGAAGGAAGGATAGGCGTTGAAGCCATCCTGGAGGTTGTTGCCGTGATCCGAGTAGACGAGTTGTCCGTAGAGGATGCCGTACCCTCCCCGCAAGACTACGCGGGAGTTATTGCCGAACGGCGACCAGGAGAAACCGATGCGAGGCGCGACGTCCTTGAGGTAGGTTCCAGCAAAATTTTCCTTGGTGTTGCCGGTGCGGCCAGGGCCAACGCCGGCGAAGACGAGGGCGCCGGGGATATTGCCGGCCGCCGGGTTGGGCTTGTTAGGATCGAAGCTTGCGGCATAGCCGTGGAGCTCGTGCCGGGGTGTGTCGAAGTCCCAGCGGACACCTAGGTTGAAGACGAGATTGGGAAAAGTCTTGTAGTCGTCCTGCGCGTACACGGCGGTATAGGGCTGGCGAAACTGGGACTGAACGCCGTGATCCGCGAGATTGGCGCCACTGACTTGACCCAGGAGGAAGCTGGCGAAGCCGTTGCCGCTGGAGGTAGTGGCTGTGTTGATAGCGGCGGTCTGGGCACGGCCAAAGTTGAAGTAGCCGGCCTGCCCTTCAGAACCGATTGGAGACCACGCCTGGTATCGCCAGTCGACGCCAACCTGCACATTGTGCCTGCCCTTAATCCAGCTAAGGCCGTCGAGGGCGCGGAGCCCATTGTCCACCTGGTGGACGTCGATGGGGTAGCCGAGGGTAGGGAACGCCTCGCCGAAGCTGATCTGCGGAAACTGGCGTGCACTGACGTTGCCGATGCCGAGAGCGGCGGGAAAATCCGTGCCGTAGGCAGTGGCAAGGGCGCTATCGTTGTTGATCCAGCGATTGAAGCCGAGGACCATGTGGTTAAGGAGGTTGGGGCTGAAGGAAAAATCCCATCCGGCTCGGGCAAAACGGCCGATGAAGTCGCCAGCGTCCGCATTGAAGCCAATGGGAGCAGGTAGCGCGGTGTTGGTCCGGGAGGTGTCTTCGCGGGTACTGAAGTCGGCGTAGAGCTTTGTCCGGGAACTGAGGTTCTGATCGACGCGAATGGTCCAGGTGGTCTGTTCGATGGGATTGAACGAGGAATAGGAGTAGTTGTTGACCAGATTATCGTTGAGGGGAGCAGGGTAGAGAGCGAGAACGTTCTTGGCAACGTTGCTAATGCGACCTGAAGGCACTACGTTTCCGGCGAATTGATCCCGGCACTGAACGCCATTGACAGCGCGTGTCGTGCTTGGGTCAAAGATTTGGCCAGCGTAAACGGGTTGGCCCGTGCAGGGATTGGAGGAGGAGACGATCTGCGAGGTATTGACCAGCGCGGAAAAGTCTCCGCGGCGCTCCGCGAGAGTGGGGATGGTGCTGGTTGTGACGGCACCCTGCTTTTGTTTGTACTGCTCCCAAGAGAAGAAAAAGAAGGTCTTGTCCCGTCCGTTATAGAAGTGCGGTATGCGGATGGGGCCACCAAAGGTTAGGCCGTAGTCGTTCTTCTTGTCGTCTGGGCGGCGGTAGACGGACGCTCTGGCCGGGTTCATGGCGGCATATCCGTTATTGAACCAGGTGTTGGCATCTAGGGCAGTGTTGCGGAAGATCTCATAAACGTCGCCATGGAAGGCGTTGGTGCCGGACTTTATCGCGAAGCTGGTTACACCACCCGTAGTTCTTCCGTACTCCGCCGGAAGGTTTGAGGTGAGAACCTTGAACTCGCCAAGCGCTTCGACAGACGGCTCGGTGCCATCGATGGAGGAGCCATTCTCATCGACGAACGTGTCAAGTCCGTCAATGAGGACCGAAGTCCCGTAGTTCTGGCCACCGCTGATCTTCGAGACGTTCGACCCCCCCGCTCCTCCTGCGGTGCCAGGGCCGACGGTGCCAGGGGCCAGGAAGACAAACGATTGGGGTGAGCGAAGGCCGCTGCCAGCTGACAAAGGAAGATCAAGAACCTGCCTGGTTCCGACAACGGTGCCAAGGTCGGAGCTCTCGGTTTGCAGACTGGGAGCGTCAGCCGTGACGGTTACGGTTTCAGAGACGCTACCAGTGCTAAGGGTTACGTCCAGGCTGGCGACAGTTCCCACCTGGACCTGCACTCCGTTACTGCGGGATGTCTTAAACCCGCTGGCGGTTACTGTTACCGAGTAGATACCAAGCTTGGCAGCAGGAATGCGGTAATCTCCGCTGCGTGTAGTGGTTCCTATGTAGAGCGAGCCGGTGGCCGATTCGATGGCCTCGACCTTGGCACCGCTAATGGCAGCCCCGGACGGGTCGAGCACGGTCCCAGCTATCGAACCTTCGTTGGTCTGGGCAGTGATCGTGTACCCGCTTAGGGTGAGCAGAGAAGCGAGGAGCGCTAACCGTCGGCCAGTTGCTTTTAAAGCTTTCATGAGCATACCTCTTGATTCCTGCTCTACCCTCGCCGGAAAGGCTGCAAAAAATCCATGTTCGAGAGCATTACGAGAATGGCAGCGATAGTAAGGAGCGTTCGCGGCAGATGTCAACGATAAAATTGAAAGCTTTCATAATAATGTTCTTGCCCGTACACTTTCACCCGGTGCATGCTGTTCATGCCGCTGAGGCGACTAGGCATTCGGAGAAGAGTTGAAAGCACCCGTCAATATGCAGAAGATCGCGAAGCAAGCTGGGGTTTCTCTTGGCACGGTCTCACACGTGATCAATGACACTGTCCCAGTGCGAGAGCACCTACGCAAACGGGTTTTAGAGGCCGTTAGAGCGCTCGGATACCAACCCAGCCAGTTGGCGCGTGGGCTGCGACGCAACGCAACGGACATGATCGGAATGGTGGTATCGGATATCACAAACCCATTTTTCCCAGCGGTGGTACGCGGCGCGGAAGACATCGCGTACGGGGAATCTTTCCGCCTGGTGCTGTGCAACAGCGATAACGATCCGATGAAGGAGCTGAGCTACCTGAATCAGTTGCGCTCCTTCCGGCCGGCGGGAATGATTATCATTCCATCACTGGGAAGTACGATCCTGTCACAGTTAACGCCACACGATGGACCGATCATCTTCGCGGACAGATGTCCGGATGGGTGGGAGGGCGACTTGGTGATCGTAGCGAATGAACCTGGAGCCTATGCTGCGACGCAATTCCTTATCGACCATGGACATCGGCAGTTGTCGGCGATTGTCGGTCCTTCTGATTTCAGCAACTCGCGTGAGCGTTTGTCTGGATTTCGCAAGGCGATTGCGAACGCTGGTCTGCACGTCAGTCCGGAGTACATCCAACAGGGATACTTTGACCAGCGGAGTGGACGGGATTGCATGCGGCGGCTGCTGAGCCTTACGCCTCGACCGACGGCGGTATTCACGGCGAACGACCTGATGGGGGCTGGCGCGCTTACTGCGATGTATGAGGCTGGCGTCCGGTGTCCGGAGGAGATGTCACTGTTCAGCTTCGACAACCTCGACTTTGCCGATGTCACAGGGCCTCCGCTGAGCACAGTGCATCAACCGGGTTACCAGATGGGGTCGAATGCGGCGCGACTGCTACTGGAACGGATCCGGTCAGAGGAGGAACTTCCTCCGCGGCGCATCGTTTTGGACACCGAACTGCGGATCCGGCAGTCGGTGGGATATCTTTCTGAGAAGCCGAGGCTGTCCACAAATGGCCGTCGATCTGCGGCAGAGCGGCTTCCTGCATCGAAGAGGCGCAGATCCGATTGACAGCAGCAACGGTCGGAGGCTAAGCTGGCCTCGCTTTGAAAGCTTTCACAGCTGGGGGGGGCGAGCATCTGATCGAGGCAGCGACGGGATCACTCTGTCGATCGCTACGAACAACGGCCTCCTGCGCTCACCCATCCAGTTGTTTCACGCGTTGCACTCGATGTAGAGACTCTGAGAGCGAGACCATGTTCCAGCCTTCCGTTTACTGGGTAGCACTTCTGTTCATGTTCGGCAGCATGCTCTGCTGGGGATCATGGGCCAATATGATGAAGCTGACGCCGCGCTGGCCCTTCCAGCTCTTCTACTGGGACTACATGCTGGGCATTCTGCTGATGACGTTAGTATGGGGAGTCACACTGGGGAGCTTTGGAGGTGCGGGGAGGCCATTCTTCGCAGACCTCGCCCACGCAGGCGGCAGAAACTACCTGTTTGCTCTGCTGGGTGGTCTGATCTTCAACGCGGCGAACATCCTGCTGGTCTCGGCGATTGAAATTGCGGGGATGGCGGTTGCGTTTCCGGTCGGTATCGGCTTGGCACTTGTAATTGGTGTGGTATTGAGCTACCTGCTGCAGCCGCGAGGAAATCCACTCTTGCTGGCCCTGGGAGTTCTTCTGGTGGTGGGGGCCATCGTCGTGGATGCGATGGCGTATGCGCGACGCGAGAAAACGCAACAGGCAACCAGCCTTCGCGGGATCCAGATCAGCATCGGAGCGGGCATTCTGATGGGCCTTTTCTATCCCCTGGTCTCGCATGCTACGACGGGAGAACGCGGATTGGGGCCATACGCCGTGTCCTTTGTCTTTGCGCTGGGAGTTGCAATCTCGACGGTGCCCTTCAATTTATTGCTCATGCGTCGGCCAATCGTTCCGGGGCCGCCGGTGCCAATGTCCGGATATACGTCGGCTCCGCTGAGATGGCATCTATTTGCGGGCATAGGTGGGGCGATCTGGGCTACGGGAGCTGTGTTCAATTTCGTCGCGTCGCATACCGTTCTTGTGGGACCGGCGGTTTCGTATGCGATCGGGCAAGGGGCAACCATGGTTTCAGCGGCGTGGGGCGTCTTTGTTTGGCGGGAGTTTGCTACTGCTCCGATGGGCGCGCGGCAGCTGCTGCCGGCAATGTTTGGGCTATTCGTCGCGGGTTTGGGCCTCATCGCGGTCGCGCCTCTGTTTGCAGGTGGACGATGACCGCGAGCTCAAAGCCGATCTGCGTCGTCGGAAGCATCAACCAGGATCTCGTAGCTTCGACGCCTCGCATACCCGCACCCGGCGAGACAATCTTGGGCAGCGACTTTGCAAGCTTCGCGGGCGGTAAGGGCGGCAACCAGGCGTATGCAGCGGCAAGGCTGGGAGCACCGACCCGGATGATCGGAGCGGTAGGCGAGGATAGCTTTGGCGAGACGCTTTCGGCGGGGTTGACAGCAGCAGGTGTCGATGTGAGTGGAGTGCGGCGCGTGGCGGGACCCACTGGAATCGCGATAATCGCGCATGCACCGGGAGGGGAGAACTCCATCATCGTGATCCCCGGAGCTAACAGTAAGGTTTCCAAAGAGCATCTGGACGCGGAGAGAAAGCATGTCCGCGAGGCTGGCGTGATTATGGCTCAGCTTGAGATCCCGATTGAGACGGTGGAGTATCTCGGGTTCATAGCGGCCGAGCTAGGGATTCCGTTTTTGCTGGATCCAGCCCCGGCACAGAGCCTGAGCAGGAATTTGCTGCAATCCGTTACCTGGCTGACTCCGAACGAGAATGAACAGCAAATCCTGCTGAGGGCGGAGAGCCCGGAGCCAAGGGAGGCTGCACGGCTGCTGCTGAAGATGGGTGTTCGCAACGTGGCGCTGAAGCTAGGGCCGAGGGGAGTGTACCTGGCCGGAGCGGACTGTGTGCCCGGGTACGTGCCGGGGTTCTCCGTTGAGGCGCTCGATACGACCGGCGCGGGAGACGTGTTCAACGCGGCCTTTGCGGTGGGGCTGATCCGGGGGATGCAGGCGCGAGACGCGGCGCGATTCGGGTCCGCTGCGGCGGCCATCTCGGTTACAAGGAAGGGGGCGCAGACCTCGGCTCCGGAACTCACGGAGGTAGAAGAATTTTTGCTACGAAGGTAGCTCGAGACCGCACTTATATAAGCGTACAGATATCTAAGTACTTACACAGAGAGCCCCCGGCTGTGGTCGCTGGCCGGTAAGTTCTGCGACAATGTTGGGCTGATGAGAGATTGAGACGGCTTGCCCTGCGATTGGGCGTGGCCTCCGGTCATGGCGTGAGCCAGAGCCTCGCCTTTCGAGATGGGTTTGCGGTCCTAGTCGTAGAGCTGGCCTGTCGGCCCGTCGATGTGAATGTGTCGTTCTGTCTCCATATGTCGGTAGCTCTGGATCGTGTCGCTCTCCGCCCTCCATGCGAACTGATTGGCCTCGGGAGAAGTCAGAGCGTTGTTGATCGGCGTCCACCTACGAACATTGCCGGTGAGCGTGACTACGCCTTTATCAACACTCGAGAAGGTGGACGAGCCGACAAAGGCGTGTTCGTCGGATTTTCATCGCGTACCAGTGTCACCGCGTGCTCCGCTACCTCCTGCGCCAGCGCATAGCTCGACGGTTTACCGAAGCGGTACTGCACGCTATTCATATCCAATGATCTGGCCGCTGCGAACGTTCAGGCCAGCCTTTGCCTTCAAGATCAGCAAACGCCGCACGCTTGCATCAAGTTGGCCCCGCGGAATCTCACCCGACTTTACCGCCTGTAATAAACCGTTGTACGTTCCGTCCAGGTCCGACGGCAGTTCCAAGAGATCCTGCCCCGCGTTAACCGCGTCTACCGCCGCGCGGCCAGCCGCGTTTCCGTTCCTTGGTGGGTATAGCTTCGTCAGTCCTTGCATCTCCATCGCGTCTGAGACGATCACGCCCTTGAAACCCATGTGCTCGCGCATAGGCCGGTCACCACCTTCTTCGAAGTGGTTGCAATCTTCGTGGGATCAGGCTCGATCGCCGGAAATGCTACATGCGCAATCATCACGGCATCCGATCCAGCGGCAATGCCCACTTTGAACGGTGGAAGTTCCACTGTCTCCAAGCGCTCCATGGACGCGTTCACCCGCGACAGTTGAAGCTGCGAGTCCGTGTCCGTATCGCCATGCCCCGGGAAATGCTTCAGCGCGGTCAGCATTCCACCGGCATGCGATCCTTTGATGTACGCACTGACCATTTCCCCGACCTCCGGAATACGTACATATAGCGGGCGTTGTGAACTTAGCGTGAGTGACGAAGGCTGCGGGATTGCGCAATCGGCACTTCCGTACATTTTCGACCGATTTTACCGAGGCGATGCTTCCCGCGCTCGTGCCACCGGTGGTGTTGGCCTTGGCTTGTCGATTGCCAAAGCACTCATCCTGAGGGCAATGGAGCCATCTCTGTTCAGAGCGAACAAGGAAAAGGAAGCACGTTTTGCGTCGCTATCCCTAGTCTTTAAGCCGAAATGGGCCGTCGCCTCCTCTGGACACATGGCGACCACCGGCACCTTCAAGCCTCGTCCGATAACCGGAAGAGGCGGGCAGCATCGGCCTGTTCACCGCGGGCCATAGGTTGTGACCGTCACGCATATACCCCCATTTCACTCTTTTGAACAACTGGAGAGCCGTGGGCAAACACTCGGACAACTCTCGAACCTGGGCTCCAGCTTTTGCCCGCCACTCTCCTTAAGTCCGGATCGGTTGTGATGCAAGCGCCGCCTGCCTAGATGAAGCGTGCTCTCGAGGTCTTAGTAGGGCGTCTACGAGTTCCCGCGGGTCGCACCGCTGATCCACCGTGTCGTCGTACAGGTGATCTTCCAGAGCAGCTTCGGCTTTCCCGAGGATCAAGATGCGGGCCGCCGACCACCTCGTCCTCGCGTATGACGCGATCGCGCGTAAGACCGGCGTGTGTAATGTGCCGGCAAGGACTACCAGCAACACGTGGCTGTGATGAGGGAGGCTCAATACGTCGCTTACGCTCGACGCGGTGAGTACGGGGTAAGCCAAACCTGACAAGTGTTTGACATGGTCGGCCAGATGGCCTACATCTTCATCGACCAGGAGGATCTCTGAGGAAAGTGGCTTCTGCTCGTTAGCAGAGGAGAAGGGAAGGGTCACGGATCATTTCTCCTTTTCGGTGCACTCTGGGAGCTTACGCTCTTCGGTTCCGTATTGCAGAGTTCGCCTGAGATTGACCGACGTCGTCGGGCCGCGAAAGGCGCAGGGAACGAATGAGAATTCGTTTACGCAATTCGCTTTCTTCTTAGGCGCGGTGCGGAAGTCACCCAGCTTCACGAGCAGTCGCCGTCAACTGCTCGTGAGGTCTCGTTCGCACAATAAAAGCAACGGTCCTGTGTATCGGGAGTCCAGCCTTGACGCGCGATTACCTGAGAGGGCGCAGCCTAGGAGCTTGTTGAAATAGGTACTGATCCACGGGCGCAGGTGGCGTTGAGTTCGTCTTAGGGGTATGCGTGGCGATGAGCGTATTCAGGACGAGATGTTCAGCTGTGTGACGTTGGAGCAGCGTGTTCCGGCGGATCACCCGTTGCGGGAGATTGGTCTGCTGACGGACATGGTGCTGCGGAGCTTGAGCGCGGAGTTCGATGCGCTGTACGCGGCTTCGGGGCGGCCGTCGATTGCGCCGGAGTATGTGCTGCGGGCGCTGTTGCTGCAGGCGTTTTACTCGGTGCGTTCGGAGCGGCAGCTGATAGAACAGCTGGACTACAACTTGCTGTTTCGCTGGTTCGTTGGTCTGAGCATGGATGACGCGGTTTGGAATCACGCCGTGTTTTCCAAGAACCGCGACCGGCTGCTGAACAGCGAAGTGGCGCAGCGGTTCTTCACGGAGGTGAACCGGCTGGCGAAGCGCTTCATGAGCGATGAGCACTTCACGGTAGATGGAACGCTGATCCAGGCGTGGGCCTCGCAGAAGAGCTTCCGTCCCAAGGACGGCTCCGATGATGACGACGGCACGAACTTCCGCGGCCAGAAGCGCTCGAACGACACGCACCAGTCCACCACCGATCCGGACGCGCGGCTGTACAAGAAGAGCTACGGCCAGGAGTCGAAGCTGGCCTATCTGGGTCACGTGCTGGTGGAGAACCGCAACGGCCTGATCGCCGCAGCCATGGCCACCACCGCCGACGGTCACGCCGAGCGCGATGCCGCGCTGCTGATGCTTGAGCAGCGGCGGAAACGCCGCTCTCACAGGGTCACCGTGGGCGCGGACAAGGCCTATGACACCGAGGACTTCGTCGCCACGGCACGCGAGTTGAACGTCACCGTACATGTGCAGAAGAACGAGAAAGGGCGCCGCTCCCGCATCGACCGGAGAACGACGAGGCACTCGGGGTATGCCCGCTCGCTCAGCTCGCTGGCTCGTGGAGAAGACCTTCGGCTGGCTCAAGGGGACCGGACCGCTGCGACAAGTGAAGCTGCGCGGCCTCGCCAAGGTCGACTGGATCTTCGTCTTCAGCTGCGCCGCGCACAACCTGCTGCGCCTCCCACGGCTGCTTGCAACCCAAATCCAGCAAGACCCTCAGCCGCAGTGCGCCTGAAACACGGTAAGTGTTGCAGAATCACCCCAGGCACCCGCACAACGTCTCGGATCCAGACGAATCCAGCCGGAAACAACCGATCGAAGAAACGCCCCAGCTAGACGAGAGCTATTTCAACAAGCTCCTAGTGTGCTGTCCCAGAGATAACTGGTAAAACACTTGAAGTTGGGTTAACCTCGGTCATGCTCACTGGCCGACCGAAGGCGTCGTTGGAGTTGAGTGCGGA
>JAABVA010002169.1_pt1 | contig 19872 bp, 23 predicted proteins | sample 5560331 | NCBI WGS metagenome assembly JAABVA01 (sample SAMN12812661, study PRJNA571458) | rock metagenome | isolation source: Antarctica rocks | place: Antarctica: Victoria Land, Mt New Zealand sud | collected 2016-01-07 | reverse complement strand
CGGGGGAGTGTGTCGTCGGGCAGTGCCATCGACACGTTGACTCGTACTCGCCCGTGACCTGTCAATGGCCCCCATCAAGGTGGGACCTAGGCTGTTACAAATTGATAACATAGGCGGCAAGCCCGCCTGGGCGGCGAAGGCGGCGGTGCGGATGATGGCGTTGTGACCGCAGTAATTGCCTTCCGACCTGTGCCACCACGCGATGCCGTGGGCAATCAGCGGCCCATACACCCGTCCGGCGAATTGCTGCATGCGGGCGAACAGCGTTGCGCCGTTGACGATGACGGGAAGCGTCTGGATCAACGCCACGCCGGAATTCTGTTCCATCGCTGCGACGAGGCGAACGATCGTGGCACCGTCCATGACGCTGTCGGCGTCCAGCGTCAGCATCTGCGGGTAGGCCGAGCCGAAGCGCCGCACCCACTCGGCGACATTGCCGGCCTTGCGCTCGGTGTTCTTCGGCCGGCGCCGGTAGAAGATGTGCTCGTGCGCGCCGGTGCGGCTGGCGAGGCTCATCCTGGTCATGGCGCTCGCGCGCTACTTCGCCGTTTCCATTGGTCAGTGGGATGCCGTCCACCATGCCACGCCAGACGCAAACGCAGTGATGGGTACCGAGCGGGTTAGCCTGTTCCCGCCGCCACCTGCGCCGTCCAGTCAGCCAGCACGTCGGCCAGCGTCGTCCGCCAGGGGACCTGCGGCGACCAGCCAAGCAGCCGGTGCGCCAGCGCCGGGTCGCCTTGGGCCAGAGCGATGTCCGATGGGCGGAGCCGTGCCCGATCCGTCGCGATATCCGCCCGCACGCCGGCGAGCGCCAGCAGGTCGTCCAGCACGTCGCCGATCCGGCGCGGCGTGCCGGATGCGATGTTCAGGATCGTCCCGGCCGGCAGATCGTCCGCGCGCGCTAGGCAGGCAGCATACGCGGCACACACGTCGCGGACGTCCAGGAAGTCGCGCAGCGGATCGAGCGCCCCGGTCTGCACCACGGGCGCCTGCAGCCCGGCGGCGATGCGCGCGACCTGCCGGGCGAAGGCGGGCACCACGAAATTGCCGGACTGGCCCGGCCCGGTGTGATTGAACGGGCGCACGCGCAGCACTCGCAATCCGTCGCCCACCATGGCGCCGAGCGCCAGGTCCGCGGCCGCCTTGGTGGCGCCGTACAGGTTCTGGGGCGCCAGCACCGCCGCCTCGTCCAGTGCCGCGCCGCTGCGAAACGACCCTCCGTACGCATCGGCGGTGGAGGCGAACAGCAGCACACAGGCGGGCACGTGGGCGAGGAGGGCCTGGGCCAACCCAAGCGTGCCATGCAGGTTCACCCGCCAGGCGGCGTCCGGGTCGTCGCGCGCCGCTCCCACCGCGGAAACGGCTGCCAGGTGGACGCATGCATCCGGACGTACCGCAAAAATCTCGGCATCGACCGCGGCGCCATCGGTCAGATCGAAGCGGCTTGCGACGATCTCGGAGTTGGGAAAGACCCTTCGCAACGTTCGCGACAGATGCCGCCCCACGAACCCGGCGGCGCCCGTGATCAGGATGCGGCGGGGCATTCCGGTTCGCTAGGCGGCGACGAGGCGGGCGCGGTGGCGGGCCAAGTCTGCCTCGACCATCTCGGCGACCATGGTTTCCAACGACGTCTCCGGGCGCCAGCCGAGGGTCTGCTGCGCCTTGCTCGAATCGCCGAGCAGCACCTCGACCTCCGCCGGGCGGAGCAGGCTACTGCTGGTGACCACGTGCGCGTCCGGGTCCAGGTCGACATGGCCGAACGCGATCGCGCACAGGTCGCGGATGGACGTGGTCCGTCCGCTCGCAATCACGTAATCGTCCGGCTTGTCCTGCTGCAGCATCAGCCACATCGCCTGAACGTAGTCGCGCGCGTGGCCCCAATCGCGGGTGGCGTCCAGGTTGCCCAGCGAGAGCTGGGTGGCCAGCCCCAGCTTGATGCGGGCCACCCCGTCGGTCACCTTCCGGGTGACGAACTCAATGCCACGCAGCGGGCTCTCGTGGTTGAACAGGATGCCGGAACTGGCGTGCAGGCCAAAGCTTTCGCGGTAGTTCACGGTCATCCAGTGGGCATACAGCTTGGCGGCGGCATACGGGCTGCGGGGATAGAACGGCGTGTGCTCGTTCTGCTTCGGCTCCTGGATCAGGCCGTACATCTCGCTGCTGCTGGCCTGGTAGAACCGCGCTTCCGGCCGCATCAGCCGCACCGCCTCGAGCACGTTCGCGGCGCCCAGGCCGGTGACGCTCCCGGTCAGCAGCGGCTGTTGCCAGGACGCGGCGACGAAGCTCTGTGCGGCCAGGTTGTACACCTCGTCCGGCTTGCAGGCCTGGATTACCCGCAACAGGCTCGACAGATCGGTGAGGTTGCCATCGACCAACTCGACGTCGTTCAGGATGCCCAACCAGCGCAGCCGCTCGCCGATCACGTCGGACGATGCGGACCGGCGCAGCAGCCCCACGACCTTGTAGCCCTTGGTCAGCAGCAACTGCGAAAGATAAGCGCCATCCTGGCCGGTGACGCCGGTGACGAGAGCTGTTGGCATGAAAGTCCTTATCGTGTGACCTAGGGATCAGCTTCGTCCGTAGGTATCCTCCAACCGCACGATGTCGTCCTCGCCGAGGTAGCTGCCGGATTGCACCTCGATCAGGGTCAGCGGGATGCGGCCCGGGTTTTCCAGCCGGTGCACGGTGCCGAGCGGCAGGTAGATGCTCTCGTTCTCGCGGATCATCACCTCCTCGCCGTCACGGGTCACGAGCGCGGTGCCGTTCACCACCACCCAGTGCTCGGCGCGGTGAAAATGCTTCTGCAGGCTTAGCTTGTGGCCCGGCGTCACCAAGATGCGCTTCACCTGGAACCGGTCGCCGTGGATCAGCGACTCATAGAAACCCCACGGGCGATAAACGCGGTTATGCGCCACCGCCTCGTGCCGGCCGGCGGCACGCAGCCGGTCCACCACTTTCTTCACGTCCTGCGCGCGGTCGCGATGCATCGCCAGCACGGCGTCCTCGGTCACTACCACGATCACGTCCGTGAGGCCGACCACCGCCGTCATGATGCCGTCGCTGCGGGCATAGCAGTTGACCGCCCCCTCCAGCAGCACGTCGCCGACCGCCACGTTGCCGGCGCCGTCCTTGCCGCCCAGCTCCCACAGCGCGCCCCACGACCCGACATCCGACCAGCCGAGGTCGGCGGGCACGACGGCAATGCGATGGGTCCGCTCGGCAACCGCATAGTCCAGGCTGATATTCGGGCAGGCCCGGAACGCCTCCGGTTCCAGCCGCACGAAGTCGAGGTCCTCGGTGGCGCCCTCGACGGCGCGACGGACGGCGCTCATCACGTCGGGGGCCTGCAGCTGCATCTCCTCCAGCATGGTCTCGGCGGTGAACACGAACATGCCGGCGTTCCACAACGCGCCGGCAGCGACGAGGGCGGCGGCCTCCGACACTCCGGGTTTTTCGATGAAGCGGCCGACGGCGTGCACGCCGGGCGCGTCCGGCAACGGATCGCCCAGCGCCATGTAGCCATAGCCCGTCTCCGGCCCAGTCGGCCGCATGCCGAGCGTCACGATGCGCCCGGCCTGAGCGGCCACGACGGCACGGGCCAGGATCTCGTGCAGCCGCCCGGTGTCGTCGATGGCGGAGTCGGCGGCCATCATCCATATCACCGCCTGGGGGTCGGTCTGCGCCACCAGCAGGGCGGCGGCGGCGATCGCCGGGGCGGAGTTGCGGCCCACCGGTTCCAGCATGATCCGCGCGTCGGTGATGCCGGCGTCGCGCAGCTGCTCGGCCACCAGGAAGCGATGCTCGTGGTTGCACACGATGACGGGCGCCGCGAACCCGGCGCCGATGCCCCGCAGCGCCGTCTCGACGATCATCGAGCGATCGGAGATCAGCGGCCAGAACTGCTTCGGAAAGCTTTCGCGCGATACCGGCCACAGCCGCGTCCCAGTGCCGCCGGACAGGATGACGGGCACCACATTGCCACCCGCTACCGCATGCATAGGCGTCAGGGCCGAGCTGGGAAGGATCGAGTTCATGCTGTCTCCGGTCGCCGCTTTGATGCGCCCGGTCGTAACGACCCCGGCCTCCTGTGTCCAGTTTCGCGCGGGTTGCCGCACCGGCCGGCCCGGCACATCATCGCCGCTCCGCCACATCGGAGCCGACATGCCAGCCACAAGCCTACGCAACGACCTGCAATCCGTCATTGCCGACGAGGCAAGGCGCATCGACGCCGGCCTGGTTGCCATCCGGCGCGACCTGCATGCCCATCCGGAACTTGGGTTCGAGGAGGTTCGCACCGCCGGTGTCGTCGCGCGGGAGCTGTCGCGGCTTGGCATTCCGCACCAAACGGGGGTTGGCGGCACGGGGGTGGTCGGCGTCATCGTCGGCGGACGGCCCGGCCCGACGCTCGCCCTTCGCGCCGACATGGACGCCTTGCCGATCCAGGAGCAAACCGGGCTCGATTTCGCCAGCACGACGCCTGGGCTTATGCACGCGTGTGGCCACGATATCCACACCAGCACGTTGCTGGGCGTAGCGGCGGTGCTGACCCGCCTGGCGCCGCAATTGCGCGGGACGGTGAAGCTGCTGTTCCAGCCGGCGGAGGAGAAAGGCGCCGGCGCCGCGGCGATGATCGCGGATGGCGTCATAGAAGGCGTCGATTTCGCGATCGGCTTCCACAACTACCCCAACCGGCCGGTCGGCCGCTTCAGCTATTGCCGGGGCGCTTCGCTCGCCAGCGTCGATACCTTCATCATCACCGTCAACGGCCGGTCCGGCCACGCGGCGCACCCCGACGACGCGATCGACCCGATCGTGGCCGCGGCCCAATTGGTCGGGCAGATGCAGACCGTGGTGTCACGCGAGCTCAATCCGGTCCATCCCGCCGTGGTGACGGTGGGCGCCATCCACGGCGGCACCGCCAGCAACATCATCCCCGATAGCTGCACCCTGCGCGGCACCGTCCGCACCCTGCACACGGAGTCGCGCGACCTAGCCGAGCGGGCGATCCGCCGGCTGTGCGCGGGCATGCTGGAGGGGATGCGGGTGCGGGTGGAGGTGGACTACCGCCGGGGCGTCCCGCCGCTGTTCAACGATGACGGCATGGTGGATCGCGGCGTGGCGTCGGTGCGCGCGCAGCTGGGCGACGTCGTGGCGCTGGGGGACCCCAGCCTGGGCGGGGAGGATTTCGCGCTGATGGCCGCCCTGGTTCCGGCGTTCCATCTCGGCGTCGGCTCCGGCGCGCCGGGCCGGGCGGACAAGCTGCACAATTCGGGATACCAGCCGGATGAGGCCTGCATCGGGTTTGGCGTGCAGGCGCTGTCCCGGGCAGCGGCGGATTTGCTCGCTTGAGGGTTTGCGTGTTCGGCGCGGGGGCGGTCGGTGGCCACATCGCCAGGCGCCTGGCCCGTGGGGGCGCCGACGTGTCGGTGGTGGCGCGCGGCGCGCATCTGGCCGCGATGCAGGCGAACGGGCTGGTGGTCCATGCCCCTGATGGCACGATCGAGGCGCGCGTGCGGGCCAGCGCCGACCCGGCTGACCTCGGGGTGCAGGACGCGGTCCTGGTCAGCGTGAAGGCGCCCGCGCTGCCCGCCATCGCCACAGCGCTGCGCCCGCTGCTGGGGCCGGACACATCGGTGGCGTTCCTGATGAACGGCATTCCATGGTGGTATTTCCATCGGGAAGGCGGCCCGCACGATGGTCGCCGCCTGCCGCGCATCGACCCCGGCGACGCGATCTGGAACGCGGTCGGGCCGGAGCGCGCCATTGGCGGCGTGGTGTATTCCGGCTGCACGGTGACGTCCCCGGGCGTGATCGAAGTGGACAACGCAAATGGCCGGCTGGTGCTGGGCGAGCCGGACGGTGTCGTCTCGCCCCGGGTGCAGAGGTTGGCGGCCGCGGTCGAGGCGGGCGGGTTGCGCTGCCCGGTCGACGCGCGCATCCGCGACCGGGTATGGGCGAAGCTGGTGCTGAACCTCGGCAGCGGCCCCATGGCGGTGCTGACGCAATCGCCGGGGCGTGATACCCGTTGGCGTAAAAGCTGACCCCTCCCTTTGGCGTAATGCGTGGACCAGATTGGGCCGCGAACGCCGGCACGGTCAGGTCGAGACTTATGGCAACTGGTATGACGTGTTCGCCGAGGCGGCGTGCCGGCTCGCCAACCGCGCCATCGCGGCGGAGGTCGTGGCGATCGCGGCGGCGATGGGTTGCCCGATCACGGCCGACCCGGACCGCCAGTCCGCCGCCGCCCGCGAGTCCGGCCACATGCCGAGCATCGTGCAGGATTTGCTCGCCGGCCGTCCGATGGAGGTGGAGGCGATCTACGCCGCTCCGCTCGAACTGGCGCGCCTGGCTGGAGTGCCGACTCCGATGCTGGATTTGTTGGTGGCGCTGGTCAAGGTTCGCGCGCGGGCGGCTGGGCTGTATCAAGACTAGGACACTGTCAGTTCCGCCAACCGATCCTCAAGCAGTGCAATCCCATCCCGGTCGGCGCTGGCGAACGCGATACGCAGATGCTCGTCCTGGCCGGGGCCGAATGCGCTGCCGGGCAGGCACAGCACGCCACGCTCCGCAGCCAGCCGTTTGGCGACCCGGGCGCCTGGAACGCCCGGAAAAGGATGGCGTACATAGGCGAAGTAAGCGCCAAGAGAGTCGATCCGCCACGCCGGCAAACGTCCAAACACGTCGCGCACCGCGTCGCAGCGCAGGTTGCTCTCGGTGCGGTTATCGGCTCGCCAATCGGCGAGGGCCGGGATCGCCCAGGCCAGCGCCGCCTGCGCCGGGCGCTGCGGGCAGACGTGCAGGCAGTCCAGCACCTTGTAGAAATGCGCCATCGTCGCAGCAGAGGCCGTGGCAACACCGAGCCGGTGGCCCGGAATGCAGAACGACTTGCTGAAGCTGTACAGGCCGATCAGGTTGTCCGGCCAATCAGGGTCGGCAAACAACGCGTGGGCGCGCTCCTGCCCGGCCGGCAGGAAGTCGCGGTAGGTCTCGTCCAGGATCAGCCACACGCCCCGGCGCCGGCATATGTCGTGGAACTGCGCGATGATCTCGGCAGGATAGACGGCGCCCGTCGGGTTGTTGGGAGTGATCAGCACCAGTGCCCGAACCCGACCGTCGGCCAGCAGCGCCTCGGCCCGCTCCGGGTCGGGGACGAAGCCATCGGCGGCGGAGCAGGCGAGGGGCCGCGCCTCGATGCCGAGCATGTCCAGCGTCATCTTGTGGTTCCAGTACCAAGGCGCCGGCAGCGCCACGGCATCGCCCCGCTGCGCGACCGTCATCATGGCGAGCATGAATGCCTGGTTGCAGCCGGCCGTGATCGCCACCTGGTCTGCCCCGATGATCCCGCCCTGCATGGACGAGGCCCAGGCGGCATACGACTGACGCAGCGCCGGGTCGCCGATGATAGCGCCGTAGCGGGCGTTCTCCCACCGCCCTGCCTCCTCCGACAAGCGCGCGAGCAGGTCCGGATGCGGCGGGTAGCCCGGCGCTGCCTGGCACATGTCCAGCATCGGGCCGAACGCGCCGTCGTAGCGGGCGGCCCAGGCGTGCACCTCGGGAATGGGCGGGCTGCCAGTGTCCAGCAGCAGCGAATTCAGTGTGGGTGCGGGATGCGTGAGCATAAGCAAGACTTCAGGACAGCTGGTGCGGCAATCATACGTGGTCGATCGAGGGCGGGGTGAAGTCTCGCTCACGGGTGGTTGATATGCGTCGGCTTGGAACCCGCCCGTTAGACGTCCGTGTTGTCCTGCCGGATAAAAAGGCGATTCAATGAAGCCCAACATCGCCCGAAGCCGATTTCTGTTCCTGCTGCGGCGAACCGGAGTCAGCCTGGCTGCCCAGGAGCGTCGGGAAGCTTACCGGGCTTTTTGTTTCCTGGAAGCCATGATCGCTCGCGTCCACACCGGCCAGCCGGGCGAGGCCATGCAGAGCGGCACCGGGCCGTGACGCCGCCGTCGCCGCCTGGCTGGTGCAGGCTGTAATCATGATGCTGGGCAAGCTGAACTGCTACGGGTTTGCGTTCGCCGGTCTCGCGTTCAATTTGCCCTGGCCACTGGTGCGCAACCCTTGGGACGTCGCGCACAGCACCGCCGGGTCGAGCAGCGGCACGGGGTCGGACACGAGCGGCTCGGTCCGCGACCCGGCGGCGCTCTGCGGCGTGGCCGGCATCAAGCCGACCTATGGCCTGTGCAGCCGCTCGCAGGCTCGGCTTTGATCCAGGATCAGCTCCACCCGACCCCGGAGTTCCGCCTCGGCCTGCGCTTGCCCGAGCACCTCGCGCGCGAACGGCAGCATGACCGCACCGCACTCGATCAGCAGGTTCGCCAGCACGCGCACCATCCATTGGTAGCGCATATCGATACGGTCTGACGGGCGTGGCAGCGCGGCCGTCAGTGACATCAGGCTGGCGCTGTCCGGCACTGCGCTGTTTGGCCGTCGCAACGGAATGTCCCGCGCCGTTTAGCCATCTCCGAACACGATCGGTTGCGCTCCGTCCCACAGCGTCGCCTTGCCCAACGTCGCCAGATTTCCCCCACCCTCCACCACCGTTAGGAAGTGATTGCCCGCGAGTTGCCCCATTTTGCTGGCGAAGCAGACGCTGCCGTAGGCGAGCAGGATTTCCGTCTCGCTGATGCCGCCGGGATACAGAAGGATTTGACCTGGGGCCGGAAAGCTCGTGTGGTTTTCGTAGCCCAGGCCCAAATCAGTCGCGCCGAGCGGAATCCAGCACGCCTCGCCGCTCCAGCGCACGTGGATGATCCGTTCACGGTAGGGCAGCAGCGCGCGGAACCGGGCGCAGGTGGCGGGGGCCGCTTCGTCCTCGAACCGGGCGCGAAAGCGGTACGGCCCGGCGGTGATGGCGATCTCGGACATGGCGGCTCCTGTCGGAAGGGTGCCGCCACGTTACCAGCCATTCACCCGCATCCAAACCGCGGCTACCTCCTCGCTGCCATCGACCACGTAGTAACGATCGTGCGCGGCGGCCGTCATGCAGGCGTGGTTGGGGGCGACCCGCACCCGCCCGCCGATCGGCAGCGCGGGATACGGCAGCGCCGGGTCGCAATCGACAACGCCATGCTCCTGGTAGGCTCGACGCACCACGGCGTCGCCATAGCGCGGAGTGCCGTCCAACCCGAGCACCAGGCCGAAGCCGTAGTCCCGCGGCGCTGCCTCGGTGCTGCGGTCCTTCGACAGCGCGAGACCGCCGGCGTCGATCAGCAACTGCCGGCGATCGGGACGGCGGCCGATGACGCTGGCCAGCACCGTCAGCGCGCAGTCGTCTAGCGTGTGGCTGCCGATCTGGGCCTGGAACAAATCGCCGAACATATAAACGCCGGCGCGTTGTTCCGTCACACCCGTCATCTGCCCGGCGTGCAGCGCGGTCGGCGTGCTGCCCACGCTGACGATCGGCGCCGCATGCCCTGCCTGTCGCAGCCGCTCGGCCGCCCGAACGGCCCCGGCGCGCTCAGCCTCAGCGATGGTACGCAGGGCAGAGTCGCTGCGCATGCCGTAGCTGTGCCCGGCATGGGTCATCACGCCGGCCAAGCGGTTCCCAAGGCGTTCGGCGATGGGGAGCACCGCCGGGTCGTCCGGCCCCAAGCCGCCGCGGCCCTCGCCGGTGTCGATCTCGATCAATGCGCGGATCGGCGTCCGGTGGGCGGCGATGGCGGCGGCCGTGTCGCCATCGTCGGTGATGACCAGAACATCGGCGCCGGCCGCGTTCAGCTTGGCCACCCGCTCCAGCTTCTGCGGCGTGATCCCGACCGCATACAAAATGTCCCGCAGGCCGTGCGCGCTGAAATACTCGGCCTCCGCCAAAGTCGAGACGGTGATGCCGCCTGGCTGCCCGGCGACGGCCAGGCGCCCCACGTCGATCGACTTGGCTGTCTTCATGTGGGGCCGCAGCCCGACCCCGTGCGCCGCGACCGCGTGCGCCATCGTCGCGATGTTGCAGGCCAGCACCGATCGGTCCAGCACGAGGCACGGTGTCGCGAGGTCGGTGAGTTTCATGCCCGCGACGCTGCGACCCGGCACCCGCGAAAGCAAGCGGCGTTGCCTCCCGCGCGCGCGCCGATTAGGACAGCGGGAAGGGAGAATCGGTCATGACACAATCCCGCTGGCAGCCGAGCGAGCGCTACCCCGACCCAGCGGTCGAGGTGCTCGACGCGAGTTTCGCGCCTTATCGCGTGACGCTCGCCGCAGTGGAGCGGCTGTTCACCGGCTGCCGCTGGGCCGAGGGGCCGGTGTGGTTCGGCGACGCCCGCTGCCTGCTGTGGAGCGACATCCCGAACGACCGCATCCTGCGCTGGGACGAGGAAACCGCCGCCACCACCGTGTTTCGCAAGCCGTCGCGCAACGCCAACGGCAACACGCGCGATCGCGAGGGCCGGCTGATCAGCTGCGAGCACGGCGCCCACCGGGTCACGCGTACCGAGTACGACGGCGGCATCACCGTGCTGATGGACCGGTGGGAGGGACGCCGGCTGAACTCGCCCAACGACGTGGTGGTGCACTCGGACGGCAGCGTCTGGTTCACCGACCCGGAGTTCGGCATCCTGGGCTACTACGAGGGCGAGCGGGCCGAGCCGGAATTGCCGACGAACGTGTACCGCGTCGACCCGCGCACCGGGGAGGCCAGCGTCGTCGCGGGAGACATCGCGCGTCCCAACGGCCTGGCATTCTCCCCGGACGAGCGCGTGTTGTATGTCGTCGAGTGCGGCGTTTCCCCCCGGCGGCTGCTCGCCTACGACGTGGACGGCGCACGGCTGAGCCGTCGGCGGGAATTCATCGACGCCGGACCGGGCACGCCCGACGGATTCCGCTGCGACGTGGACGGCAATCTATGGTGTGGCTGGGGCATGGGCGACGGGCTGGACGGCGTGATGGTGTTCAATCCCGCCGGCGCGCCGATCGGCCGCATCGCCTTGCCGGAGCGGTGCGCCAATTTGTGCTTCGGCGGCCGGCACCGCAACCGGCTGTTCATGGCCGCGAGCCAGTCGCTCTACTCGCTGTATGTCAACACCCAGGGCATCTAGCCCAGGCCTGGGATCGCCACCCCGGCCGTCTGCAGCAGCAGCACTGCATTCAGCACCAGGACCAGCGCCGTCGCGGCCAGTGCGCCCGCAAAGGCCACGCCACTCATCGTGAACGCGCCCATCACCGCCCGCCGGCGCGACAGCACGAGCAGCGCCACCATCGGCACTGGCAGCGCCAGGCTGAGCACCACCTGGCTCGCGACCAGGCTTTGGGTCGCGTTGTAGCCCATCGCCGCCACGGCGAACGACGGCGCCATCGTCACCAACCGCCGCACCCAGATCGGCACGCGCCAACCGACGAAGCCCTGCATGATGACTTGGCCGGCCATCGTCCCCACCGTCGAACTCGACAACCCCGACGCCATCAGCGCCACGAGGAACACCACTGCCGACCCGGCGCCCAGCAACGGGCCGAGGGTGTGGTACGCCGTCTCGATCTCCGCCACGTCGCTGTGCCCGGCGTGAAACGCCGCCGCCGCCATCGCCACCATCGCCATGTTCACCACGCCCGCGAACAGCAGCGCCAGCACGACCTCGCGGTTGGAGAAGCGCACCAGCATCCGGCGCTCGCGGTCGTCCTTCGGCACGGTGCGCGCTTGCGTCAGGCCGGAGTGCAGGTAGATCGCGTGTGGCATCACGGTCGCGCCGATCGTGGCGACCGCCAGCCCGACCGCCGCCGTATCGTCCAGTTGCGGGACGACGCTGTGGAACGCCGCCGCGCTCCAATCCGGCGGCACGATGAGCAACTCGATCAGGTAGCTGAGCCCGATCAGCGCGACGAAACCGCCGATGACCAGTTCCAGTGGGCGGAAGCCGCGGCGGTCGAGGGTCAGCAACGCGTAGGTGACGGCCGCGGTGACCAGCATGCCCGCCAGCAGCGGCAGATGCAGCAGCAACGACAATGCGATCGCGCCGCCCAGGAACTCCGCCAAGTCGGTCGCCATCGCCGCGACCTCGCTGACGCCCCACATCGCCCACACCAGCGGGCGCGGAAAATGCATCCGGCACAGTTCGGCCAAGTTGTGTCCGGTGACGATGCCGATCTTGGCGCTCATGGCCTGGAACAGCATCGCGACCGCGTTGGCGACGACGACGACCCATAGCAGCCCGTAGCCGTAGCTCGACCCGGCCTGGATGTTGGTCGCAAAGTTGCCAGGATCGACGTAAGCGACCGAAGCGATGACGGCTGGACCGGCGAACGGCAGGAAGGCGCGCAGTCCACGCCGGCGACCCGCCAGCGCTTCGCCGATCGCAAGCGTCGTGCGATCCGTCAGCGTTCGCTCGACAACGTCGCTCATCGGCATGTTCCCATATACCGCATAATGTTCCATCGGCTACACTTAGGTCAAGGGGCTAGACATTATAGCTTGCGGAAAGCGTGCACGTCTGGCAATTCAGCTTCCTAGGGAGAACGTCTTGACCGCACGCCCGCCCTCACCCGCCCCGGACATGCCGGCTGAACCGACGCACGCGCTGCGTTTCGGCCGTGCCCGCACCGCCCGCGCGTCCGCCCTGCTGGAGGATTACGCCGAATTGATCGCCGATTTGCTGGCGACCGCTGGGGAGGCGCGCCCGACCGACATCGCCAGGCGGCTCGGCGTGTCCCATGCGACCGCCATCAAAAGCGTGTCCCGGCTCAAACGCGAGGGTTTGGCCACCTCGCGCCCGTACCGCGGCGTTTTCCTGACCCAGGCTGGCGAGGCATTGGCGGCTCGGGTGCGCGCGCGGCACCGGCTGGTGGTGGATCTGCTGCTCGCAGTCGGCGTGCCGCAAGAAGCCGCCGAGTCCGACGCCGAGGGACTGGAACACCACGTTTCGGCCGCGACCTTGGCTGCGTTCGAACGCTTTCTGCGGGGACGCCGGAGTTAGCTCCGCCGGCCATCCGATGCTATGCGGCCCGGATGAAACAAAACTGTCACAAAACGCCGAAGCCCGCCGATCGCGGAAGCATCCTGATTGCCGCCCGCAACCTCAAGATGGCGCAGTCGGCACACGCCTACGTCCGCGGCAACACGGCTAAGTTTTATGAGTGGCTGGACGGGCTGGGGCACGGAGTCCTGCCAGATGGCCCGGCGGCATGGATCTGCGGCGACTGCCACGTTGGCAATCTCGGGCCGGTCGCGAACGCGCACGGCCACGTCGAAATCCTCATCCGCGACCTCGACCAGACCGTCATCGGCAATCCGGCTCACGACCTCGTCCGGCTCGGCCTGTCGCTCGCCAGCGCCGCTCGCGGGTCGGACCTGCCGGGCCTGACAACGGTGCGGATCATCGAGCAGATTACCGAGGGGTACGAAACCGCGTTCGATCCGGACGCGCCCCCGCCCGAGCGGCCAGTCGCGGTCAAGCTGGCGATGCGCCAGGCGCTCGGCCGGTCCTGGAAGCACCTGGCCCGGGAGCGGATTCGCGACACCAAGGCGTCCATCCCGCTCGGCAAGCGATTTTGGCCGTTATCGGATGCAGAGCGGGCGGAAATCGTCGCGCTCTTTGCCGAACCCAGCTTGCGCCGGCTGGTGACGTCGCTGAAGTCGCGCGACGACAACGCCGCGGTCGAGGTGGTGGACGCAGCCTACTGGATGAAGGGCTGCAGTTCGCTCGGGCGGCTGCGCCTGGCCGTTCTGCTGGAGGTAAGCAACGGCGGCGCGGCGGAGCAGTGCCTGGTCGACATCAAGGAAGCTGTCCAGGCCGCGGCGCCCCGGTCCGCCGACGCTCGGATGCCTTGTGACAACGCCGAACGCGTCGTAGAAGGCGCCCGGCATTTGGCGCCCGGCCTTGGAGAGCGCATGCGCGCCGAACGGCTGCTGGACCGCAGCGTGTTCGTGCGCGAGCTACGGCCGCAGGATCTCAAGCTGGAGATCGGGCAATTGACCCAGGGCGAGGCGATGCTGTCGGCCCGCTACCTGGCCGCCGTGGTCGGCCGCGCCCACGCTCGCCAGATGGACCCGCCTACGCAACGTCGCTGGCTGGCCGAGCTGCACCGCAATCGCACGAAGTCGCTGGACGCACCGAGTTGGCTGTGGAGCGCGGTTGTGGAGTTGGTGGCCAGCCACGAGGCGGCCTACCTCGACCATTGCCGGCGCTACGCGACCGAGGCAGCCTGAGGTCCCACGCACATCAGCACATGGCCGCTCGGGTCGCGGGCAAGCAGGCCGTCCGCGCCCCGGGCAAAGGGTGGATGGCCGGCCGCAAACAGCACTGCCGCAGTTGCCGCCACGTCGCTCACCTGCAGCACGAGGCAGTCGGCCACGATGTCGCTGGCGCTCCACGCCGCAGTCGATGCCTTCGCCCCGTGGTAGCCCAGCAGTTCGACATGCGGCGTTCCCTGCCCGGCCGGCGTCAGCGTCACGACGTCGACGTGCACGCCATCCATCCCGTCCAGCCGATCTTGCGCCGGGCCGTGATTGACTTGGCGCGCCGTCATGCCAAACCCGAGCAGCCCCGTGTAGAACGCGATGCTGCGCTCCGTATCCACCACGCTCAGGGCGGAGTGGTCATATCCCAGCGTCAGGCCAGCGGCACCGGTGTCCCAGGGGCTGCCCGGCGGGAACTGGATCAGCTCCAGCGGATGGCCGTCCGGGTCGCGGAATTTGAACGCGGCGACCCGGCCGGCCTCCGGCGGAAGATGTTGGGGGCCACCCCGCGAAATCGGCACTGCGCCGCATTGCAGCACCCGCGCCACCGCGGCCTCGATATCGGTCGTCACCACCGCGACATGCTGGAACCACGGGTCCGCTCCCGTCCCACCTGGCCGGCTTGTGGCGCCGGTAAGGGTCAGCTCGATCTCCTGCGCGCCTAGACGCAATCGTTGCGTTTCCAGGGAGCCCTGCAAGCCCGGCTCGAAGCCAAGCGCGTCACGGTAGAACGCCGTCAGCCGCGCGAGGTCGGACACGTTGCGGCGGACTCGAAGGAGGCTCACGGCGTCTGCGCGCCGCGGCGGTTGACGTAGACGGCGTACAGCGTATGCGATGCGCACAGGAACAATCGGCTGCGGCAGCGCCCGCCGAACACAAGGTTGGAGACCAACGAGGGCGTCAGCACCTTGCCCAGCAACTCGCCGCCGGGGTCGATGCAGTGCGCCCCATCCGCGGCGCTGCTCCAAATGTTGCCCTCCGTGTCGCAGCGGAACCCGTCGGCAAAACCCGGCGACACCGTGTGGAACACCCGACCATTCGCCAGTTGGCCGCCGGCAACATCAAACACGCGGATGTGCCGCACCGGGTCGGTGGCGAACTGCAGCCCGCTTTCGGCTATGTACAGCCGCGACTCATCCGGCGAGAAACACAGGCCGTTTGGTCCCTGGAAGTCGTCCGCCACCACCCGGAGCGAGCCGTCCTGGGGGTCCAACCGGTACACGGCGACCGGCAGTTCCGGCTCCTGCTTGCCGCCCTCGTAGTCGGTCTGGATGCCGTAATGCGGATCGGTGAACCAGATCGTCCCATCCGACTTGCACACCACGTCGTTCGGGGAATTCAAACGCCGGCCCCCATAGCGATCGGCCAGCACCGTGATCGTCCCGTCCAGCTCGGTCCGCGTGATGCAGCGGTTGCGGTGGGAGCAGCCGATCAGCCGCCCTTGCTGGTCGCGGGTATGGCCGTTGGCGAAACCGGACGGCTGGCGGAATACGCTTACGCCGCCCGACTCGGTCCAGCGCATAATCCGGTCGTTCGGCAGGTCGCTGAACAGCAGGCAGTTCGCGTCGGCGAACCACGCCGGGCCCTCCAGCCACGCAAATCCCTCGCCCAGCGTCACCAACGGCGCGTTCGGCAGCACGAACGACTTGAACCGCGGTTGGGCGATCTCGAACCCGTCCATTATGCGATATGGCAGGCGCGCCGGATCGGCGGCACGTGCAGTTGCACCGTCATCAGCACGGCTGGCGCGTCGCCGATGGTGCCGGAGCGGTGGCCGCGCCGCCCTTGCCCGTCCGTTTGGCAGCCCTGGTCCTCGCCGAACGAGAACTCGCCGGGCCCTTGCTCAATCCGGGTGCCGTCCATCGATTCGATCCACCAGCGGCCGGACAGCACGATGATCCATTGCGGCGCCGGGTTCTCGTGCCAGTCGCCGACCCAGCCGACCGGCTGCACCGTGAACACCGGTGTCGCTTCGCTGCGGGCCTGCTGGTTATTCCATTGCAGCTGGCCGCCAGCGTCCTTGGTCTCGTAGTTGGCCAGCTCGCACTGAGCCTGGTGGCTGACCCCGGCCTCGTCGGTCCAGAGATGCCAGTAGGCGACGCGCGGTTTCGGTCCCGGATCGTTGCTCATGACGGCCTGCGTGTAGGGGTGGGAGGATGCGAACGGATGCGCGAAGAACTCGCCCGGCGTCGCGCGGGTCAATCCGAAGGTCAGCAGCAGGAAACCGCCGGCTAGGGAGAAGTTTTTCAGAAAATCCCAGAACAGGTCGCGGCCCTTGCTTTGCCCACGATGCCAGAAATCGCCCGGCGTCCAGAACCGCTTGAACAGCAGCGCCGTCATCCCGCAATACCCGGCCATGATGAAGGCCGCGAGCCGGTCCGCGGTTTCCGTCAGGATGCACAGCGGCATCACGATCTCCACGGCGAGGCCCACCGCGATCAGCCCCGTGGCGAGGGCGTCATTCGCGAACAGTTCCTTCGCCTGGCCGACCGCGCCCTTGAAGTTCAGCGTCTTGTCGAGCGCGCTGAACGGAAAGAACAGCACCACCAGCAGGTAGCGCACCGCCAAGGCGATGAGCGTGTTCATGCACCCAGCCGCCCCTTGATGTGGTCGGCGACCCGCAGCGCGTTGGCGATAATGGTCAGCGTCGGGTTCACCGCCCCGATCGACGGAAAGAAGCTTGCATCCGCGACGTACAGGTTGTCCACCTCATGCGTCCGGCAGTCGAGGTTCAGCACCGAACTCGCCGGGTCGGTGCCGAACCGCGCGGTGCCGGCCTGGTGCGCGGTGCCGCTGATCGGGATGTCCTTGCCGAGGTACAGCTTGCGTTCCAGCAGCACCGGGTGCGCGCCGGCCTTGCCCAGCATCTGCTCCAGCTTCTTCTTCAGCCGGCGGTGCGCCTCCATGTTGCCCTCGGTGACGTCCAGCATCACGCGGGCGCCGTCGTAGAAGATGCGGTTTTCCGGCCGGGGCAGGTCTTCGCTGGACAACCAGAAATCCATCGAGTGCCGCGCCATCTCCGCGAATGGCATCTCCGGCAGCCATTCCAGCCAACTCGGCAGCGCCTCGCCGCGGATCTGGTCGGCATGCGACGTGGCGCACATCTGGATCAGCCCAAGCGGATACTCCCAGTCGTCGGCGTCGAAGTAGTAGTCGCTGACCGCAAGGGTCTTCTGGAACACCGTTTCGTTCGGCTCCCGCAGCAGCGCCATCAGCACGGACTGGTTGTGCCGCATGTAGTTTCGCCCGACCTGGCCCGATCCGTTAGCCAGCCCATTCGGATGCGTGTCGCTGCCCGAGCGCAGCAGCAGCAGCGCGGTCGAGAGCGCCCCACATGCGGCGACCACGATATCGGCCCGGTACACCTCCTCGTGTCCCTCGCGCGTCACGTGCACGCCGGTCACGGTACGGCCGGATGCGTCGGTTTCCAGCCGCGAAACGTAGGCGCCGGTCAGCAAAGTGAGGTTCGGATGCGCCGCCAGCGCCGGGTCGACGCACATCACCTGGGCATCCGCCTTGCCGTTCAGCAAGCAAGGAAAGCCGTCGAACGCGTTGCAGCGAATGCAAATGCTGGTCGGCGTGGGACGGCCGTCGCGCTCGTCCAGCAGGATGCCGAGCGGCAGATGGAACGGGTGCAGGCCGTCGCCGGCCAGGCTGTCGTGCAGCGCCTGTATGCGCGGCTCGTGGCTGACCGGCGGATATGGGAAGGGACCGCTGGACGGCGGCTCGTTCGGATCCTCGCCGCGTTGCCCGTGCACGTGGAACAGCCGCTCGGCCTCGGCGTAGTACGGCTCGAACGCGTCGTATTTCAGCGGCCAGGCGGGCGAGATACCGTCCTTGTGGCGGATTTCATCGAAGTCGCGCTCGCGAAGGCGGAACAGCGCCGCGCCATACACCTTCGAGTTGCCGCCGACATAGTAGTGCAGGCCCGGATGGAAGCTGCTGCCGTCGCTGGCGTGCCATGTCTCCTTCGCCTGGTAGGCGCCGTCGACGAAGACGGCCTGCGCATCCCAGTTCTCCCGCCCGCGCGGCAGGTAACCGCCGCGCTCCAGCAACAGGATGCGCTTGCCGGTCGGAGCGAGCCGCTGCGCCAGCGACGCGCCGCCGGGTCCGCTGCCGATGACGATGACATCATATTGGTTATTTTGCATCCGCTAGACCTTCAAGGGACGGCAGCCTTGCCGGAGTGAATACCGGCCGCGCCGGCAAAACGGAAAAGGGCAAGGTCGGTTCCAACCGTTGAAAACCCGCCAATCGTGTCATTCCACTCTACCGGGCGGCTGCGGCAAATCCGGGTTTGTCGAGCGCCTGAGCGATGGCTTGGCTGAGCGATAGGGCGGTGATCGCCCGCAAATCTTCGATGGAGGCGAACACCCCGGCGTCGAAGGTGATAAGGCTGCCACCGATCTTGAGCACGTCCTCGGTGTCCGAAAACAGGGTGCGGCCGGTTGCGCGGTCGGACAGGACCAGGCTGAATTTCGTGTGCCCTTCCCGCCGGGCAACCTGGTTGGCGCTGAGTTCGGTCAGTGTGACCGCCAGCGCCGCAGGGGCGTTCGGACCATACAGGTTGCGCGCCTGCAACGCTGCCTCGAACGCGGCGGCCACCTCGTCCTTGACCGGACGGGCGCTCGTGAGGGTTTTAAGCGGGTTGCCGAAGCCGCCTCGAATCGCACCGATGTAAGTCGGATCCTTCTCGCGGCGTGCGTCGGTGACGGTGACGACGGACACGATAGGCGCGGCCCGCGGGCGAGGCGCCTCGGTTGGCGAATATCCAAGCGTGGCGGCTGTCGTGCCGCACCCTGCAAGGAGGGCAGTCAGGAGCAGGAGGATCGATTTCAACGATGGCATTCCGGCAGCAATGAGATAAGCCTTCTAATTGCAATACCGTGAACCGGCCAGGACCCGTCTACCCATTACAGGCAAGTCGGCTGCTCCAGCCGCCGCATGAAGCGCTGCAATCGAGGGCGCACGCGCAGGAATCGACGATATAAAAACTCCAGCATCGTCAGCATGAGCGGGCTCCGTGCCGCAATCCCAAGCGGACGCAGCGATGGGATGGCCCGCCACATCGCGGCAAAGGCGGCTGCCCCGGACAGCATCCGGCCATCCTCCAGGGCGTGGAAACGCGCCAGCAATGCGGCGCGGTCGATCGGGCATGTCGTATCGTCCTGCGCCACGTCCACGAAGGTGATGGCGCGCTGACGGTCGAGCCGGCGCATCAGCGCGATCTCCCGCTGGCAGAGCGGACAGCCTCCATCGAACCAAACGAGCACTTCGGACATGACTCCGATATGGGCGACGTGACGTGGCGATTAAGGTCGCCTACGCCGCCGTAAGTCCCAGCATTGCCCGTGCCTCGACCGGCGTCGCCGGCTTGCGTCCGTGGCGCGCCACCGCCTCCGCCGCGAGCCGGACCAGTTCCGCGTTGCTCGACGCCAAGCGCTCGCGGCCGACGCGGACATTGTCCTCCAGCCCCGTGCGCACCCCGTCGCCGCCGCGGGCCAGCACCCATTCCATCACCCGCATCTGGTTCGCGCCGATCCCGGCCGCCGTCCAGGTCGCGTGCGGCAGCACGCGCCGCAGCGCGCCCCATACGCGCGAACTTACCTGGTTCTGAGTGCCATGCATTGTAGTTTCCTGTGCCTTGGAGCCTCTGCCAGACGGTATCGCAGGGCTGCTGCGGCCTTTCGTGTTCGTCGTCGTGTGGC
>JAABVA010002168.1_pt1 | contig 19875 bp, 25 predicted proteins | sample 5560331 | NCBI WGS metagenome assembly JAABVA01 (sample SAMN12812661, study PRJNA571458) | rock metagenome | isolation source: Antarctica rocks | place: Antarctica: Victoria Land, Mt New Zealand sud | collected 2016-01-07 | reverse complement strand
ATCCGCACGACGGCGCTCTGGCTCGTGCCCAGGGCCTGGGCGAGGTCGACCTGGGTCATCTGCTTGTGGCGCCGGGCGTCGCGGATCAGCGACCCGATCCGGGCGAGGTAGGTCTGCGTCATGCTCGGAGTTTATCTCACAGATGAGATAGAAGTCGTCCGGGACAAGGCCCAAGGCGGCGTATGCCGGGGCAGGCGAGCTCCCGGCATACGTCGCCGCTCGTGGTGGCGAGCCGTCAGATCTGCTCGGCGCAGGCCTGCGCGATGAGGGGCGCAGCGATGTCGACCTGCCAGGGACGGGCGCCGAGCTCGGCGAGCGCAGCACGGATCGAGTCCTCGCCCAGGTCCTTCGGGGGACTCCAGAGCAGACGGCGCAGGATGTCCGGAGTGATAAGGTTCTCGACCGGCACCTCGTGCTCCTGCGAGAACGCGGTCAGTGCTGCGCGGCACTGGACCAGTCGGGCCGCGGCGACCGGCTCCCGCTCGGCCCACGTGCGCGGCGGCGGTGGGCCGGTGGCGGCCAGGGTCAGCGCGGGCAGCTGCGACTCCGGCAGGGCAGCAGCCCGCCGGATCGCGTCGATCCAGGCCCGGACGTTGCGCCTCGCCGGGCGCAGCTCGCGGACCCCGTCGAGGTCGCCCGCCGACCGCGGGGCGGCCAGGGCCAGCTCGACGAGGACAGCGTCGGGCAGGACCCGGCCGGGAGAGGTGTCCCGCTGCTCGGCCAGCCGCTCGCGGGTCTGCCAGAGCTCGCGCACGATGGCGACCGCACGGCGCTTGCGCACCCTGTGCATGCCGGAGGTCCGACGCCATGGGTCGATCCGCACCGGCGGACCGGCGAACGACGTGAGGGCCTCGAACTCCTGGCGCGCCCACTCGGTCTTGCCCTGGCTCTCGAGGTCGGCCGCGATGGCGTCGCGCAGCTCGACGAGCACCTCGACGTCGAGCGCCGCATAGCGCAGCCACGGCTCGGGCAGGGGTCTGGTGGACCAGTCGACCGCGGAGTGCTCCTTGGCGAGCGAGAGGCCGAGATAGTGCTCGACGGCCGCGCCGAGCCCGACCCGGGGGAGCCCGACGAGGCGGGCGCCGAGCTCCGTGTCGAAGAGGTGTTTCGGGCGCAGGCCCACGTCGGCGAGACAGACGAGGTCCTGGCTCGCCGCGTGGAGGACCCACTCGGCGTCGCCGATCGCGTCCGCGACGGGGCCGAGGTCGGGGCAGGCGATCGCGTCGAGAAGCCAGGTGCCGGAGCCCTTGCGCCGCAGCTGTACCAGGTAGGCCTTCTGGCCGTAGCGGTGTCCCGACGCCCGCTCGGCGTCGATCGCGACCGGACCCGTGCCGGAGTCGATCGCCCTGCCCGCCTCGACCAGGCGGCGCTCGTCGACGACGACGGCGGGCACGCCCTCGGCCGGTGCGAGCAGGGGGATCAGAACGCGCTCCGGAGCGACCTCGGCCGGGTCCGCGACCTCGGCCGGGTCAGCAGCCGCCGCCGGGGAGCGTTCGCCGGCCACCTCCGCAGAGGCGGTCACCTCCCCAGGGACGGAGCCGCTTCGGGGCTGGACGGACCCTGCCCCGTCGGGCTTCCCCTCGCGGGAGCGGGCGGCGTTCGCGCTCACGACAGCGACCCTATGCCGTCGCGTGGGAGGGTCACCGCCGCTGTCCGGGGAGCGCGACGACTCCCTCGGGGAGCGGGGGCAGCCCGGCGATCGTGCACAACAGGTCGGACCACGCGAGCAGGTGGCCACCGAGGTCGGCGTCATGGGGCGTCCACGACGCCCGCAGCTCCATCTCGACGCTCGGCGCCCGGTCGGCCAGCCCGGCGAAGCTCTCGGACACGACCCGGGTCACCGTGCCGGCCTCGGCGCCGTAGTCGACGCCCCGGGCCTCGAGGGCGTCGATGAGCCAGGCCCACCCGACTGCGCCGAGCATCGGGTCGCCGGCGAGCTCCGCCTCGAGCTCGGCCCGGGCGAAGGTGACGGCCCGCCACTGTCCTTCCCACGGCCCTGGGGCGGACGGGTCGTGCAGGAGGACGAACCGTCCGGAGGCCAGCTCCTCGTCGTCCCCGGCGGAGCCGACGACCTCGGCAGTGAGGGCCACGGCATACGGAGCAATGCGCTGCGGGGCGGGCACCTCGGTGATCCGGACCTCGGGCCGCAACCGGGCGTCGCGCAGGGCCGAGGTGGCCCGCGCGAAATCGGCGGACTGCTCACCGGGAAGGGTTCGACCGCGCACTCGTTGAGGGTAAGTCTCCGGGCGGCGTCGTGGGCGCTAGCCACGCCGGTACCGTTTCGCGGGTGTCGCCCCTCCTTGCCCTGCTCTCCTCGCTCCTGTGGGGTACGAGTGACTTCGTTGCAGGTCTGCGCTCCAGGACCCTGCCACCCGCGGCTGTCGTCGGCTGGTCGCAGCTCATCGGCCTGAGCAGCCTGAGCATCGTCGTGCTCGCCGGTCATCCGCTGTCCGGCACCGCCTGGGTCCCGTGGGCGATCGGTGCCGGGGCTTCGGGCGCCGTCGCTCTCGCCGCCTTCTACGCCGCGCTGTCGGTCGGCACCATGGGCGTCGTCGCGCCGATCGCCGCCCTCGGCGCGGGGGTCCCGGTCATCCTTGGCGTTCTTGCCGGAGACCAGCCGAGCGCGCTGGCCTGGGTCGGGATGGGCATTGCGGTCGCCGGGACGATGCTCGCGAGCGGGCCGGAGCTGCGGGCCGGGTTGCATGTCCGTCCGGTCGCCCTCGCCTGCGTCGCGGCCGTTGGCTTCGGGCTCGTCCTCTTCATCGTCGCCCGCGGCGCGCGGGAGTCCCTTGTCTCGACCCTGTGGGGCATGCGGCTGACGAGCAGCCTCCTGTATGCCGTGCTGGCCCTGACCCGTCGCTCGTTCGGCGGGGTGGGACGCCGGGACTGGCCCGCGCTCGTCCTCGTCGGACTGGCCGACCTGTCGGCGAACGCCCTCTTCGCCCTCGCCTCGTCGCAGGGCATGGTCAGCATCGCCAGTGTGCTCGGCTCGCTCTACCCCGTGGTCACCATCCTCCTGGCGCGGGGGGTCCTCGGGGAGCGGCTGCGCGCAATCCAGAACGTCGGCGTTGTGTTGTCCCTCGTCGGGGTGGTCGCCATCGCCTCGGGCTGAGCGTCGGGCTGAGCGTCGGGCCGGGCGTCGGGCCGGGCGTCAGGCTGGGTCCGGGCTGGGCGTCGGGCCGGGCGTCAGGCCGGGCGTCAGGCCGCGGGCGTCATGCCGGCGCACCGGCCACGTGGGACGATGGGACGGTGACCTCAGCACCTCCCCACGCCCCGGCGACGGCCCTGTCGCCCGCGACGAGCGACCTCGTCCGCGCCGCCCGTCGTGAACCCGTTGCCCGCACCCCGGTGTGGTTCATGCGCCAGGCCGGGCGGTCGCTGCCGGAGTACCGCGCGCTGCGCGAGGGCATCCCCATGCTCGAGTCGTGCCGGCGTCCCGAGCTCGTCACGGAGATCACCCTGCAGCCGGTCCGCCGTCACGGGGTCGACGCGGCGATCTTCTTCAGCGACATCGTCGTCCCGCTCGCCGCGGTCGGCGTCGATCTCGACATCGTCCCGGGGACCGGACCCGTTGTGGCCCAGCCGTTTCGCCGCCGGGCCGACCTCGACCGGCTGCCCGAGCTCACCTCGGGGCACGTCCCCGACATCACCGAGTCGGTGCGGCTACTCGTGGCCGAGCTCGGCGCCACTCCGCTCATCGGCTTCGCCGGGGCGCCGTTCACGTTGGCCTCATACCTCGTCGAGGGCGGCCCGAGCCGCAACCACGCCGCCACCAAGGCCCTGATGAACGGCGACCCCGAGCTGTGGGACGACCTGTGTGCCCGGATCGCCCAAATCTCCGGGGCGTTCCTCCGGGTCCAGGCCGAAGCCGGCGCCAGCGCCGTCCAGCTCTTCGACTCATGGGTGGGCGTCCTGCCGGTTGCTGACTACCTGCGGTTCGTCCAGCCGCACTCCGCTGCGGCACTCGGTGCGGTGGCCGACCTCGGCATCCCCCGGATCCACTTCGGGGTCGGCACGGGCGAGCTGCTCGCCCCCATGGGCGCTGCGGGAGCCGAGGTGGTCGGCGTCGACTTCCGCGTCTCCCTCACCGACGCGGTGGCCCGGCTCGGCCCCTCGTATGCCGTGCAGGGCAACCTCGACCCCGCGCTCCTCCTGGCGCCTTGGGACGTCGTCGAGCGCCGGGTCCGCGAGATCGTCGCCGAGGGGCGGCAGGCACCGGGCCACATCTTCAACCTCGGTCACGGCGTCCTGCCCGAGGCCGATCCCGAGGTCCTGACCCGGGTCACCGCCCTGGTGCACGAGATCTCGGTTCGCTGAGGTGGTGCGCTGACCGCGCTGCGTCGCCGCGGGTCTCAGAGCCAGGACGGCGATGGTGGCCACGATGGGCAGGATCGGGCGACGACGGTGAACAGATGGGCGAAGAACTGCGCCAAGGCCATCCACCCGCTGCGCACTCCCGCCAGGAAGCCGGTCTGCTCGAGCGTGGTCGTCGTCGCCCGCGCCGTCAGGGTGACCACGGGTCTCCTTCGCAACGGAACGAATCTGGTCCCTCGACAGACGCCGCGCCTCATTCGAGCGTCCCGTAGGGCGTTCCCCTCGCGACATCGGGATCGCGAGTCCGACTCCAAGGTCCGAGTCGTCCCGCTTCGGTGGAGCACCAGTAGCTATGAGTACAAGTAAGCACTTGTGCTAGGGTAAGGATGCCCGACGAGAGGAGCGCCCGTGTCGGCCGATCCAGCCCCTGGCCCTGACCAAGCACTGCGTGCCTTGGCTGATGGCAACCGTCGGGCGATCTTGGCGGTGATCCGCTCCGGTCCGCACCCGGTCGGGCAGATCGCTGAGGAAACGGGTCTGTCCCAGCAGGCGACCTCGCACCATCTGGGCGTGCTGCGCGCCGCGGGTCTGGTGAGTAGCAAGCGTGCCGGGACTCGGCACATCTTCGCGGTGAACACCGACGGATTGGCGGCTGTGCGCTCGTATGTGGACGAATTCTGGCCGACCAAGCTCACGGCGCTGAAAGCCGCTGTCGAATCCAAGAAGGGTGGCGTGGATGGCTGAGCACACGATGTCGGTCGAGATCGATGCCGAGCCCGCGGACGTGTTCGAATACCTGGTGACACCTGAGGCGATGACGGCCTGGATGGGACAGCGTGCTGTGCTCGAGCCGCAGCCAAACGGGGTGTTCGAGGTCGACATCGCCGGATCACCCATCCGGGGCCGATACCTGGAAGTCGAACGGCCGCGCCGGGTCGTCGTGTCATGGGGCGTAGCCGGCAGCGGCGACCTCCCGCCGGGTGCCTCGACGTGGCGTTCACGCTCACCTCGACGGCACGTGGCACGCGTGTCGACGTCGTGCACTCTGGTCTGCCGGACCCGCTTCTGGCCGGGCACGCCGACGGCTGGGCGCACTTCCTGCCCCGGCTGGTGATCGTCGCGCAAGGCCGCGACGCTGGCCACGATTACTGGGTGCCGCTCGCGTCGACTCAGACGACGTGAGGGACAACCGAGCCCGGCGGTTGCTCGACCTTCCTAGCGTCGGCCACGCCACGCGATACCCGACGCGGACTACGCCCGTCGGCGCAGGAACAGAAGATAGCCGACCGTTGCGAAGGAGCACGTCATGACCGACATTTCCCAGTCCGCCGCACTCGAGACCGCCCTGGCATACCACCGGGCGTGGACGAGCGGAGACCTCGAAGGCGCCATCGCGCACGTTGCCGATGACATTGTCTGCCGGGCGCCCGGCGGGGACATCACCGGGAAAGATGCCTACGGCGGCTTTCTGGGTGGCTTCGCCGCGAACGTGACCGGCTTGACGGATGTTGCGGCATTCGGCGACGAGGAGCATGTGGTGCTGTTCTATTACCCGCACACGGCAGCGACCAGTACAGCGGCGGCCGCGGAACACTTCACTATCCGCGACGGGCAGATCGTGGAAAGCCAGCTGGTCTTCGATCGCCTCTCGTTCACCCCGCTGCAGCAGCAGTAGCCGGGTTGGTTGCTGTGGCCTACAACGGAGAACTGGTGGACCGCGTCCGAGACGCGCTGGCAGCGCAGCCGTCGGTTCGTGAGGTGAAGATGTTCGGCGGTCTGTCGTTCATGGTGAACGAGAAAATGGTCGTGAGCGTGAGAGGCGGCAGCGGTCTGCTGGTACGCGCCGATCCCGAACAGGCCGACGAACTGCTCACCGCCAAGGGAGCACGGCCGGCCGAGATGGGGGCCGGTCGAGCGATGAGCAGGGGCTGGATCGCCGTCGCCGAAGAGGCCATAGCGACTGACGAAGCCTTCGACTTCTGGATCGATATGGCGTTGGAGTACAACGACAAGGAGACCGGCCAGCGTGGCCGTCAGTAGGAGCGGCCACGATGAGCGGCTTCCGCGGTTTCCCGCCCGAGTCGTTCACGTTCTTCGCGGGGCTCGAGAAGAACAACTAGAAAGCATGTGGGTGCGGCTCTCCTGAAGGCAACAACCACCAGATCGACCGCATCCACGCCAAAGCCAGCGCACGCACCGTCGAGGTGACCATCCTGCTCGACTTCGTGCACGTGCTGGAGTACCTGTGGCGAGCAGCGTGGAGCTTCTACGACGAAGGTGACCCGGCCGCCGAAGCCTGGGTCAACGACAAGGCCCGAGCCGTACTGGACGGACGCGCCAGCACCGTCGCCGCCAACGTCATCCCCGCCGGCGTGCCCGGCCGGGACGCCGGGGCCGCGTGGGGCGTCTTGACTACCGTCAACCAGATCGGGAACGCCGCCGGCATCGCGATCCTGATCACCCTTGGCTGTCGCGCTCAGTCATCCACTACTGCGACGCTCGGATGTCCTTCATCCGACGGTAGAGTCGAAGGGGATGCTCGGGGACGAAGACGAAGCCGTGATGGAGGTAGAAGCGGGCCGCGGCCTCGTTGATGGCGTCCACCACGATGAGCCGGGCGGCAGCGGCCTCGCCGGCAGCGACGGTCTTGCGGAGCGCCTCGGCGAGGAGCAGGGCACCGAGACTCTAGCCCTGGACGCGAGCGTCGACGGCCAGTCGCGCAAGCAGCATCATGCCGACGGGATAACCCGGCAGGCCGCGGACCAGCGCCGGTGGCGCCTCGGCTCGGTGGACCGAACCCATGGTGAGGCTGAAATAGCCGAGGACACGTTCACCATCGACGAGCACGAAGGTGCGAACAACGTCCATTTGGTGTGAGGCCAGGGCGTGGACCTGCGCCCAGCGATCGAGGCTCTCGTTGCCGGACTGAAACCCGCCGAGCTGATGGTTGGGGCCGAGCCGCTCAAGGCGGCGACCGCTCACGTCTCGAGCAGCTTGGGGTGACTGCCGAACAGCTCAACCAGCTCGGGAACCGGCGCTGTCGGCCTGTCCAGTTCAGCGAGGAAGCGGTCGAAGGTCTCGTTTGACAGCACGAGATCGCGGTGGGCTTCGATTACGCTGCTTGCCTGCGCGGTCACCGTGTCGAGCACGAACGTGGTCACCGTCGTGCCCGTGAGTTCTGCCGCGTGCCGGATGAGGGCTTCCTGCTCGGGGCTCACCCGCATCTCCAGCCGGTGACGCTTCGAGGGGCGGACGGCAGCATCGCTCATACGGTAAACCTACTACGTCCGGACAACGTCCGGACGTAGTAGGCAGTTGCCGAGGTGAAGCGCGCTTGTCTGGATCGCGGCCCTCGCGCGCGTCCCACAGCGGGATCCCGCTACGGCACAAGATCGAGGTCGGGCTCAGGGTGGGCCCCGACCAAGCATGCCGCAGACCGTGCGCGGACCGGTCGGTGCCAGGAACCCCCCACCCAGGGCGCAGAACGTACGGAACGTCGGCTCGGTGAAACAGGGCCGGCAGGCCACCAGCAGCGCCATCAGCGACGGCGGGGGCAGCGCCTCGGCTCGGCTCCCGGAGCATCGGCGCGCTCGAAACTTGAGGAAGCCATCGAGCCGCACCGATGCTCCTTCTCTCCTGCGCTGATGGTCGGTCATGTTTCGCGGATCGACTCAAGAGGCGGCTGATGCCGCAGCGAGGAAGCCATCCCGCCACCATCATCACTTGAACCCCACAGACATCGCAGGTGCGCCGAAGCGACCTACCTGACGACCTCAGCCCTCAGCGAAGTCCCACGCCACGGCTGGTCGACCGCCCGGGAAGTGCGAAAGTCGAGAAGAAACCGTGACCACGACGAACGGTGCACGCCGCCCGGTCTCGGTTCGGCATCGCCCGGGCCCCGCAGCCGCCTTGCCGTCTGGGATCGTGGGGTCATGCCTCCGCTGACGATTGCCGTGGTCGGCGGGGGGATCACCGGCCTCGCCGCGGCCTGGGAGCTGACCCGTCGGCTGGCCCACCTGCCGGAGCCGGCCCGCATCGTCGTCCTCGAGGCCAGCCCGGTCCTGGGCGGCAAGCTGCGCACGGCCGAGGTGGCGGGCCACCGGATCGACGTGGGCGCCGAGTCGATGTTGGCGCGTCGCCCGGAGGCGCTCGAGCTAATCACCGAGGCGGGGCTGTTGGCGTCGGTGGTCCACCCCACTGCGGCCAGGGCAACGATCTGGTCGCGGGGCCGGCGATGGCCCCTGCCACCGCGGACGTTGATGGGCGTCCCCGCCGATGCCGGTTCTGCCCTCGGCCTGCTCAGCCCGGAGGAGGTCGCCCGGCTGCGCTCCGAGCCCGAGCTGCCACCGGTGACCTCGGACGTCTCGGTCGGCGACTTCGTCGAGTCGCGCGTCGGCGCAGCGGTCGTCGACCGGCTCGTCGAGCCGCTGCTCGCCGGCGTGTATGCCGGCCACGCCCGCCGACTCTCGCTCCGCGCCACGGTGCCGGCCATGTGGGCCGCTGCCTGCACCGGGGCCGGCCTCGTCGACACCGCCGCCAAAGCGGCCCGGCGAGCCTCGGACACCGACGGCTCAGCTGGGCCGGCGCCGATGTTCGCCGGCTACCGAGGCGGCCTTGGTTACCTCGTCGAGGAGCTGTCGGTCCGACTGCGGGAGAGTGGTGTTGACCTCCGGACCTCTGCCACCGTCCGCCACCTAGAGCGGACCGCCGAGGGCTGGGCCCTGATCGTGGGACCGACGACGGCGGCGGAGCGCCTGGAGGTCGACGCCGTCGTCCTGGCGACGCCCGGAGCACCCACGGCGCGACTGCTCCGCGTCGTGTCGCCGCGGGCCTCCGATCAGCTCGGCGGCGTCGAGTACGCCTCGATCGCCATCGTGACGATTGCGCTGTCGCAGAACGATGTCCGGGGGATCGAGCAGATGGACCTCTCTGGGTCGGGGTTCCTCGTCCCACCGACCGAGCCGGTCACGATCAAGGCCGCGACCTTCAGTGCCTCGAAATGGGACTGGGTCGACCGGCTCGACCCCGACGTCGTCCATCTACGGGCCTCGGTCGGCCGCGCGGGGGAGAGCGCGACACTGCAGCGTGACGACGCCGAGCTCGTCGACATCGCCCTCGCGGATCTCGGGATGGTCCTTCGCGCCGAGCTCCCCCGTCCGGTCGACGCGCACGTCCAGCGGTGGGGCGGCGCCCTGCCGCAGTATGCCGTGGGCCACGTGGACCGCGTCGAGGCGATCCTGCTCGCCGCGCAAGCCCTGCCCGGGCTGGAGCTGGCCGGGGCGGCATACGAAGGGGTGGGCGTCCCGGCGTGCATCTCCTCGGGGCGACGGGCGGCGCAGTCCGTCGCCACCCACCTGCTCGGCCGCAGCCGTGGCTTGCGAGAATGAGCGCATGAGCCGCAAGCCCTCTCCGAGCCAGGTCCGCGAGATCAACGACACCGTCCGTTACGCGATGTGGTCGGTCTTCGCGACGGCCGAGCCGCTCGACGAGGACCGCGACAAGATCGCCACCGAGGTCACCGCCCTCTTCGGCGAGCTCGAGGGCGAAGGAGTCGCCATCCGGGGGGTCTACGACGTGGCGGGCCTACGGGCCGACGCCGACGTCATGATCTGGTGGCACGCCGAGACGATCGAGCAGCTGCAGTCGGCCTACCACCGGTTCCTTCGCACCGCTCTCGGGCAGGCGCTCGATCCGGTGTGGTCGGTGGCGGCGCTGCACCGGCCCGCCGAGTTCAACAAGAGCCATGTGCCCGCGTTCCTTGCGGGTGAGCAGCCCAAGGCCTACGTCTGCGTCTACCCGTTCAACCGGTCCTACGACTGGTACCTCATCGACGGCACCGGGCGCCGTGACATGCTCGTCGAGCACGGCCGGCTAGCCCGCGACTTCCCTGACGTGCGTGCCAACACCATCTCGGCGTTCGCACTGGGCGACTACGAGTGGATCCTCGCCTTCGAGGCCGACGAACTACACCGGATCGTCGACCTCATGCGCGAGCTCCGGGCCGCCAAGGCACGGCTGCACGTCCGTGAGGAGGTCCCGTTCTACACAGGACCCCGTGTCGAGGTGGCCGACCTGGTGGCATCCCTGCGCTGACGACGTCGGACGGCGCCCATCGGTGGGATGGGCGCCGTCGGGAGCCTGCCTCGTGGGTCAGGCCTTGGGCTGCAGCGTGACGCTGATCGAGTTGATGCAGTAACGCTGGTCGGTCGGGGTGCCGTAGCCCTCGCCCTCGAAGACGTGACCCATGTGCGAGCCGCAGTTCGCGCAGCGCACCTCCACCCGCTTCGAGCCGAAGCTGCGGTCCTCGACGTACTCCACGCTGTCTCCCGCGAGCGGGGCGTAGAAGGACGGCCACCCGCAGTGCGACTCGAACTTCGTGTCGCTGCGGAACAGCTCGGCGCCGCACGCCCGGCAGGAGTAGACCCCTTCGGTCGTCGTGTCGGTGTACTCGCCGACGAAGGGAGCCTCGGTGCCCGCCTTGCGCAGGACGTCGTACTCGGCGGGGGACAGCTCGGCGCGCCACTCCGCGTCGGTCTTCGTCACGGCATACGTGGACTCGGTCTTGGCCTGGTCCTTGGTCTTGTTACTGAACATGGGCATCTCCTCGTGTATCGGTCACCCCAGTCAACAGTGGGAGGCCGGGGAATGCTTCCCCGGCCTCCCGCGGTGTAAGACGCCGTCAAGGGCGCCGGGGCTGTTCCTTCTCGGGTACCTGACCCATCTGACCTACCCGACCTCCGGGGTTGGTCGACAGTTCGGCGGTGCCGTCCGCGCCAAGTCCCACGGTCACGGCCGTGGTGAAGCCGCCGGTCGGCTTGGCGACGAAGGTCACCCGCTCGGTGTTGTAGAGGAACACCGACCTGATGTTGCCGCCCGGCTGGCCGCCGTCCTGGTTGTTGACCGGGTCGATGGAGGCAGCGGTGTATGCCGGGCCGCCGGCAGCCGAGATGGCGGCGATGAGCCTGCCGAGGGTCTGGCCTGCCGCGACGACGCCGTCGTTGACGGATCCGGTGTTGTCCTGGATCTCCTCGACCGAGATGACGGGCGACCTGAGGTTCGTCACGACGCCGTCGCCGAGGCGCCGGTCAGGTGGTTGTCCTGGTAGGCCCCCAGCTGGGTTGCCGCGATGTCGTAACCACCGAACCTCGACCAGTCGACCGGTCCGCGGGTGACCCGCTGAGCCAGTCACCGACGTTGGCCGGCGGCACGACGCCGTTGAGCCGGAGAGACGAGCAGACCGCCCGTGAGGGTGTTGGCGTAGCCGGCGAGGTAGGTGCGCACGCGTGGTTGCGGGGTGGCTGATGCCGGTAGTCCTGAGGCGATGGCCGGGGACTCGTGGGCTCGGCCGAAGATAGGCGCGCCACGCAGCGATCGACCGGTTGCCCAGGTGAACAGCAGGTCAAGGATCCGTGACCTCCGGGTTGCCCAGCCTCTACGCTGGCGCGATGGCAGCCGACGCGACCACCCTCGACGTCCCCGGACCCGACGGCGTCCGGACGGTCCGGGTCTCCAGCCCGACCCGGGTGCTCTGGCCGGACGCCGGGATCACCAAGCTCGACCTGGCCACCTACCTCCTCGCCGTCGGCGACCGGTTTCTGGCCCTGGCCGGTTACCGCCCGGTCACCCTGCAACGGTTCCCGACCGGCGTGGGCGGTGAGGAGTTCTACTCCAAGAACCCACCCAAGGGCGTCCCCGACTACGCCAGCACCGTCACGGTGACCTACCCGTCCGGCCGCCGGCACCCGCAGCTCGTCCTCGACGAGCTCGCGACGGCCGTCTGGGCGGTGCAGATGAACACGATCACCTTCCACCCGTGGCCGGTGAGTGTGGGCCCGAGCCCCGACGCCCTGGACAACCCCGACGAGCTGCGGATCGACCTCGACCCGCAGCCCGGGCGCAGCTTTGCCGAGGTGGTCACCGCGGCCACGACGCTCCGGGAGGTGCTTGCGGACGCCGGGCTCACGGCATACCCGAAGACGTCGGGCAGCAGGGGGGTCCACGTCTACAGCCGGATCCGGCCCGACCACGAGTTCCTCGACGTGCGGCACGGGGTCATCGCCATCGCGCGTGAGCTCGAACGACGCCTGCCCGACCTCGTGACGACCGCGTGGTGGAAGGAGGAGCGCGGCGACAAGATCTTCGTCGACTTCAACCAGGCCAACCGTGACCGGACCATCGCCTCCGCCTACAGCCCGCGTCCCCTGGCCGGAGCACCCGTGAGTATGCCGTGCAGCTGGGAGCAGCTGGCGGGCGTCACGCCGGGGGACTTCACCGTCCGGACGGTGCCCGGCCTCGTGGCCTCGGACCCCGACCCGTGGGTGGACATCGCGAGAACCGCGGGCGACCTCGGGCCGGCGCTCGGGTGGTGGGAGCGCGACGCGGCCGACGGCCTGCCCGAGCTGAGCTTTCCTCCGGACTACCCGAAGATGCCGGGGGAGCCGCCACGGGTGCAGCCCTCGAGGAAGCGCTACGACGACGATGACTACCATCAGTCGGAGGGCGGATACCTGCGGGACGACCCCGAGCAGCCACCCGGCGCAGGCCCCCGCAGGCCGCGCCGGACGGCGGGCTGACCCACCTACGATGATCGGATGGACGACGCCCCGCAGCCCCGCACCGACGACGGCGAGCAGCTGACCGCGGCACAGCTGGACTTCCTCGCCTCCGTGTTCGACCTCGTCCGAGAGGGCGAGACGGCAACGGTGCTCGGCCTGCTCGACCGCAGGCTGCCGGTGAACCTGACGAACAGCAAGGGCGACACGCTGCTCATCCTCGCCGCCTACCACAAGCACGCCGAGCTCGTCCGGGCCCTGCTCGAGCGCGGCGCCGACACGGCCCGCGTCAACGACCGGGGGCAGACCGCCCTCGCCGCGGCGGTGTTCCGCAGCTCTGCGGAGATCGTCCGCGACCTGCTCGATGCTGGGGGCGACCCCCAGCTGGGCGACCCGGACGCCGTCGCCGTCGCCACGTTCTTCGAGCTCCCGGAGATGGCCACCCTTCTTGGCGCACCGAGGTAGGCGGGTCAGGGTGTCGCCAGCACCTCGGCGAGGTCGTAGGCCGGAGCCCGCTCGACCTGGCCGAGCCGGCAGGACGTCGGCTCCCGGTCCGGACGCCACCGCAGGAACGACACGGCATGCCGGAAGCGCCGGCCCTCCATCTGGTCGAAGGCCACCTCGACGACGCGTTCGGCCCGCACCGGCACGAAGGAGATGTCCTTGCTCGATGAGAACCGCGACCGGTCCGTCGCGGCGTCGAGGGCGTTGCCGTCGTCGTCGCGCAGGACGAGCGGCGCCAGCTCCTCGACGAGCTCGAGCCGCCGGGCGTTGCTGAACGCGGCGATCCCGCCGACCGGCACCAGCTTGTCCTCGCCGTCCTCGTCGGTGAAGAGGCCGAGGAGCAGCGACCCGACGCCCTGTCCGGACTTGTGGATGCGGTAGCCGTAGACGACGGCATCCGCCGAACGGTGGTGCTTGACCTTGAGCATCGTCCGCCTGCCGGGCGCGTACGGCTGCTGGAGCGGTTTCGCGACGACCCCGTCGAGACCCGCCCCCTCGAAGCGCTCGAACCAGTCGCGCGCGACGGCTGCGTCGGTCGTGACCTGGCTGAGGTGGATGGGGTCGCTCTGCGACAGCCCCGTGAGGGCCTTCTCCAGCCAGGCCCGCCGATCCCTGAAGGGCAGGTCGAGGAGCGAGACGTCACCGAGGGCGAGCAGGTCGAAGCAGACGAGCTCGGCGGGCGCCTCCACGGACAGCTTGGTGATCCGCGACAGCGCCGGGTGGATCCGGGCGGAGAGGTTCTCCCAGTGCAGCCGCTCGGCTCCGGACGGGCCGGTCCGCACGACGATCTCCGCGTCGATGACACACTTCTGCGGCAGCAGCCGGCGGACGTCCTCGACGACCTCGGGGAAGTACCGGGTCAGCGGCTTGCTCCCCCGGCTCGCGAGCTCGATCTCGTTCCCGTCGCGCACGACGAGGCAGCGGAAGCCGTCCCACTTCGGCTCGTAGGCCAACCCGCCGGGGACACTGTCAGCAGCCGGCACCCCGTCGACGGCCTTGGCAAGCATGGGCCGGATCGGAAGGTCGAGGGGCTGGTCCACGCGCCCATTGTGGCTGAAACGAGAACGCCTGACACGATGACCTTCGTGTCGTCGACCAAGCAGGTCCGCTCGGGCGCCCAGCGCGCCGCCCTGGTCGCGGGCGTCAGTGGTGCCGCGGCGGTCGGCGTCACGGTCGGCGGGTCCCTCGCGGGCGCAACGATCTTTGCCCGCAAGGTGCTATTCCCGACGTCCGGCGACCCGACGACACCGAGGTCATCGCGCTCCAGGGTGATGAGGTCACGCTCGGGCTCACCCCCGAGACGACGGTCCCCGGCCGCTACGGCCTCTGGCTCGACGGTGGCTCCGGCCACGCGCGGGTCGGCGACCTCCTGCTGCGGGACGACGAAGCGGGCACCGTTGTCCGCCAGGTGCTGTCCGTCGACCGTGGTGTGCTCGCGCCCGGGCCGGCCCGGTGGAACCAGTACTACTACTGGGACTCGCCGGCCCTCAGCATGGACCTGCCGACGCGCGACGTGGCGGTCGAGAGCGAGCTCGGGCCGATGCCGGCCTGGCTCGTCGAGCCGGCCGTCTCCAACGGCCGGTGGGCCGTCCTCGTCCACGGCCGGGGGGCCCGGCGCGAGGAGTGCCTGCGCGCGGTCCCGACCTTGCGCCGGCTGGGCTACACGAGTCTGGTCATCTCCTACCGCAACGACCTCGGGGCACCACCTGCGCCGGACGGGCGTTACAACCTCGGGCTGAGCGAGTGGCGCGACGTCGAGTCCGCGATGCTGTATGCCGTGCAGCACGGCGCCGAGGGACTGGTCCTCGGTGGCTGGTCGATGGGTGGGGCGATCACCTTGCAGACCCTCAACCGGTCGTGGCTGAGCGACCTCGTCGAGGCCGTCGTCCTGGACTCCCCGGTCGTCGACTGGGGTGATGTGCTGGCCCACCACGCGCGGCTCCACAACGTTCCAGCAGTGTTCGCCCGGATGGGGTCGCTCCTCATGGGGCGTAGGGCAACCCGGCGGCTGGCCGGCGTCCACGACCCGGTCGACGTCGCCCGCACCAACTGGGTGGCCCGCGCCGAGGAGATCCGCCACCCGATCCTCATCCAGCACTCCGTCGACGACGAGTTCGTCCCGGCCGGCCCCACGATCGCCCTGGCCGAGGCTCGCCCCGACCGGGTCACCCTCGAGCGCTGGGACACCGCCCGGCACTGCAAGGAGTGGAACCTCGACTCCGAGCGGTGGGAGCGGGTCCTCGCCGACTTCCTCGCCGCGACCCACTGACGCCAGCGCGCCTCCAGCGCCGACCACCGGTCGCCCGGACACAGCGGTCGCCGACGACCTGTTACCGATCAGCGGGCGTGGAACCACCGGCCCATCAGGGTGCCGTCCTCCTCGACGAGCACTCGGGGCACGAAGGGGTCGTCCCGCGCACCCGCCACGGCGATCCGTGGCCCCGATCCAGCGAGGAGTCGCGGCGTCACCGACAGGCAGAGCTCGTCCACGACACCGGCCTCGAGGAAGGAGCCGAAAAGGTGCGGCCCGCCCTCCGTCAGGACGCGTCCCCAGCCGCGGGCAGCGAGCAGCTCCAGCAGCTGAGCCGGGTCGACCGCGGACTCGCCACACACCAGCACGTGGTCCTCGCCGAGGGACCGTCGGGCCGGCTCGAGAGCCTCGGCGCTTCCGTGGGTAGCCAGGACCACCGAACCGTCGTTGAGCCCCTCCAGCCTGGAAGGCACGTGCCCCCGAGCCGAGACGACGACGAGGGGCAGCCGAGGACCGATCCCGTTGTCCTCCCGCGCCGCTCGCCACCGCCGGGGCACCGGGAGCGGCCCGTAGCCCTCGTTCCTTGCCGTTCCCGCACCGATGACGACCACGTCACTCAGGGCCCGCAGCAGCCCGAAGACGACGTGGTCGGCCTGGGTGTTGACCGAACCCGACCGGCCGTCGGAGCCGGTGATGGCGCCGTCGACGCTGGCCGCGAAGTTGGCCCGCAGCCAGCGCTGGGAGGTGCGTGGCACGGCATACAGGCTGACGAGGTCGGCGTCGTCGAGCTCCGAGCCGGGAGCCCTTGCGAGTTCGGCGGGCGGGGGATCCGCGAGGAGGAGGCGCATGGGCCGAGTATGCCGAGCAGTCGCCTGCCGCGTCCGGCTGCGGTAGGGCAGGATGACGAGCATGTCCCCCAAGAAGCCGAAGCAGGACACCGGGCCCGACGACCGGCGGCAGCCGCTCTCCGACCTGCTCCGGGTCGAGTCCGGCTTCGTCCTCGCCGACGTGGACTGCGACTCGACGCCGGGCTTCTCCGGCGACAAGAAGGCCGGAGGGAAGGTCCTGGACGAGCACGCACCCGAGGTGGGGGAGTGGCAGGAGAAGCTCTTCGCCGAGTCGCGCGCCGGGGGCAAGCGGTCGGTGCTCCTCGTCATCCAGGGCATGGACACGTCGGGCAAGGGCGGCATCATGCGCCACGTCGTCGCGGCCGTCGATCCCGAGGGCATCAGGGCGACGGCCTTCAAGGCACCGACCGCCCAGGAGCTGCGACACGACTTCCTCTGGCGGACCCGCCAGGCGCTTCCCGGGCCGGGCGCCATCGGCGTGTTCGACCGCTCGCACTACGAGGACGTGCTCATCGGGCGGGTGCGCCGTCTCACGCCGCGGACCGAGCTGGCGAAGCGATATCCGCAGATCAACACCTTCGAGCACGACGTCGTGGCCTCCGGCACCGAGATCGTCAAGGTCATGCTGCACATCTCCAAGGACGAGCAGAGAGCGCGGCTCGCCCAGCGACTCCAACGGCCCGACAAGCACTACAAGTGGAATCCCGGAGACATCGACGAGCGGAAGCAGTGGGACGCCTACATGAAGGCCTACCAGATCGCCCTGACCAAGTGCTCGACGGAGGCCGCTCCCTGGTACGTCGTCCCGGCGAACCGCAAGTGGTATGCTCGGTATGCCGTGCAGCGGCTGCTCTCGGAGACGTTCGAGCGGATGGCGCCCGAGTGGCCCGACATGGGCCTCGACGTCGAGGCCGAGCAGGGCCGCCTGGCGTCGAGCTGACCCACCGCCGGTGACCGTCGAATTCCCGACGCCGACGCGTCCGGCAGATGACCGGCGCGAGGTGCTGCTCGGCTACCTCGACTGACGTTCTGTCCGCCGGATGAGCGTTTGTGCAGGTGGGAAGCCCTGTGAGGCTCCGATAAGGCGACACGCTACACCAGCACAGCGCTTCTAGTCCAGATATCGGATATGCTCGTGTCGTGACCACGTACTGCGATAGCGAGGGTGGCTGCGGGCGAGAGATCGCCGACGCTCGTTCTGATGCGGTGTTCTGCTCCAACGCCTGCCGACAGCGCGAGTACCGGCGTCGGAAGAAGGTGTTCGCCCCGTGGGGCGGCGACGCGGCCGCGGCGTTCGATGACCTGATGGCGCACCCCCCCTGGCGCACCGTTACGGATAGCTCCCCGGATAGCCGTAACGCATGACCGAGATGAAGGCGCCGGTCGTGAACCTGACCATGCTCTTGCCCTCGTGGCTGCTTCTCGCTGCGCGCCGACCGCAAGAGCGACCAGACCGTCAAGACGTACCACGACGGGGTGCGGTTCTACCTCGCGTGGTGCGCCGAGCAGGGGGCGGCTCCGCTCGAGCGGCCCAGCCTGCGTGGGTGGGTCGCCGCACTGCTCGACGGCGGTAACCAGGCGGCCACCGCCCGCGCACGCCAGCTGGCCGTGCGACGGTTCACGTCATGGCTGGCCGATGAGGGCGAGATCCCGGCAGACCCGTTCCTCGGACTCAAGGCGCCCAAGCTCGACTCGAAGGTCATCGAGCCGTTGACCGAGGACCAGCTCCGCGCGTTGCTCAAGGCGTGTGTCCCACCCAAGGGCGCCACGTCCGGCGAGGCGCTGAGGTTCCGCCGCGACGAGGCCATCCTTCGGCTGATGCTCGAGACGGGCGCCCGCGCCGGCGAGGTCGCCGCGATCGCGCGCTAGCCGACATCAACGCGAGATGACGGCCGCGTCATGTGCACGCGCTGCCTCGGCACCAAGCGTCTGCACGCCAGCCTCTACCCCGGATGCCCGGTGGCGTGGCACGACCTGTTCGACCACGCCCGAGGCGTCGCCGGCACACGGGCAGGTGTGGCTGCTGTGCTCGGACTGTGGCCGGTCAGGACAGCACCGACGTTCGGGCAGTGGCTGGCAGGCCGAGAGGGCGACGACAACGCGATAGGCGACCTCGCCCGCGACGTGGCCTCCGACGTGGCCTCAGGGTGCGCCGCAGAGCCGTCAACGCCTGAGGACTGCCGCACCCACGTCGAGGACGCGCACGCCGCGGCAGGGTGCGTCCTCGACGTTGTGGCGCGCGCCGCCGACGAATGGAGGGCCGCAGTATGACCGCCGTCGAGGTCCTCGGGCGCGCGCTCCTCGAGATCCCGAGCGCCGACGAGCGGGACGAACGACACGGGGTGTGGGGCGGGCATTGATCGCACCGGTAGCACGCGGAGGAAGTACGGCGTCGTGACCAATCGCACCACGAGCAACGAGCAGCTCAGCAGCAGCCTGCCGAAGGCGACAGACCTTAGGCTCCGCAGATCCTCAGGGTCCGAAACCGCTGCACGCGGGGGCACCCCTAGGTTCCGCAGATCCTAGGGGTGGGTGCGGCTCGAGCGAGCCGGGTCGGGCCGAGGCATGAGAGCAACCCGCCCGCCGTGTCGGTTGTCTCTAGTTCTGACGGACGTCCTCCCGTGACCCTTCCTGTCGTCAAACCTTGTTGTACGACATCTGAAACGTTCCAAAACTGCCCGTCAGCAGCACCCCTAGGAGGAATTTGGTGAGCTGGCCCGGCGGTCAGGGATTTGCGGGCGTCGACGCCGAGATCGACGGTCCTTGGTAGCGGTCAGGGTGTTGATTTCTCGGTTAGTTCCGTGGTCGCGGGCCGCGACAGTACTCGTAGCGCGATCCGTGTCCCGCTGGATGTTTCTCCACCGGCGGACAGCGTTCGGGCATTGCGCAGTCGTTGATCGGCCACCTCCAGGACAGCGCGAGCAATCCGTCACTGCATAGACGATCGGACTCATCGCGGCAACTTCTGTGATGGGGGACATCGTGATCGGCCTCGGCCCGGAAGAGTCACCGCGAGTCCGGCCTGTTACGGGCCATTGCCCCCTCGCAGCCATCGCAAGCACGAGCGGGTCACGCCGGCTGCTGGATCAAGCTTCAAGGTGAAGGACCGAGTCGACGTGGTCCACCTCACGCCCGTGGACGGATCCCGGGAAGAGCACCTTGCGAGAGGGCCAAGCGATTCACGAGCTACACGACTACGAAGCAGACGACGTCAACCCTGTCCGGCTAACGGAGCCAGGCCGTGATGGCCGGGAAGAGCCAGCCCCAGGCCAGCCACCTACCCCAAGACTTACAGGCGGTTCATTGGCTGTTGGACGTCACCTGCTTGCGGTACGTGGATTGGTCTTGTTCCGGTCGGTCTTGCTTGATGGGGTGAACTTGCACGGTTTCGCGTGTCGTCGGCGCG
>JAABVA010002167.1_pt1 | contig 19881 bp, 13 predicted proteins | sample 5560331 | NCBI WGS metagenome assembly JAABVA01 (sample SAMN12812661, study PRJNA571458) | rock metagenome | isolation source: Antarctica rocks | place: Antarctica: Victoria Land, Mt New Zealand sud | collected 2016-01-07 | reverse complement strand
CCTCTAAACAAAGAAACCAATCCCGCCTCTAAACAAAGAAGTCAATCTTACCTCCTTTGAGAAAAATGGGACGTATCGGGACGTAATGCGCTTCTCTCCATCTAACAACTTCTCTTTCCAGGCCATGCGCTCCATCAAGGAGGAGGAAGAGGCTTTTCAGCTTGCTCCCGCGTGTAGAAAATGTCGACGCGATGAGGACATCCTCTCTCCTCTTTCCCATTCGGTTTTGCCATCAGCCAAGGGCTCGCTTCCTTTCGCAAAGAAAGCGAAGGCGTGCTGGCCTTGCTGAGCACCACCTTTAGAAAATCGGATGCTTTTCAAAGCCTTCGGTGGAAAGACGAGACCTCATCGCGGAGAGTTTTCTTGATTAAGTCCTGGACAGAAGGACAGGTGTTTGTTAGCTGCCTACTTTAAAAGCATCAATAAAAAAACCCAACATCAACCCAATTTTAAAAAAATTACATATCTTCCAGACCGGTCGGCACCGCCCTTGGTGAAGGGAGAGAAAAGAAGTGCTCTCCCCCCCTGGCCGGTAGACACCATAATTCGTGACTTCGATAAAACTCAGCACAAATAAAATAATAGACCCATCCCAACGAAAAACATGTCTCAGGCCGTTCAGAAAAGTTCCAAATACATTTCCTACGACGAAACCTAAAAATAGAAAAAACAGGCTGATCGAAAAAAACGTATTCAACGCCTGTATCTTCCCTTCGAAGCCAAGGCGTCCAGTCAGAAGTCGTTGAAATAATCTACGATTCGATTTCATCGAGGAGTCGTCTCCAAGGTCCTACTTAACTGCAAAGCTTCTACTTAACTGCCTAAAGAAAAAACGCCTCCTCCATGGCTTCGATCCTGACACCCCGTCACAACAGGTGAAATAAAAGGGCCTCCTTCGACGAGGAGGGAGAAGGTTGCGCATTCTGGTCAACGCCTATATAATCGGATTGGAAAGGTGGCAGAGTGGTTTAATGCATCGGTTTTGAAAACCGACGTAGCTGTAAGGCTACCGAGGGTTCGACTCCCTCCCCTTCCGCCCTAGTCGATCTCGTGCTATGAACCCTCCTCCCCCCACCTCGAGCGAGTATCGCATTGAAGCTGTGGTCAAAACACCACCTCATCGTGACGGCCCGCCCCTGTGATGGAACTGGTAGACATGCGAGTTTTAGGAACTCGTGCCTTCGGCGTGTCGGTTCGAGTCCGACCGGGGGCAACGAAAAAGAGAATACTTACCACGGTCTTCACCGAAGGTTATGGAGCCGGACAGTGGCGGTGCAGCCCTACTCTCTTGATGGTTTGAGCGGTTTTCACTAAAGGTTATGGCGGCTCCCAGTCCTGTCTTTCCTTTTAAGGTAAGTGGCAGTTGGTAGCCTTTAACCAAAGGGCGTTTACTATTTGCTGTTCAGGGTTTAGTGACGGGGGGACTATCCCCCCCAAGCTTATCGTTTTGGTTAACCTCTTGGTTTTGGTTAGGCTGATCGTTTTGGGCAGGCTGATCGTTTTGGTTAACCTCTTGGTTCTGGTTAGGCTGATCGTTCTGGACAGGCTGATCATTTTGGTTAACCTGTTGGTTCTGGGTAGGCTGGTGGTTGTTGGCAGCGGCCAACCAAAAGGCCTGCGCTTGGTTAAAGTTTACTTGCTGTTCAGGGTTTAGTGGGGGGGGGAACCACTGCCTGACCGTCCATTCCTCCTACGTTGATTCCTCCTATGTTGATGTTCCTTGGCGAAAGAAAGAATGGTATTCCCATGGATGCCATATTTGGAGCGAGTGCGTTCTTTGGAATAGCCCGGGCGATTTGAATGGAAGCAAGACTTCGGGCCCTTAAAACAATCTTTACAAGAGCTTCGTGATGTACCCTCTTATACGCCTCTAAGATAAAATTAACCAGGCCAATGCGATGGGGTTGGAAGAGTTCGATCCGCCTCCAGAGAGCCAATGGTTTATGGATGATGATTGCACTTGCTGTGATCATGTTGAAGTTTCGGTTCACATGAAAAGGACGGGGTAATAACCAGTTGCTTCCACCCAAAGCCAGCACACCGATGTAGAATAACGTTGCCCACCAACGGGTACCCCGAATCCAATATGTCAGAGTAAATCTCTCTTCGTCGAAAAACAGAGCATCAGAAAAGGCGTGTTTCACTGGTGCCCATGGGGTGCTCCCTTCTAAAGGCTGCCTAGACAAGGTCTGCTTGCCTTGGAGCGTTGTCCTGCTTCCCTCCATCATATTGTGAAGAGCCCCATTCTGTGACGAAGATGGCAGATCGAAGACGTAATCTTGCCGTCCGATCAACCGTCGAGCCGCATTGTCAAAGGCGATGGCGGAGAGGGTCAATGTGGTTTTCGAAACGAGAGGTTCACCCCGATTGGTTGAGATCACGACATGTTTATCCTCTGGAATCGCACCCAAGAGCGGGATGGCGAGCATTTCTTGAACATCTTCGATCGACATCATCGTGTTTCGTTGAATCATGCCGGCTCGAACCCGATTGATCAGCAGCTTGACGTCGTAGACGTGATTCGCTTCAAGCAGGCCTGCGACTCTATCGGCATCTCGAATGGCGGTTATTTCGGGCGTCGTAATGACGACCGCCTCCTTGGCAGATGAAATGGCGGTAATAAACCCTACGTCGATTCCTGCTGGGCAGTCGAGAAGGATAAAATGGTATCCAAGTGCAGCGATCGATTCGACCATATTCTGCATGTTTTTTCGAGTCACGTTATATCGTTGGCGACTTTTTGAGATCGAAAGCAGGGACAGGTTCTTCGATCGTTTATCTCGAATCAACGCTTGATCCAATCGACAGTGACCATCCAAGATATCGACGGCGGTAAAAAGGATACGATTTTCTAAACCTAGAACGAGATCTAAATTTCGTAACCCTATGTCGGCATCAATTAAGGCGACCCGATACCCGAGTCGCGCTATCGACATCCCCAAATTCGCCGTGGCGGTTGTTTTTCCAACCCCCCCCTTTCCAGACGTGATGACGATGGTTCGTGTCGCGGAAAAGCAAGAAATTACGTCCGATAAACCTTCATCACCTTTGAAGAATGTCGTAGGCGAAAAAAAAGAGGATTCCCCTTTGCTGTTCATATTGACCATGGAATGATCATCTCAATGAAATTTGACGTTCTTGTTTCTTGTCCTGTCGTCTGCCACCCCGCTTCACAATCCCCGCAGCGTGGCTCTCTTCCTCGCTGTGTCGCCTTCGGCCTGCTGAAGGGCGGCAGGCGAAAAGCGACGTCCTTCAAAGGGTGCAGCTTTTTGAATTTGAATGAGGGAACGGCTTTCCCCCCCCCCCTTCCAGGGGGCAGCCCTCACGCCTTCCTTTGACCGGACCTCGATCCCCTCCAAGGGAATCGCACTGAAAAGCGGAGTCGGTTTCTTTTTCTCCATGTTATGGTCGATCGAAACAGGATGCCCTTGTGCCGTCGACGAAGGGCATCCTGTTTCGATCGACCATAACAAGATGATGACGATGGGCGAAGAGGGATTTGAACCCCCGACTCCGTGGTTCGTAGCCACGTGCTCTAGTCCACTGAGCTATACGCCCATGTCCCTGTACAGATAGTATACTCTATCTTTCCAATGTCGCAACCCCTTTTTCCTTGACTTCTTTCGCCATCACCATTCTTAATGGGCCATTAGCGAAGCTGATTAATTTCGCTCATCTCCTCCTCAAAAGTTCTTTTTCATTTTGCACTGGGTTATGTCCGGGTGGACATAACCCAGTGCGCCTACCCCTTCTTTCGATCTACAAGCCTTACCACCTTTTCTTTTTCTCCACACCCTGTACTCCCCTCGCCCCCTTTACCCCCCCTTTTTTGGGGGGGGTATCAGGGACGGGGTGCTCGTGGGCTAGAATGCAACGACTGACCAAAGCAGATTAGGACACCAACAACACCAAGGACACTGCGGCCTAGGTAATCTTAGGCCGGAAGCTGCCGCGTAAATTTGCATCAATACTGGTATTTATAGGCCGTTTTACGTAGGATATTACGTGTAGGACACCAGGGACACCAAGGACACCGCTTATTCAAGGCGATCTCTAAGGAAGAGAAAACTTCCCACTGATGGAAGGAACCACTGCGTTGCCACTCCGAGATGCTCACTTATTCGATCAATGGGGCAACACGACCCATTCAGCCTTCTAACTCGGCGTGATGGTGGAAGCGAGACAGTGTGAAGAGATATCGCCCGGCCCCCCAAGTCACCTTTCGGTGGGTAGAGAGGGGAATGAAAAAGTGGCACCCTTCCCCATCCCTGTCCCCAAAGGGGAAGGGGATGGGGAAGGGCGTTAAAATAGCGAGTAAGAAAGCCCCGCCGTCCGGTCGACTCCCCTCCCTTCCAGGAGGGGGGAATGGGGTAAATGAAGCAATCAGAGGCGTGCTTCGTTGTGGCTCGACCCAAGGTCGGTCCATGGCTTCGCCTTTGGCGAAGGCGAAAGAGCGGCCTTCTTCGAAAGTTCTCTGCTTCTTCCTCCCTGAGTGGGAGAAGGCATACACGACCCTTGTCAGGAAATCGATATCCTTGGAAGTTGCTCTTTTCCAAGAAGGTGGAGAAATCCTCGACGTGGGAGAGGTGGAGGGAGGTAGTCGCGTGCCGTTCCAAGCTCTCCTTAAGAATACGCCGTCGGAGGGCAAGCGGAAGAGACGTCAACCCGCTGACATGAAATGTCATGTACCCTGGCCGAAGAACAGAAATTAAAGGGGATATCCTCTGGGAAAGGTATTCGATGTAGATTTGCTCCGTGGCGGCCAGCTTGGTAAACTGAATCATCATTCTGTCCAGTTGGGGATTGAGGTGGAGGCGGAGTGCAGGCAGCACTTGCTTGCGAAGACGGTTGCGAGCATATTTCAGGTTCCGATTGCTTGCGTCAGGATAAATTGGCAATTGCCAAAGCAGACAAATCTTTTTTACATCGAAGCGACTGAGCGAAAGAAGAGGTCGCTGGAGAAAAAGGGGGGTGTCCCCATCATCAGCGAAGCTGAAGCCTTCACCTTTGCCCTTAAGCAAAGGTGAAGCAACGGCAAAGCTGAACAGGAGGGGTGAATAAAAAAACTTTGTTTTTCTTCTTTTCGTTTCTCCCCTCGGCGATGTTGGAGGTATCATTTCCGGTGAAGCCGTAGGTGAGGCGGACCGACCAATGAGATTATACCATTTTGCCTTGAACACTGATTCCGTCTTGCCATGCCCGGCCATGTTTCGATTACTTAAATGTATTGCGGGTAACACCATAAAAATTGGAAAGAGGGAAATGTTTCGGATAGAGTGGCCGGACGATTCGAGTCCGTTGGATGGCGGTCACCCCTTTGATTCCGCTTCCTCGAAGCAGATTGAAGAAACTGGTTTCAACGCCATCGCTGGCAGTATGCCCAACCTTGATCACTCGACAAGTATGAAAAGTTGCAAGTCGGTGACACGATTGATATCGCCAATTTCGCGCCGCCTCTTCCGTGGTGGATCGTTTCTCCTGTCTTTTAGAAGAACCCCCTTGGGGAGGAGGCGGCCGACGATGCTCCTGCAAGAGCAATCTGGCGTAGAAAATAAGAAGGGATTTTTCGCCCTGACGATGCTTATCACTCTCCCTATAAGACTGCCTCTGCCTTTTGCGTTGGTCGACTTTTCGATCGACCTCCCCTTCCGAGTCGTAGCGCTTTACCAAAGGTGATGATGAAGCAATCACCTTTGATGAACCCCTTTCCCAGTATTCCCCCCTTCTTTCGGGAGGGGGAGGATTGCTGGTCGGCTCGAGGAGAAAGGAAATCGCCTCTTCCAGTATCGAGGAGAGGCGCATAAGATGGTGCATGGCATAGAATGTATCGCAGTGCCAGAGATGGTTACACCAACAGAGAGTGACCTTACATCTTCTTTGCTTCTTTTCTTGGAGAAGGAGGGAGAATAATGCCATCGAATCCTGTCCGCCGGACATGGCAAGTAGAAGACGTGTTTCGGCTTGGAGATATCGATCGACCGGCCGGTCGATCGATTCGACGAGGTAGAGAGGTGAAGTCCAATTGGGCTGGATGCGACCTTGTATCATACAATTTTACTGGAAGCCTTCCCACATTTCGTGGTCGATCGACGTCGTCTCACTAGACGGATTAATGGATATACACCTTGGCAACATTGCACAGGAGAAAGAGCGAAGCGATGGACCAAGAAAATCGGTCGACGATCCAGGTTGCGTCACTATACTCGATGGAGACGTATTTTCGTATTTCGCGCACGAGAAAGTTAATCCCCTTTGCTTGTGTCTGGGGCGGCAGAATGACGCACAGCACATAGGCAGCAACCATTCGAAGGATAATGACGAATTGAGGGGTTAGCACGAGGAAAAAGAGCAAAAGTGCAGCCATTGTGCGTCGAAGAGTGGGGGAGAAGGAGAGGAAAAAATTGGGCATCCTAGGAAAATAGTAAACAAAGACCAATAGTAGTAGACTGGCCAGAAGTGACGCGAAGGCGTCGCCTGCCATCGAGGCGGCGCTGGCGAAGAGAAGAAGAAGGAGAGCATGGAGGGAGAAAATTAATGTCAAAAGCCCTCCCTGACAAAAGGCGACAGTCAGCAGATTCAGAGGGTTGACACTTCGCTGAAAACGCAGAGATGCCAGTATATAGGCGCTGGCACCGAGTTGAAGGAGGAGAGTTACAGAAAGGAATCGACGAAGGATGGCATTATGCCAAACAAAAAGGGGCAGGTGTCGCTGAAGGTACAGGATCGACCAATAAATAAGCGAGACGATCAATATGAAGGCCATCGATTTCGATTTGGCTGTCTTGGCCGGACCTCTAAAGACCAGATATGCCCAAAAAGCGTGCGGCAGGTAGCTTGAAAGCTGAACCGGAGGCCGATAAGACGAAAAGAGGGAAAGACGCGCCATGGTGGCGCAGCGGATTGGAATAGGGGAGGGGTGGGTCCGGAATAAAAATAGAAGGAGGACCGCCACCCCAGGAGTAAATGCTGGAAAAGCAAATCGACGAAGGGGGGAAGGGGTCATAAAGGGAAGCAGGGGAGCAAAGTCGGCTTGTCAAGTCGACCTACCATATGGTATAGTACCATACAATGGAGGACGCCGGGATAGCTCAGTTGGTAGAGCAGAGGACTGAAAATCCTCGTGTCACCAGTTCAAGCCTGGTTCCTGGCAAACCCTACGCCGACGTCCCCTCTCTCACGACGTGTGGATGGAAAGGAAAATGTGCTCCCTACCCCCCCCCTTGAGGGGTGAAGAGGGTTGACCGGAGTCGGTGCCACTTTCCCTTTCCGCCCTCTTAGCTCAGCAGGTAGAGTATTTGCATGGTAAGCAAAAAGTCACCGGTTCAAGTCCGGTAGAGGGCTACGCCAGCAGCAAAGCTGATGTCCGGGCAGGTGAACAAAAATTTGACACGAAAGGATCCTTTATGGTTTCATTTCGTGGAACGAATGAGGCGTCGCCAAGTGGTAAGGCAGCGGGTTTTGATCCCGCCATTCAGAGGTTCGAATCCTTTCGCCTCAGAAAAAGGGTTAAAAGAAGAGAGACTCTTTGACTGGTAGTAGTAGCCCTGTCGCGGTCATCACATTTGATGTTCCCCTTCCTCTTCCTCATCCCCTTTCCCTTCCTCTTTGGGGATGGGGATAAGGGGGAAGCTGACGAGACGGTCTGGGCAAGCCTGCCTGCCCCAAGGCCGCTGGTTGATCTCGTCTGATACAGAAGGTATACTTGCTCGCATCGAAGGTTGTTCGGCCTTCGAGTGAGACCCCTTTTGGGGGTTGGAAAAAAGTTGGTGTTTTAAAGACCTTTGGTAAGGCAAAAAGGTAAACAAGCGGAAAGCATATCTCCTGCAAAATTGCTGAGAAAGGTGGTCAAGAACACCGCCAAAAGAAATCATCGAAGATGGGCCCGCCATCGTATAAAAAGGTTTTTTCGTCAAAACGTGTTTTCCGTCCACCCACTGTGAGGCCAAAGTGGAAGGGAAGCTGAAACCTTTTTAAGGGGTTAAAACGGCGGCCTCTTTTTCTCCCCTTTTCATGGGAAGAGACCACTCTAGGTGATGCGACCCAAGCGCGTTGCGCTACCAGGTCAAGCATCTTCTTTTCACCTTTCCTCTGAAGGAGTGCGCCCATGGTAGGCCAATGATGGGTGGTCTTTCACCCATTGCTGAAAGACCGGATCGGCCTTTAACTGGGGGCAAGAGGAGTAAAAAATGTGGTAGCTTGACGTGCGACAAACCCTCCTTTCTATGTTTCTAATATTCTGGAATGCAACCATCAAGTGGTGTAAGAAGACGGGTTCCACTATTCGTGAGGCATCAACCAATTTGGTTGGAGCGACGTTGGCGGACAGCTTTTATCGCACCACCTCCGTTTTTTTTATGTGCCTTGCTGTGGGAATGATTTTTCCCCTCCGTCGATACTATAAAAATCACTTTACTTCCTTCATTATAGCAGACAATTTTACACTCTTTAGACAGGTTGAACAACAAATGGGGTGGGAAACTTTCTTCAACGTCACCCTCAAGCAGCTCGGGGGTGATCGACCCCCTTCAATGATCGGGGAGGGTACCTCTCCTCCTTCTCCCCCATCGGCTTCACCAAAGATTAAGCCAAGCGAGGGGACACCGGAAGTATCACTTTCCAATTCAGGGAGAACGCCCGGCGAGTCGGAGGCGTCGTCCCTCGAGTTGCAGGGGGGAGAGACTTCCCTTCTTCCTGACACCTCTTTTCTCGATCGCGTCGATATTTACCCCGACCTGTTGGTCCTCAAGTTAAATGAACGGTGGAGGGGCCTAGTAGATCAACAGTACGCCGGCCTTTTTTCTGTAAAGGAGGTCTTCCCCTTCCCCAAAGGGGATGGAGATGGAGTGGCTTCAGGGAGGAAAGTTCTCCCTTCCACCCAGCATGTCGACCGGGCCACCGTCTTGCCCGTCTTTGCTCGAAGGCGGATTGACCTCTTTTCCCGTCGAACAGGCTCGACGATGGTAGGCTCTTCGAGGTCGACAGGCCGCTCCCATCCGCTCCTCGAGGCAGAGCGGCGGGGCTCCTATCATGCACAGGAGTGGTTCTACGCCTTTTCGATGCCATGGGATGAGATTCCCTTCAAATTGGAATCGGAAAGTATCCTGTATGATACGCTTTTCGGATCCGAGTCGGCGTCGGATCGCGCACCGACACTGTCGGTGATCCCCAGTAGCGAAGCTGAAACCTTCACCAAAGGTGAGGGCGAAGCTGTTCCCCTTTCCCTTCCCCAAAGGGGATGGGAAGTGGAAGGACGGAGAAGGAAAGAGTGGGGGGAGGCGGTAGAGAGGTATGGCAACAAGGCGGTAGAGGAGTTAGTTGATGAGCTGGTTGAAGAAGAGACTCCATGGGACCAGGTTCTTGCCAACGACGCCATCGACGTGCGGTCGATGTCCGGTCATCGATGTCCCGACATCGAAAGGAGCAGGTTCAAGGCGCTCCTTCTCTTTCAATGGAGCCAACGCCTTCTTTCGTTGAGACCGGTTCCTCCGCCCACGCTCAAGTCGATGAGTGGATGGCAGAAATTTATTCAAACGGTACATATCCCCCTCCCTGCGGGCCTCAGCCTGACCCTTCCCCATCTCTTTTCACCATTCGATCCACCCCTCCCGTGGGTTGATGTGAAATATCAACACGTGAAGTTGGCTGGTCTCAAAAGGTTTGAAACCACATTTCAAAAATCGGCGGAAGGTGTTCTTGCCAGCAAGGAAGTGGAACTGATGCCGCTGGAGGAGATGATGTATTATGGACCCTCCGTTGGTAAGGGAAAGGAGAAAGTGGAAAACGATGTCGTGAGTTGGCAGGAAAAAGGATCGGATCGAGGGTCGGCTGGTCTCAGCAAATGGGGAATCGACGCCTTCGGTGCCGACAATCCGTTGGCTATTCAACAACACAATTTTTTTGGGAAAAAGTCGGTTCTGCCGGGCGAACCCGTCACGCGACGTCTTGTGTCGATGGGTGGCCAACATCGTCGAATGACGCTGCCATGGCCATGGCATCATGACAGTGAGTTCTTGTCGCCTCCTGCCAAGAGCCGGCAGGTCGCGAAGAACCGCCTCTTCAACCTAGCCCTTTCGATTACCTCTTCGCGTCGAAGGTTGACACCCTTCGATCCGGAGAACCTTGACCAGAGACGATACCCGCTTATCCATCGAGCGGTTGAAAATGCTTTCCTTTCGGCGGCCCCCGTCAACGAGGAGCCACTCATTACTACCATTCAGCCCGACGACTGGAATAGGATGGTGGAGGCGCAAATCGATGGGGCGACCGAAGTGGGAAGCCAGACAGCCAAGTTCGATCTTGAATTCCCGATCATTGCGGTGGCACAAAAGACGGGACGTCCCTTTCTCTGGCCTCTGACCCAACTCGATTCGCGAAGTTTTCATCGTTTCATTCTCCAGCAAAGGGGTGTCGAAGGAAGGGTCTTCCCATCGAGCATCGTTCCCGTCCAGGCCGGAATGAAGCAGGAACCTCAAGTTTTTATCCGAGCCCATCACGAGTCACTACGGCCCATTCATGAGCTTGCCCCCTACTCCTCCTTGATCGATCCGCTCCATCTTCGGAAGGTAACCCATTTTAGAGAAAAGGGATGGCGAGCCAAGTCGACCTGGTCTTCGTCAGCTTTGCTCCTCACAAAGGTGAGGGGTGAAATCAGAGGAACCCGTCGACGGGGAGAATTGTGGGAGCCGACGACGATGCTGTCTTGGATGATGATATATAAGCTTCTCTTCGTCCTTTGGATGCATCGAATTGGGGGAGACTTCTATCGAAGTTACGGAAAAGAGATCCTGGTCTACTTTATCACCCTTTTGGCGTCGTTGGGGTTCGATGCGGAGGCTTTGATCGAGGATTTAGGTCTTGGAGAGGATCCAAGCTACTTTCGAATCATTTCAGCGACGGAAAGACGATTTCGCGATTTGGCGGGCATTGACACCACCTTGCCAACCTTAGGTGAAATAGTCTGGTTTCTTCGAAGCTCGGGTCGTGGAAGACGGGTTCCAAAAGGAATCCTTTTGGTCGGCCCACCGGGAACCGGAAAGACATTCTTGGTGCAGGCTGTGGCGGGAGAGGCGGAGGTGCCGGTGGTGATACAATCGGCGGCCCTTCTCATCGATCCGGAACAGAGGGAATCTCCTGTAGAAAGGCTCAAAAAGGTGTTTGAGCAGGCGCGAAGAAGTGCACCTTGCATCCTCTTCATCGATGAAATCGATACTTTGGGTGCTTCTCGAGATGGCGTGATGCAGAATACGATGGGAGTGGATAAACTGATCGAGTCGGTGATGACCCCCCATCAGGTAACCCAAGAGGACTCGCTTCAAGAAGAGGAGCAGTCACATGTCGGTTCTGATGCCGGCAGTGAGGCCATCAGCGAAGCTGAAACCTTCACCTTTGGTGATGGCAATGGGTCGGCCGATCGAGGTGTTGTTCTCTCTACCAAGGAGTCCGTCTCCGAAGAGACGGCCTTATTGATGGAAAAGCAGAGATTAAGCCTCTTGATGCAACTTCTGGTTGAGCTGGATGGGCTCCACTCCTTGCCCGGCCTCGTTGTCGTCGGTGCGACGAATCGACCCGCCGTCCTCGATCCCGCCCTTCTTCGTCCAGGCCGATTCGAAAAAGTGGTACATCTTGAATTACCAGGAAAAGAAAAACGAATCGATATTTTACAACTTTACAGCAGATCGATGGGCATCGCACAGGATGTGTCGTGGAGGTATCTTGCGCATCGCACCCTTGGATTCAGCGCAGCCGACCTTTCCGCCGTGATGAATCAATCTACCATCCAAGCGATCCTCAATAACACGACGCATACGATCGAAACGGTGGAGACCGGCATCGAAACGATCGGACGGAAGATGCTCCAGAAAGGATTGCCCGACCTTACTTTTTCGTCCGCCTCCCCCACGATGGGGAAACAGGAGTTCCTCGATCCTTTCTTGCCGGCACGATTAGCCTCCTACCAAGCTGGCAAAGCGGTCGTCCAAACAACCCTTCCTCCGCATTTGGCCGTCTCCTATCTGACATTGTGGCCTCACCCGGACATCCAATCGGGTGATCCTAAGGAAAACCTTCTCGACCGTTCGTCTTGCCACACACTTCGTCGGCTGGGGCTCGAAGCGAGGGTGATCGGCCTCCATGCCGGCAAGGCGGGGGAATTTTTCGCCCTCGCGGACACCCTCTCCCCCCATCCCCATCTCCTTTGGGGAGGGGGAAGAGAGGGAGGAGAAATCGGGCAGCAGGGGGTATGGGATTCCGATCTCGGAACGGAAGAAACCCGACTTGGAACGCGGATTGCCGCCTCAATGGTTGATGACTGGTATCTCCAGTCGAAGGAGAGTCTCATCAAAGAAAGGAATCGAACAAGAGCGACTCAAAGTCGGGACGAGATCGAGGAACCTTCGGAGCGAGAATTTTACAAGAGGCTCGCCGAAGAGCAGCAGCTGGAAGGGGAAGACACCCGTTCAGGGCCTCAAAATCATTTCGTTTCCGCTTGGTGGCAAAGTCAGGTCACTAAGGAGGTAGAATTAGTCCAGCTATCTTTCTCTCGATGGTCTCGAATCTACCTCCCAGATCCTGCGGAAAGTGCGCGGAATGAGGAGTGGATTCCCCCCGACGAGAATTATCATTTTTCGTCTGCTTTCCAAAATAGAGCGATTAGCACTGGAAAGGCTTCCTTGCCGTTGACTGAATTCGATCGTCTCGATCGTGAGTATATAGTTCATGGTTTTGTAACGACATGCTTGAATGAGGCTTTTTTTATCCTTGAAGGAAGAAGGGAGTTGTTCGATTACTTTGCGGATCATCTTATCCGATTTCATCTCCTCCGCCGCCACACGATCCAGATCATCGATCTCCAATTTTTGAGGTAGTGCTCCTCCTTGGAGGTGGTAGTACGCCTCGTCAAGACTCCTTGTATCAGCAACCTCCCATGTGGTATCATCTTCCAGACCGAAGCCAACGCGAAAAAAATCCGCAGTTCGTGATTCCCCTCGTGGGAGGGCGTTAGTCGGTCCAAGACAGATCGATCCGGTAGAAGGGGTCTTCCATAGAAAATCCCTTCATTGGGATCGAGACAACCAGGCCAAGTCGGTTCTCCACTTGCAGCGAAGCTTCTCGGAATGGGAAGAGGGGATATGATTCCGCACGAGTAAAAGTAGAAATGAAGATATGTCTAGATATCGGGGTCCTCGCCTACGAATTATTCGTCGACTAGGTCCATTGCCGGGCTTTACACAAAAGACGGCCACCAAGGAAGCACCACCTGGCCAACGGAGTGGATCGGAACAGCGAAAAAAGCATTCTCAATACGCCATTCGACTTCAGGAGAAGCAAAAATTACGATTTAATTATGGAGTTACCGAATCGCAATTGATTCGATACGTAAGGGAGGCTCGAAAGGTGAAGGGATCTACCGGGGAGGTGTTGCTTCAGCTTTTGGAGATGCGATTGGACAACATTCTGTTTCGGCTAGGTTTTACGCCGACCATCGCGTCGGCCCGACAAGCAATCCGCCATGGTCATATCGTCGTCAATGATCGCAAAGCGACAATCCCCAGTTATCAATGTCACCCGCAAGATACCATCCTGATTTCTCCCAAAAAACGATCTCAACCCTTCGTGGACTCTTGGTTGCAAAGGAGAGATCGCTGGACTTTGCCACCTCATCTTCGCCTCGATGAGGAGAAAAGGATGGGTCTCGTTGGCCGGGTTGTTGACCGACCATGGGTCGGTCTCAAGCTGAATGAACTGTTGATCGTCGAGTTCTATTCGCGGAAACTCTGATCTTACGCCATATGGCAAGACGGTGGCGTGGTTTCCTACCCTCTTCTTCATCAGCTTCACTGATCAGCTTGGCTAATCAGCTTCGCTCATCTTTTTTCAAGGGAGAAAAGTCGAACCCCCCCTCATCCTCATCAGCTTCGCTGATGAAGTGTTCACCAAACGTGATGGCTTCATCAAGGTGATCAAAGGGGCGACATGTCGGAATTATTTAGGTTATGACTTGCCCCTTTTCGATAAAAAAAAGTTATGGGAGAGGTATGGTAAAATAAAATGGCATCCTCTTCTTAAGGGAGCGGAGAAAAGTCGTTCTATCTCTGCTCTGCGTCAATGAATAGAAGGGCGCAAGGGTTGTGTCGTGAAGGGGGGTGGTGACAAAAGCTAAACCTTCCAGCCGGCGGGATGCCGGCTGGAGGGGTGAAACGGGCAGATTGCATGATCGTAAAAACTTTGAATTGAGAAATAAGACATGGCTCCACAAACTGAAACGAAGACGGGTGCTGGATTTAAAGCAGGTGTGAAGGATTACCGACTTACCTACTATACTCCGGACTACCAAGTGAAAGAGACAGACATTCTAGCGGCCTTCCGTATGACACCGCAGACAGGTGTTCCGCCGGAAGAGGCGGGCGCAGCCGTGGCGGCGGAATCGTCGACAGGTACATGGACAACCGTTTGGACCGACGGACTGACCAGTCTTGATAAATATAAAGGCCGTTGCTATGACATCGAGCCGGTGGCGGGCGAAGAGAACCAATTCATCGCCTACGTAGCCTATCCACTTGACCTGTTTGAGGAAGGGTCGACGACCAACCTTTTCACGTCGATCGTTGGGAACGTATTCGGGTTTAAGGCGCTTCGTGCACTCCGTCTAGAGGATCTTCGTATTCCTCCAGCCTACGTAAAAACCTTCCAAGGACCTCCACACGGTATCCAGGTTGAACGTGACAAGCTGAACAAATACGGTCGAAGCCTTTTGGGATGCACCATTAAACCAAAACTGGGTCTCTCAGCTAAAAACTATGGTCGTGCGTGCTACGAATGTCTTCGTGGTGGGTTAGACTTTACCAAGGATGATGAAAACGTGAACTCGCAACCTTTCATGCGTTGGAGAGACCGTTTTCTGTTTGTAGCGGAAGCGACATATAAAGCACAGGCGGAGACGGGTGAGATCAAAGGTCATTACCTGAATGCAACGGCTGGGACGTGTGAAGATATGCTGAAGCGTGCCGAATGTGCAAAACATTTGGGTGTGCCAATCATTATGCATGACTACCTAACGGGTGGTTTCACAGCCAACACCACTTTGGCTCATTATTGCCGTGACCATGGTCTTCTTCTTCACATCCACCGTGCGATGCATGCAGTCATCGACCGTCAAAGAAATCATGGGATGCATTTCCGTGTGTTGGCGAAGGCGCTTCGTATGTCAGGTGGTGACCACCTTCACTCAGGGACGGTTGTTGGGAAGTTGGAAGGAGAACGTGAAGTAACTTTGGGCTTCGTTGACCTGATGCGTGATGATTACATCGAAAAAGACCGTAGTCGTGGTATCTACTTTACTCAAGACTGGGTCTCGCTTCCTGGAGTGATGCCGGTTGCGTCGGGTGGTATCCACGTGTGGCACATGCCTGCCTTGGTTGAAATTTTTGGGGATGACGCCTGCCTTCAATTCGGTGGTGGAACGCTTGGCCATCCATGGGGGAACGCTCCTGGGGCTGCTGCTAACCGCGTTGCATTGGAAGCCTGTGTTCAAGCCCGGAACGAGGGTCGTGATTTAGCTCGTGAAGGTGGTGATGTGATTCGTGCGGCCTGCAAATGGAGCCCTGAATTAGCTGCTGCCTGCGAAGTTTGGAAAGAGATTAAATTCGAATTCGATACCATCGATAAATTATAAGGAAAATCTTTGCCTTATCTTTAACTCGTTTCATTGAAGGCTTCTCCCCTTGGCAGTGCCAAGGGGAGAAGCTACATCCAGATACTCAATCTTGACAATTTTTAGTATTCTTATTATGGAGAACAACATCAGCCTTTCAGCACATACCCCTCTAGTTCTCATCCTTTGGTTATGTGCTGTAATAGATCAAAAGGTGACGTCGTGACTTCTTCTTTTTAAAGGTAGGCGATCCAAGTCGGTACTATTTAATCCGACAACCCTTTCAAAGATGATGGTGATGAAGCCATCACCTCTTATTTAATAAAAAAATGGGGATCAACGACCGTTACTATCATTACGCCAACGAGCTTCTTTAGGACTACCCTCCGTTGAATCCAGACATTATACGAAGAGCAGCTAGGAGGACCCCCAAAAGGGGGCCATCGAGAAGAAAAAATTAGGTGCCATTCATCGACGGTACCTCGTCGACGGCAACTTGGTCGACGAGTCCATACTCCTTCCCTTCCCGCGCAGACATAAATTGGTCACGATCCATGTCTCGTGAGATTCGACTCAACGGTTGGCCGGTTCGTTCTGCGTAGATTCGCCCAACTTGGTGACGAATTCTGAGAACCTCCGACGACTCTGAGACCACATCGGAGGCTTGGCCTTGGCTTCCACCTTCAGGTTGGTGAATCATGATTCGTGCATGAGGTAAAGCTATTCGTCTTCCCCGATCGCCCCCGGCCAAAACGAAGGAGGCCATTGAGGCAGCCGTTCCTACACATATCGTCGTCACATCGGCTTCGACATAATGCATCGCGTCATAGACGGCAATCCCACACGTGACCGACCCGCCTGGAGAGTTAATATAAAGAAATAAGCCCTTCGATTCTTCTTCAGCATTTAGATACAGCATAATGCCAATCAATTGATTGGCGAGTTCATCATCCAATTCTTGACATAAAAATAATACGCGATCTCGATACAACCGATTATAGAGATCGACCCACTGAGCTGCAGGCTCGCCGGGCATGCGAAAGGGAACTTTAGGAACACCAATGGGCATAGGAGAGTCTCGTTGCGTTGAGGGATGGAATGTGTCGGTCAGGACCGTCTTGGTCGAGCAAGCCTTTTAAGAAGCCTTTCGATCAGTATACCATGAAGGGGGATCGACCTCCTCCGGTCTTCACCGAAGGTGATGGAGTGGCTCCTTCGCGACTCCTTGGAGGGAAGAAATCATTTCTTTTGGGTGACTTACCTGTTTGACGCGACCACCATCGAAGAGAATAATCTCATGAGCTACCTCGATGGCCTCACGGTGATCGTGCGTAACAAACAGCGTCGTGACGGAAAGCCGCCCATGCAACGTTCTTAACCAGCTTCGTAACTCCTTCCTGACCTTAATATCGAGGGCACCGAATGGTTCATCTAACAGGAGAACCTTTGGTTCCGTCGCGAGAGCGCGAGCCAGCGCAACCCGTTGTCGCTGTCCCCCAGACAATTGAGCAGGGTAGCTTTTGGCAAACCCTTCCAGCTGTATCAGATGCAAAAGTTGTTGGACACGAGTCTCGACTCGAGGGCGGGGGATGTTGCGTAGCGTAAGGCCAAAGCCTATATTTTCGGAGACGGTCATATGTGCAAATAATGCATAGTTTTGAAACACGAAGCCGATTTCTCGCTCCTGGATCGAGAGGGACACCGAGTCTTGCCCTGCCAACCAGATTCTTCCCTCCGTGGGCTTTTCAAGGCCGGCTATTATTCGCAATAATGTCGATTTCCCAGAACCTGAGCCACCAACCAAAGCGACCAATGAGTTGGTCTTGATTTCCAAGTTAATATGGTCGAGCGCTTCAAACGTTCCAAACCTTTTCGACACATTCTCTATTAAAATACTCATTCCAACTTTTTTCCACTAGATCGACGCCTTTCCTTTGACGGGCTTCAGCTTTGCTGATGCCTTCCCCTTTCCCACCCACTTCCCCTTACCCAAAGGGTAAGGGGAAGGGGATAAGAATGGGGATGAGGATGGTAAAGGTGGTTGCTTCATAACCTTTCGGGAGAGCGACACTTATTCTCGCGGTGTCGAGAATTTCACCCATGTCCCCAGACAGAAGCAGGCAAATCAACTCCTCTCTTTCAACCTTCCCCTTGGCATAGGGCCTCCACCGAAAGTTATACCTTTACCTTCTTACCAGAGGTTTCGAAGCGACCCAAGAAAAAGGGCGTAAGGGAGGCGTAAGGAGACCACCTCAAGTATACACCCGCCTGCTCGTTCGAGGATGCCATCCAGAATTGGCCGGAGCGACCAGCCGTTTTTTCCGACTTTCTGTCCCGGTGTGGCAGGATGTGTCTCATATCTTCTTCGCTCCCAAGACGGATTGTGTATAATAGAGCACCTCAACGTCATTTAGGGTAATTGACCTGCGATGCTCGACCCATCCTAGACCGACAAGTCCGACCCCCTTCGAGAGACTTATGACTTTTCTATTTCAATTGACACTATTCGCATTTATCGCCTTATCTTTTCTTCTGGTTGTCGGAGTCCCGGTTGCCTTTGCTTCCCCAGAAGGATGGACGGAAAATAAAGGAACCGTCTTTTCAGGTCTTGGATTATGGATCCTATTGGTCTTTTTAGTCGGTCTATTAAATTCCTTTGTGGTGTAAATAGACTTCTCTTCACCTTGGTTCCCGAAGCGATACCCCTGGTTCGCTTCGATGCCTTTGGTAAGAAGGTAATCCCCTCAACAAAGAGCAAGCAAAGGGGCGGTCTGACGAAAAGAAAAGTCCCCTTTTCTATGGAAACGAAGAAGTATAGTTGCAAAAAAAAAAAAAAAGCATACCATATCTTCCATAAGGGTTGCTAACTCAATGGTAGAGTACTCGGCTTTTAACCGATTAGTTCCGGGTTCGAGTCCCGGGCAACCCAAATTTTAGTTCCGGGTTCGAGTCCCAGGCAACCCAAATTGAAGAGAGGAAATTCTCCATCCTTTCGAATCTTACTCCCGCCATCACCTTCCTAGACGTGCTGCAGTGACATCGATTCAATAAGATTGGAGATGGCACGCAAAATGGTCGCTCTAGTTGCCTTTTTTTTGGATTCATCCCCTTCATCAAGCTGATCGCTTCAGCTATCCATCATTTATCCAGTTTTTTTCGACCCAGCGAAACTCATCATTTCGCCTTCTCCGTGGTCTCTTAAGATGCGATATTTACGCCTTGAGTAGGTGAAGTAAGGCCGTCGGTCGGATCGTTTCCCCTTTGATGCGATGCCGATCCTCCTTGGGGACGAAGGGACTTGAACCCTCACGATTTTGAAAATCAACGGATTTTAAGTCCGTTGCGTCTACCAATTCCGCCACGTCCCCACCTTCTTCCAAAGCCTTCAATGGATATAATTGGGCGTTGGAGTGCGTAGTATAGCAAAAAACAAATAAATTGCTAGTTGATTCTTTTTCTATTTCGTGATATCTTTCCTTGCAGATCAGCGAAGCTAATCAGCTTTACTGATAGTATGCTTTACTTCCGCTGCGGCCTTGTCAAAAGGTAAGTTGCTTCACCAACTTCACCAAAGGTGACGCGACACGCCAAAAAAGAAAAGATATCTATGAAACCTCCCTTCTTTGTCAAAGAGATTTAACATTGAAAAAAAGAGTTGCCAAGTCGGTTACTTCGAGACGTCGACGAAGTCGAGTCGAGGAGACTTTTCGTAGCATCGAGTTAAAAAAGTAATGAATAAGGAAACAAGCAGCCTCTCCTCCAGGACCAAGAGGAGCGTCTTTGGGTCGATGCCCGAGTGGTTAATGGGGGCGGATTGTAAATCCGCTGGCAATGCCTACGCTGGTTCAAATCCAGCTCGGCCCAACACGAAGATCACCTCCCCCTCCTTAAAGGGGAAGCATTCCTTTCCCTAGCTTGATCGAGGTCGGAAGGTATAAAACAAAAGTTGCAGACCCTTTGAAAAAAAGAAAGGAGAGAGGAGCTGAAGTACCTATTTGCTTCCCGTCATTGCGTCGTTTTAAGAATCATTCCGATCCCCTTCCCCAAAGGGGATGGGGAAGGAAATGAGAATGGGAAAGGGAAAAAGAAAAAGGAAGGGAAAGATAATTCCTCGATCAAGGTGATCATCACTCCTTCGATTGTGAACACTATGGTGCCACAATTCCTCCTCGACTCGCTACCTTTCGAGTTATTAGATGGATCGAGTCATTAGATGGCTCGAGTTATTAGAT
>JAABVA010002164.1_pt1 | contig 19903 bp, 16 predicted proteins | sample 5560331 | NCBI WGS metagenome assembly JAABVA01 (sample SAMN12812661, study PRJNA571458) | rock metagenome | isolation source: Antarctica rocks | place: Antarctica: Victoria Land, Mt New Zealand sud | collected 2016-01-07 | reverse complement strand
ACAAATTGGTACTGGAAACGCTTCGGGCAATCCTGGAGCAATGTGGAGATTCTCTGCATATTGGGTGGGACTCTGTGTTCGCTATACTTGCGAGCATTCTCAACGAGCCAGAATCTTCCGGTAGTGCCGCATCACTGGAACATCATGGACGCCACGAGATGTCACCAAAGCTTGTTAAATCTTCCTTTACATCCCTGCAACTCATATGTTCCGACTTTCTCAATTCTGTCCCACAATCATGCCTACCAATATTGCTTGAGACACTCTACTCATTTTGCGCTCAAGGCCAGGACCTGAATATCTCTCTCACGGTGAATAACCCAATCAGTTATATCCGCGAAGAATCTATGCTTACTTGATACTAATCTAGACAACTACCTTTTTCCGCAATGTTTCAGATTTCCTTCAGCGGGACAATCAAAGTATCGCATTTGACCGCCGCATCATGGAATGTCAATCAAGGGTCGATTTTATGGATCTGATATACGCACAAGATCACGACGTACCGCTCCCAGCTCTATGGCTCTGCTTGCTTGTGCATTTGATGTATGTAACGACTGACAACAGGATTGAAGTACGGCATAGTGAGTATTTTCCCAACAGGCCCTTTTTCAATCCTGGTGCTTGAAAGTGACATAGACTGAACCTTTCCAGGTGCCTTGCATACTCTTTTCAGGATCTTTGACGCTAGTGGTGACCAACTCACAGCTCCGGCCTGGCGAGTGTGCTTTAGCGTAGTCTTTGTTCAGATGCTATCAGCTAACCAAAGAAAATTTCTTGACGTTAAATCCAAAGGTATGACTGATTCAAGCAACCAACTGTTAGAGGATTGGAATGAGACTGCGACCATACTCGTTGAAGGATTGACGAAAGTATTCGCTCAATTCCTGCAGATCATAAAAATCAATGAAGATTTCCCGGAGATGTGGTCAGGGTTGTTGGACTATCTCAAGAGCCTCCTAGAACGGCAAGCCTTGAGAGTTAGCAAAGCGGTGTTCTCTGGAATGACGAGAATGCTTACGGAGATTGAAGATGTCGAGAAGGTGGGGACTACTTCGTTATATAGAGCTTGGCACCTCTGGCAAGACAGCAATCCTGGTACTCACACCAATCCCTTGGCTGGTGAGAATAGCAATCAGGACGCCCTTCTTGCTTACCTTGATTGTCTTCACCAGCTTCTTCGACTTGTCGGCCGGAACCTGGCACTTGAACAAGCACGAAAAGTAATCAAAGAGCTGGAGTCAACTGTCGTCAGCTCGAATATAGCGGCTTACAGTGGCGACATTGACCGCATGACACCAGTCCAAAAATACGTTATCGACAGTCTGAAGACGATTCCCTCTGATATACCGGGTGTAATACCAGAGCTTATAGATATTACAGCGCGCCTTGTGACTCTGGCTTTTCAAGGTGAAAATCAGGATCGAAAAATAAGTCCAACGTACATTGCTCTTTCAAAATCCGCAATGGATTTGCTTCTATCATATATCATCGACCACGTTGACCCGGCGGGTGTGGAATCGCCTATCATGCTATCGAGGGCACTGCGAGCGCTTTCTGTACCATTACATCTGAAATACCAGTGGCAACTGGAAGGCAAGCCACCTTCGACATGGGAGAAAGCTACTACAACTGCGCTAGCCATTCTGCAGGCATTTGTACTCACTATCAAGACTTCCACGAACGTAGATTCAAGCTATACCGGCTTCTTTGAAGAAGCTGTCAACATTAGCGATGGTATTATAGCTGCAGACTTTTCTTCTTTGTCTAGCCTAAACCTATCGAGGATCAAGAAGGACCAAGATTTCGATATCAAAGCCTTCTCCACCGTTCGATCACTTTTAACGGCAGCTCTTGGGTCCTACTTAATTCCAGATGCAACACGTCGTAAATATACCAAATCGATCTTCAAGGGGTCAATCATACACGAGCCTCACCCTGATGATCTTCCTGGACCTGGCCATGAGCCTCTTGAAGGCCTGCGGAGTAAGCATATTGGCCGTGTCCAGGATCTCCCTCCCAGTCCACGCTCGAATCTGGGTTACTTACTGCTTGACGAACTCTTCGACATCGTAACTGTCCACGACCGCTCTCCTGATCGCATTCGACTGGCTCAAGCAGCGGCTCCATATCTTGTTCTTCGCGTTGGTGTTACACTCAAAGCATATGTGCTCGATCAACCATTGCGCGGACGTATGCCCCAGCCATCATCTCAAAAGAAAGAGATGCTGTATATCCTGCGCAAATTTGTTAACTTGGATCCTGAACCTAGCGCTATACCTCCTGTGTCAGGCATTGCTTCAGGAAACAAAAATCATTTGCATCGGCTTTATCCATTGGTTTGTAAAGCTATGAGTACCGCGTGGAGTGATGAAGAAATGACTAGAGCATTGAACAGGATGTTAGAGGTAGTGGGTGAAGACTTCGGGGTTTGAGGATGCATCGCTTGGGCGTTACAGGAATTGTACACGATTTGAGAGCTTCCGTACTTCGATGGTGAAAATTCTCATTGCTAGGTTGAGCCGTTGCTCATATCGCAATGGGAGTACATGCTTCTAAGATGTGAAGAACACCAAGACAAACGTGAATTGGCGTTTCATTTGCTCCATAATCTCATCAGATAGGCCCATAACAAGCGAGCAATCACTTGAACTCTACATTCTTGACAATACCGTCTTCGCCAACATGTACATTCAGCCTATCATATAGCTTAGCCTGCGCTGTAAACATACTATGATCGAAGCTTGTGTTACCTGTCCGGGTTATGATCCATAGTAGACATAGATCCCGGCTCAACAATCCGATGATCTTTTGGTAAATCTTGCTTCGAGAAGCTCTGTGTAGCTTTCAATACAAAATCGGCATGGGGTCAGATGGAACATATGGACGTACGGTGGCGTCCGTCGTAGAATCAGTAATCTTCTTGCCCGCAAGCTTGCTCATCCAGCTGTCTTGCTGGTTTCCTCCACTGGAGGTCATGACACCGGGGACGACTAGAGGCATGTTGTTCAGTTGTGAAAGAGGTGTGGATCGGATTGATAGGTTTTATAAGTACAATGTTGCAAGGAGTTTGATCAGGCAGTTAATTAGGGCTTGATATGTTTCTGAAATGACGTACTCAATACATACATGCTAGAGTACCTTATGATAGCTTAGGGCTGCATGTTTACAGCTAAGATGAGCTAAGATGAGCTAAGATGAGCTCATACCGTAATGGCACATCGACACAATATGTCTGTTACACTCAGGATTTCTACACCAATACGAGACATGATCATTCCTTAGCAAGGTTTGAGGAACATCATCGATTGAGGAAGTTTTTCTGGAAGTTACTGAACATTTGATGGACTAAACCAGTCCAGCTCCGCCAAACACGTCCCACGCTGTCCTAGCAATTTCTCTACCATAATGTCCTCGGGTTTCGTTTCGGGTGGCACTACTGATAAACCAATTGAACGTGATAATGAGTGGTTGAAGGCGCAAGAAGAAATCGAGGCGACACGCCGTAGGAACGAGGAGAGCCGTAGGCAGCAAGGTGGAAAGACGCTCTACGAAGTCCTACAGGCCAATAAAGGTGACTACAATGGCAGCATTAAAGAGAGAATGATGACTATAGTCGTTCGCATCGCTAACATGTCAGGTGCTTCGCGCTATCCGTAGATGCAAAACAAGAAGCCTTTGAAGAGTCAATCCGGCTTAAGAACCAATTTCGCAATCTTGACGAAGATGAGGTTGAGTTTCTAGACTCCGTACTTGAATCTACACGCGCAAAGGAAGAAGCTGTCAAGAAGGAAACTGCAGAACAGCTCGACCTCTTCCGACGTCAGCAAGAGGAGGCAGACAAGGCACTACTGAGTGAAGGTGGTGATACAATTGAGCCAAGTGCTCTTGGAAAGGCCGGCAGTCCTCCAATCGTGGAGTCAAATTGGGCAATCAACTCTAAGAAGCGCAAGCGAGCGAAGGAAAAGGAGGGTCTGAAAGGCATCAAGCTCAGGAAGTCCTCCACCAGCGAAACATCACCAGTGACAGCGACTCCAGTCAACCGTACAAACGATCTCGCGCGTGACCTCGACTCTAAAGATTGCGAAGCAGGGTCTGATTCTCTAGTTGGAAAAGACACTGCCTCGATCGATTCTGTGTCAACCGCAAAATCCGATACAAAATCCGATACAAAATTCTCACACAAGCTCTCAGTAACCAAAACTGAAACCACACATGCTAGCAAAGGAGCTTTGTCCGGTTTAGGATTAGCGGGGTATAGCTCTGGCGAAGACTAGTGCGACAGCCTCAGCTGGCCGAGGGGCTTACAACTCGCAAATTTCTCAGGAAAGGCATGTAACAAAAGTGTTATAGTATGAATAGTGGACCAACAAACGCTGCTGTTATTATCTCTGCGCGTCGGGCGGCGGGAATTGCAAAGAGCTTCCAACCAATCTGCCATTGCATGTGTTGATAGAACCCAAAATCAGCCTTGTGGCATCAACACCAGCCGTTTTGCGCGTTGCATTGATTGACCATTGTTGGCTCGCCTGCTTTATCCTAATCACGCTTTCTTTTGACTCACTCGGTTTTCTCGACAATGGCTTTATAAAAAATATCGAACCTAACATATGAACAAAGGTAAACGATATTTTTATTATTGTCTTTGGTCCTTCTACTTTTACAGCCTGGTCTAAACGTGATGGCGAATGCGACCGTCATCCGAAAACGCTCTGTTGATCACCCACAGGACAGGATTTCGGAAGACCGACTTCTCTTGAAGCCCCCTTCATTCTTACCTTCCGGGATGCTCTTTGGACAGCCCTCCGAGTCGCCATATCAGTTCACATCGCTCAAAAGAAGTATGGAACCGCAAGAAGTACTAGTTGGGAAAGAATTGCAACAGGAACTGGCGTTGGACCCTGGAAACAAATCGGTGGAATCAATGGAGAAATGGGCAATCCGTATGAGAAGAAATTCCGTTTCGCAAACCTCCCAAACTGAAGATGAGAAACAGCCTAACGTCTCAGAGCCTGAGACCGAAAAGCCTATAGACACCGACCCTGAAACTCCGAAGCACAATGAGTCGACTGGAGAGGACCGGAAGGCTGAAGATCCACAGCCCCAGGATCTGGGATCTGAAGTTTCGACGCTGCAAGATCCGAAGCCTGAAGATTTCAACTCCGAGATTACCAAACCTGAAGACCTGATACCTGCAGAATCAAAGTATCAGGATCGACGGCCCGAAGATATGAAGCTCAAGACCCCGACCCCCAAACCCATTGATCTAGCAATGACCTCTCTTATCAGTCAACTAGACCAGACCTTGAGAATCGAGGACAAAGCTACAACGGCTTCGAAAATGGTTGAAGTCCCTTCTGGCTATAAATTGGATCTAGAGGTCGGCCCTGAGGACTTTTACAAGATGCGGGAACAGTGTAAGCTTTTGGACAAGCGGAAGCGAGCTGCAGGACTTCTCCCGATGTCAACGAAGCAATACCAGAGATATGGGTTTCGGCCGGAAGAACTTCTTTCCGCTGGCGCTCTCTACTCACCCAATGCCAAACCATCAAACCTAACCAATAAACTCCACCCTTTTCTCCATCGTTCACGCTTTGACGATACTCCAGATACTATATACGATCAACTAGTGCCTGGACTACGCTTGGCAACAATGTTCATGACACAGCCGATTTGCTGCCAATACTGGGTGACGCTAGCGAATGGCCAGCGGAAGCATGACTTTAAGACAAGTAATAGGCTGGGTAGAGCGTGCTTGCGTATTTCCAAGGATGTGCCACTAACTCTGGAAAATGCGACGGAGATTATCGAGTATATTAAGAAACTCGACGACGCAAGTATAATCCATTTCACCTTCAGGAAAAACCTTTACCTTCATACACCAAAGGATGTCCTCGCGAGGACTCGGCCCGTCTGTGACGTAGACTTCGAAATCCCAGAAGGCTTAACATTTAGACCCAAACGATCACACGTCTGTCTGCATCACGACTTCTATACCGCAGCCAAGAAGCTGAGCAGATTGAAACACCCAGACCCGGCGTTGCTATTGCGCTTCAACTTCTTCCTTGCCTGTAATATCTTGCATGAGATGGCCCATGCGGTCAACGTGGCTCATTGCTATTCGCAACAAAGCGGAGGGCTGGAAGCCGGCGTTGACTATAATGAACCATTTCTTCTCAATGATTCAGAAGCTGAGCTAGGCAATGCGTGGGAAAATTACATGTTCGGCGGCCGCGTTGCACCCATCAACGGCCGCGTTGACACCTCTCACGGTCTCTCAATATGCGACTGGCCTTACGTAGGCTTGCCAAAAGACACGCGTCCCATTGTGGGCCTGCCCTCAGATTTCAGACGCGGCTCACTTATTGACACCTCTATGGACGACAAACAGCACATTTGGCGATCGATTCCCATGAAGTTTATCGAAAATATCCAGCAAACCAAAACCTGGGAGAAACAATTCGACCTCACTAATGACACCAAGATCTTCCACATCAAACGCAACGGCGCAATTTCTATAACCATGAATCGCTTCACCACCATGCCCTGGTCCGAAGAACTCCGCATCGTCTCCGAGTCCCTTGCAGAGGGCTTAGCCAACGACCCCGACGACGGCCCACCAACAAAGAAGCGGGTGATTGGCACCGGAAAGGCTGTGCGCACAGACATCTTTGGCCGAACGCTGGGTGACGAGAGTGAAGAGGATGTGGAGGGGAAAAAGGGCCCCAAGAAGCCGGTCAAGGGGAGTGGCTTGCAGGGGACGAAGACGAAGCAGAGGGGCCATGAGAGCAAACATCTAAAGCTACTGCGAATAAGGAACTCGGACAAGAAAAAAAGACAAGAAGCGGCTGAGAGGAGGAACGCCGGGCCGCATTGAATGCAGCTGGATGAATTTTTGCGATTTAAGTTTTAGAATTTCGGTTTGTTTGGATACCCCCTAATGTTTCGTAAAGGTTGGTTTTTATGTTCTTAGGTTCTAAGGGATACATGCTAGAGGGTGAAGCAGGATATAATGAGCGTTTTTAAAGTTCAGATTACTTTCAGAATTGTCATCGGAATATATGTGAGTCTTAATTCAACGTGTTATCATGGAAGGTCACCAACAAGCTTCAGCGAAGTTCGACTGCGTAAATGTACTATAGACCGACTATACGGAAAGCTATCGACGAGCTTCGAACCACTCTCCGCTGATTATCAGTTTTCGAAACATATCCTTACACACTTCCACTATCACACGTTCACCAATCCCAACTCTATACAACCCACCCATACTCTACACCTATTCGCACTCCTCAACACATCCTCTTCTTCACTCATCCCACTTGTATTACTACCGCCACAACCGCAACCACAACCACCTATCCACATCAACCCTCTCGCAGTGCCCCTCCTACATCCAAACACTCGCATATCAAAGCAACCCTGTCAACTACGATCCCGCTCAACGTCAATACCCCTCAATAAGAACAATCCCATTGTCCAACCTCGAAGCCAAACACATCCCATTCCTTCCATTGTCGAGTCGCCATCCTTTATCCCATTAACCACACACCTATTCCAACAATGCAACAATGCAAAACAAAGCCCTCCACCCCCTCCCATTGTGCACCCCATCCCCCCCCCATTTCTACCCCTACCCTTCCTCCCCCCACCTTTCCTTTTCCCAACGCACACAAACCCCAGCAAAAGCGAATAGCCCCAAAGAAACTTGAAACAAACCACATCACACACCCCACCCACCCACCCACAACAAAACCAAAAAAAATGTTCACCCCCCTCACCTACCTCCGCACAAGCGAACCCCTCCGCGAACCCCCCGAAACCAAAGCCCTCGTCGCCCGCAGCCGGGCCCTCCGGAAAGCCGAAAAAGCCGCCAAAAGGGCCGCGGGAAAAGTGGCGAAAGCGCAGCGCAATGCCCGTCTTCGCTCGGGGGTGGTAAGGCGGCATGGCGGCGATGGCGGGCTGGAAGGGGCGGTGAGATACGAGGATCATCTTCCGGCGTATGAGAGGGTGGAGGGGAGAGGGGAGAGGGCGAGGGGGAGTATGGATGCGGTGTTTGAGTTTGCGGTTGAGGGGGGGGAGGGGTTGCCGGGGTATGAGGAGGAGGGGTTGCCGGCTTATGAGGAGGTGTGGGTGAGGTGAATGGGGAGGTTTGATTGGAAAAAGGGGTTTTGTGGGAGATGGGTCTGGTGTGGTTTGTAATGATGTTGGATAAGGAGAAGGCTTGAGGCTTTCGGCGGGGACTTTGCAGTCTGAGAATGATATTTTTGAAGGGGATTATCGCAGTTGCTATTCGTTCTTCTGGGAAGTGTATAATGAAGTGAATCAAAAAGAGGAAGTACTTGATGACATGAGTTGAGAAAGCTAAATTTTCTGATGACGCTAAAAACGTGGAGGACTGATGAAGTGGAAAATGTGGAGGCATGACGTTACAGCGTAGAAAGACAGGCTTTCAGATTTACATGTCTGCAAAGGATGGCCCGAGGCATAGTCGTCCGTCGTAGATATCGTTCTCTTGCTCAGCTACACCCAGCTATTCTATATCATTCATTCTTCGTAATCACCAATGCCTCCCTCTGATCAACAACCCCTCCGCCTCCCAACCAGCCACTAAATCACCTATCCTTTTCCTCTTCCACCCTTCCCGGGTTGCAATCGTCTCAATCGCATGTCTCCCATCAAAGTATTTGACGATTCGATCCCAAGCCAGTTGCGCGTCTGGGCCCTGAGTTTCAAGGATGTGCTTGGATATTGCAGACAGGTAGCGAGAGGGGAGAGCGGAGGCGAGGCGAGGATTGGGGATTAGGGAAGGAGAAGTGTGACGGTGGTGTGAGGGGAATGGAAAAGTGGTGTGGGTGCTGGATGTAGGAGATGGAGGATCAAGGCTGAGGGTTTGGGTTTTGTTGACAGTTTCGTCTTTGTCATCTGCACTTCGGGTATGTGGTTTCTCTTCGCTCTGGACCTCAACAGCTACCTTGATATGTTGAGGGACGCGAACCCATGCGAAAGTGCGAAGCTGCGTGACCCAGCCTCCCCATGAGAGCCAGGCTAAAATGTCCATGTATGCTCCCTTGTGATCTTTGCTAGGAATGAGCGTTGACCAAGGTCTCGGGGTGAAAGAAAGCAGGCTTAGGATTTTTGGCAGAGATGGCAAGGCGGGAAATCTCTTAGCGAAGGCGGATGTTGCTGAGCCAATTTTGCTCATATCCGCATTCGGAGACACGATATATGTGTCACGTTGATGAAGGGGAGGGATGGCGCGGGCTCGACGCCAGTAAATGAGATGTGAGGCTAGAAATTGGATGTCGGGTAGAGAGATACCGGAAGATTGGGAGATCTGAAGAAATGACTTGGTCGGTTTTGAGACGCGTAGGAATTGAGTTAATGGTGCAGTCAGAGGAGAAGCCGTGGCATTAATGTCTGCCAAAATGGTTGAAAGATCAGTCAGGAGGAGTAGCGTAAATTGCGCTGCTAGCTCTGAACCCGTATCATTGACGTCGTCATCAGTCAGGATGGACGTTGCTGTAGTGAGCCATAGACCTGGTAGCTGTGGCGATATAAGATTTGGAAGGACAGAAGTTGATGTGGGTATGGGAATCTGCAGTGACAAAGATAAAGGTGGGGTCAAACTGATGTGGGCGATTCGTGAACTTGAGAGGCTGTTATACAAAGTAGATATAGCTTTTGCAAGGCTTGACTGGGATAGCAATTTATGGTATAAAGGCGCCAAGGGTTGCTTTGGCCCTAAGCACGTTAGATTCAAGCTCTTCGAGGCATGTGCATATACTGTCTTACCGCTATATCTGTTAAGAACGGAGACAGCTGAGGCTTCTCTAGCCATGTAATTTGATCGGGCTTGCTCCCAATTCAACGCCCGAGAAAACTTCTTTACGACGTTGCTGTACATCTCATCCACGCGTAAATGGTACTCAAGAGGTGGCGGATCAAGTACGAAGACGACGTGAAACATGTCCAGTATGTCTTTTGGCTTGGTTTCAGTCGTATCCTTCGAACCGTTTGAGTCTCCAGGAGCGCCATGTGATTGAGAAGATGTCTCTTTGGAGATAGGATAGTCATCTCCCACCGGTTTGGTCTCTTGATTGTTTGCTCCATCTTCGGTGTCGGATTCCTGCCCCGACGTCTCAACAACCTCTCCATTGTCTACAGCTGACGTCCTACCGCTCGTAGTCGTGCGCTCTCCTTGGCCCAAACCCTCCGTCACATGCGAACGATTGTCCGTGCTCTTGGACTTGCGTGGTCTTCTCTTCCTCTGCCAGCCTCTCCCCTCTCTCTTGTATACCGGCCATCCAAGAAAGACCTTCCCATCAATACCCATCTCGAACCTCTTCTTGTGATTGCTTGATACTGGACATAGTAGCTTTGCTAGGGTAGCTGATGGGAAGCCGAAAATATCGTTCCATCTTGGGAATCGCGCTGGATAGACACCATCATGTTTCTCCGGCGACACTGAGCCAGCTTCGTCTACGTCCGCATCTGGACTGTTGCCGTTCTGACTGGGCTCAACTTGGGCCTCCGGTTTAGAGCGCTCGTCGGAGGACTTGGTACTCTCATCATCACTAGAGCTCGTTGAGGCATCGTCAGTAAGGTCGCTGGCGAGGTAGTTCTTATAATGCGAATTATCTTCGCCAGGTCGAGGTGGGTAATGAAAGATTATTTGCGGCTCGTTGTAGAACTTGACTACTAGGATAATCGCGACAAGGCTTGGGTTTGGGGGAAGAGGGGAAGACGACATCTTGGATGTAATTTATTAGGTATCATGCTGGAATATCACGCGGAGAAGGTAACGATATGCCAGATATCTATTTGAGTCTAGAATTGTGTCATAGTCATCGTGTGGCAGATGAAGAGGCGATTCTCATTCTGGTCAACATGTCTACAAAATATGGCTTTCCATAATCTCCACTTGCGATATGAATTCGGAGCATACCTTTCACTAACACACAGTCTTAGTCGACTGCTTTAGTCTTTTGGGAGCATCAGAATATGCCTACTGCTAATGGTATCTTCAAATATCTCTTGAGGTTATCTGAAAGCCTATGATATCTTCTTCCCATCATCTCTAACCTTGTGAGCTGTCGCCCCACCGGCATGGTTTGGTATAGGCTCGAAGTTGTCCCCTTCCGCAAACCCAAGGTTCTTCATTTCATCCGGAGCCATGAGGTTGCTGATGGTGAATTGATTGTTAGTGATACACGCTGTAGTACCCTTCGAAAATTGGGACGGCGGTCGGGGTGCAAAGATGAGACCCACTTTTCCATCCGACACTTGAGGTATTCTTTGGCCATCATCCTACATTCTTGATCGTTGGTTCCCTTTACCCTTCTCAGACATCGTAAGTAGTCAGCAATGATGGGCTTGCATTCGCCTGTAAGTTGAGCATAAATTAGCTAGAATCTTGCGAGGTGTCTGGATTCCTAGATGACTGACCATCGTGGCTTCAGCGTTCTGTCAGATGGCATCCAATTTCAATGGCTGCAAGTGGGATGACTCACTCCAGTGGGAAGCTGCCGCGTTCCGGAGGGATGGGTTTTATGGATACTTGGCGACCCCCAGGTCCTCCAAAACTCATCTTGAGTTCTGTCAAGGAAGTGAAAGCTTCATTGCGAGGACAACAGTTGTTGTGACATGGAAGACAAGACAAAGCTGGGCTGGAATTAGAGAAGATAAGATAACCATCAGTTGGGGGACACAAACCAACGTACAATAAGCGGCTGACTTGCACACGTCAGTTTCAACCTACTGTATGCTATTCTACACAGCAACAAACACAATTATCAGTGGTGGGATGCTTGAACAGCTAACTGAATTTGAAGATAAACTCATTGATATATTCCACAGAGCCGACTTTGATTTCCCTGATTAGGCTCGAATGTGGTCGCCCTTGTGTCCCCCACTGATGAATGGATCTGATAAGATAATCAATGGCATCCTTCTAGTGCTGGTCTCGGCACTCTCGACTTCTTGAGGCTTCTACCTGCAGCTATTTTACCTTATTTCGCAAGACAGTCTCGTAAGCTTCTAGTCTCTCAATCAAACGTATCTACCTGGCAGCCATGCTCTGGCTCGCATAAAGCTATCGAACTTAAGGTTCAATTTTACTACCTACTACCTCACTTCACCATTTTCGCTCAACCCAAGGCTACCTTTGTCTCGTTCAGAATCTTTGATATGGACGGTGTCAGCGCCGCTGCAAGCGTTGTTGCTTTGACTCAGATCTCCGCACAAGTCTTTGATCTATGCCGCAAGTACTATACAGAAGTGAAAGAAGCTAGGAAAGAAATTCAACGTCTTCGCGATGAAATAACCTCACTCCAGGATGTTTTAACGAATGTGGTTGACCTAGCTGACGCTTCCAACCCAATCAAACTGTCAGTTCTAGACCGCCTTAATCGAGCTGATGGGCCAGTACAGCAATGTCAATCACAGTTGACCGGACTGGTTGCAAGACTGTACCCCGGGGATGGACCGAACAGAATGAGACACCTTGGACTGCGAGCTTTGAAATGGCCATTTGATAGTAAGGATGTTGACAAAGTTATCACGGCTATCGAAAGGCATAAAGCAACTTTTAATCTAGCACTGACTGCTGACCTTACGTAAGCGCCCACATTTGAAGGTCTGTCTGTACCCTTTACTTATGATAGTTAGCCGGCTATCTCAAGCAATTCAGGGCAATGTCACCAGTCTGAACGAATCCATGGAGGAATTAAAAATTGGGCAGCAAGCATATTTGAAAGATCGTCAACAAGAGAAGATCTTCCGTTGGCTGTCATCACCAGATCCATCCTCAAATCATAATTCAGCGCGCAAAAAGCAACAATCTACAACAGGCGCATGGTTTCTTGATGGCAGTCAGTTCGATCAGTGGAGAACCAATCCAAACTCCTTCCTCTGGCTGCATGGAATCCGTAAGTACACTATTGTGAGTGACAGCACAAGAAGATCTGGTGGTTGATCAAGTACCATAGCTGGGTGCGGAAAAACCATATTGTGGTAAGTAATTTCCAGACTGTGAGATAAGCGTTGCTAATTGTGGTCTGAAGTTCAGCCATCATCCATGATGTGGTGCATTATTGCCAGTCACATGAAGCCTTTGCAATAGGCTACTTCTACTTTGACTTTAGCGATCCCGAAAAACAACGGCATGAGAATCTTATTCGATCATTGATTGTTCAATTCTCTGCGCACGCTTCAAAGGTCCCTGAGGCCCTAGAAACGTTGTACTCTCAAAATAAAGATGGACAGACCCAGCCAGGTACCGATGCTCTTATAGCGGTCCTTGAAATCATTTTTCAAGCTTTCGACCAGAGCTTTATCATTATCGACGCTTTAGATGAATGCAGTGATCGGCAAGAGCTCTTATCATTCATCAATGGTATTATTGATTGGAAGGTGGGAAAGCTACACATTCTAGCTACTAGTCGAAAAGAGACAGATATCAGTGAAGTTCTTGATCCGTTGATCACTGAGCAGATATCAATTCAGAATCATCTTGTAAACGCTGATATTCGCCTGTATATTCAAGAAAGGCTTCGAAATGATACAAAATTAAAGAAATGGCCGGATAAGATACGAATGGAGATCGAGACGACACTGATGGACGGAGCACATGGAATGTAGGCACAGTCGATCTACTCTGTCCAGAATATTCTAGAAATTTACTAAAGGCAATTTACTAGGTTTCGCTGGGTAGTGTGTCAAGTAGACGAAGTACGGAAATGCCTCAAACCCAAAGAGCTTCAAAAAGCACTGAAATCATTACCAAGAACATTGGATGATACATACGCTCGAATACTATGCAACATTGACGAGCAGCACAGTGCAGACGTGTTCAAAATACTGCAGTGGCTAGTCTACTCTACTCGACCAATGGCAATTGAAGAGATAGCTGAAGTCGTTGCCATCGATACGGAAGGGGATTGTCGACTTGACTTGGAAAATCGACTGCGGGAACCACATGATATTTTGGCAATATGCTCGAGCCTGGTCACTACAACAACATCGACCGTCACGGAGGGACATGAAAGGTCCAGGGAGATAGAAGAGTTGAAATTGGCTCATTTTTCAGTAAAGGAATATCTCATCTCAGATCGTATGCGGAACACAAAAGCTTCACGATACAGCTTGACAGACTACCCTGCCCATGATTATATAGCCAGGACCTGCTTGGTTTACCTTCTTCATTTTGATGAGCCCACTTCACTGACTTTAGATAACATTCATGAATTTCCCCTCGTTGAGTATGCAGCCAGATATTGGACCCAACATGTCAAAGAAGTGGAGAAAGAGACCCATGAATACAAAGCTCAAGAGCTTTGTATGAAGCTTCTATCGCTGCAGGATACTGCTCACTTCATTTGGCTTCGACTGTTGTATTCAAGCAAGCCGTGGGAAAAGTACTGCACTATAGCAGTACCTGAAAGCGTCTTGTCTCCGTTGTACTTTAGTTCACTAAACGGTTTGATAGTATCTACCAAGATACTACTCGAGGCCGGGGCGGATGTTAACACACAGGCTGGAGAGTACGACAACGCACTACAGGCGGACATTAACGTACAGGATGAGGCTTACGGCAATGCACTTCAGGCGGCTTCTAGTAGAGGGTACGAGACTGTGGTTCGACTGTTGCTCGATGCTGGGGCGAATGTTAATGCACAGGGTGGACTCTACGGCGATGCACTTCAGGCGGCTTCTAATAGAGAGCACGAGACTGTGATTCGACTGTTGCTCGATGCTGGGGCGAATGTTAATGCACAGGGTGGACTCTACGGCAATGCACTTCAGGCGGCTTCTGCTGAGGGGCACGAGACTGTGATTCGACTGTTGCTCGATGCTGGGGCGAATGTTAATGCACAGGATGAAAATCACGGCAATGCACTTCAGGAGGCTTCTGCTGAGGGGCATGAGACTGTGGTTCGGCTGTTGCTCGAAAAAGGAGCGAAGGTCAATGCACAGGGTGGACTCTACGGCAATGCACTTCAGGCGGCTTCTAATAGAGGGCACGAGACTGTGGTTCGACTGTTGCTCGATGCTGGGGCGAATGTTAATGCACAGGGTGGACTCTACGGCAACGCACTTCAGGCGGCTTCTAATAGAGGGCACGAGACTGCGATTCGGCTGCTGCTCGATGCTGGGGCGAATGTCAACGCACAGAGAGGAAAATACGGCAACGCACTGCAGGCGGCTTCTGCTGAGGGGCATGAGGCTGTGATTCAACTGCTGCTCGAGAAAGGAGCGAATGTTAACGCACAGGGAGGAAAATACGGCAACGCACTGCAGGCGGCTTCTGCTAAGGGACATGAGGCTGCGATTCGGCTGCTGCTCGATGCTGGGGCGAATGTCAACGCACAGGGTGGAAAGTGTGGCACTGCACTGCAGGCGGCTATTATTGGACAAGGTGAAATGGTATCTCATGAGAAATATGAGGCTGCCATTCAGCTGCTTCTCAAGGCTGGGGCGAAGGTAAATGCAGAGGATGAAGAGCAAGAGAATCGCACATTCAACCGTCTTTCTTTAGAAGCATGAGGCTCTAGTCTTATCGTCCAAAAGAAAGCTATATAATCTCAAGAACAATTTCAGCCGTCTCATTCAACCCGTTCATTGACTTCACACTGTTAATGTTTATATGTGATTTACTTTTGAATCAAAGAGATTTTCCTAACACGAACAGTTCTCTTCTTCAGCAAACGAGAACTCTGCAAACCAAGGTATCGAGATGACCGTCTTGAAGGTTTGTATCAAACAATCTGACATTGAGAAACGAGAAGCTCAACTCCGCATTATGGCGCGTACTGTATATATCGCGACTCAGCGCAGATGATTGCGAGGTTTGAATGCAATGAAAGAGAAAGTCAATGCTGCATACATATCTACTTCTTATACAATCGCTCGAGATTCTTGAAATTCTTTGCAGACTCCCTCTGATCTCTGAGCGCGGTTTTTGAAAACTCCACGGTTACTATCAGATCCACCAGCCAAGGCTTGGGAATAGATACCTTCATCTGTTTCTTGCCCGGTCTATGGTTGAGATCGGTATGAATCATTCAAGAACATGCGCTTGGTTTTTGTATATCTAGTGGTGATGTATGTTTTGGAATGCGAGGTTGTGAGTGGGGCATACTGATATATTGATTGTTGTTGTTGTTGTTGTTAACTCCCCTATTTATTTCCATACCAGAAGCACCAGTAGTACTCCGTAGCAGTGTTGAAACGGGAGTTATGCTCGGACCTATCGAGGTCACATGACGCACTGTAGATAACCGAAGCTTCGAACCTTCATAGAACAAACACACATCCTACATATGCTGCAAAACCTCCTAGTTCGGTCTTATTTCAACAAGAAGCAGTGGTATTGCACCGCTCGCCAACCTATCCCATATTAGCGCAGATATGTTTCGCTGTCTGTCCCTGCATCAAGCTTTCTTAAGTACATTACAGTAGCCAAACAGATGCGTCAGATGCCGTGATGTGGCCGCCCAGCTAGGACCGTTCGGCCTAAGCGTGTCGACCGGGTTGATGTTTGGCGGTCAATACGGTCGAAAGCAGCATACTCCGCTCTTATTATCAGCGGTCACATTTGGCTGAAGACATCTAATCCACTGGCAGCTCAATACGGCATGGCTTCATGGAATACTCATACTTTCGTAGTAAAAGCCCCAGGTTAGGCATGTGCAGGTACTGAGTTTAGGAAGCTCTTGTGGTATGGATGATACCCGTTAGTACATGACAGCGCGCAGTCTCGACGAACTCGGTACGATCAAAGAAAGCCGTTGGTGGCTGTCGGCGCAAATGGAGTTGTGGTATCTACTTTGGTACCTGACGTAGCCATGCGTCGGCAGTTACTCTAGCTCTGCAGAAACGAGGGTAAGGTAGCTGTCAGAATGACAGCTATGTACCGTACCTGCAAGCCATTGTTCGGCATCATCTGGATCGGGACTGCCCGCAAGAGGCCAACAAGGTACCGTTGGGTAGGCGCAACAACGGATTGGCTTTGCCAGAAGAGGGGGTCTTGATGACCAGCCATACTCATGATGCAGGACCTGCCCTGTTTGTAGCTGCATGTATCCAACCCACGGTAGGTACGTTATGTCGATCGATGTGGTATCGTATCCTGGGTCAATACGAACTGCATGAATCGATGAATGAAGAACAAAGTAGAGTAGAATAGCCCCCGATGTGATGCATCGCCCGATGTTGAGACGCAGACATTTTGGCGAGGACCGATCCAGCTTTTCTCAGCAATTCTGGTCTGGCCGGCCCGATCTGATGGTACCTGTGTATTCTCTGAATGCCTGCATGAGTTTTCTCCAACATCGCTTTCACAGCACGCGTGTGCTCCCCTTGAAGCCTTGCAGCTCGTTACGCCGAAAGAGCCTGTCTCGAAGCGAAATGTCGGACATCGACCGATTGGGACCCTCGTCGATGACACCGGACACGGTTGCATCGAGAATCACCTGGTGCTATCGAGTGGCTTGAATGGGCTTGCACATACAGTGGACACACGCAGGGTGAACGCCGAGTTTAAGGTGTCGGAGACATTCATGAGAGCCCAATTCGCCTAAGAGCAACGGCCAGCAACGGTTGATGGACTACAAAACGTCCCGGATCAGCCTAACTCAACACATATTTGGCCCCAGCCAGGTTTCGTCGCAGCTACGGTGGTAACTATGTGGACTTCGCCGTCTGGAGCGTGGGTCACTGATGAATTATATCCTCATCGAGTGTTGTTCAGCCCTTGCCACCGTTCAACTTTTGATCATCGCACATACAAACTCGTCATCATTTCCACCTCGAGCATCTCAGAGACCAGTCCAGTTGTCTTCAAGTTCCTGAGGGCTGCGCAACGAGATTTGAGTTCTCAACAGGGTGGCGCCATTGGCTCACAGTGGCCCACTGCCTTGGAAACCGGGGTATCATGGTAGTCGCTACTGCTGTTGCTAGCTCTGGTGTGTCTTGACACTATAGCAGACTATAGCTGAACACTCGATCCATAGGCAGGATCTCTCGTACGAGTACTCGTCCGAGTAAAGCTACAGTGGACGGATTCCTTCCTGGAGACCGATCTGATCCACAGCCATCAGGCTCTACTGGATATTCGCCCAAAAGAAATAGCTCAACGTACTATTCGACTTTGGATATTTTTTTTACCCATTTCTCTATATAACAAGTGGTCCCCCCCCGTGAGTTATCAACCCAGAACTTAGGTCCTGTGTACACAAGATAGTTTATATATCCAATACATCAACCTTCGCTCTGAATCAATTGCTCACGACAACGCTAACCTACATCACAACTCACCGATCTCTACACCCAATCTCACTTCCCCGAAGCCACAAAAACATGGGCCGCCCCAATTTCACTCCGTGGGCTCTTTCCCTCCTGGCACTCACCACCACGTTCCTCGTTAACCCCACCCTGACCCACCCCACCCTCGCCAAGCGGGCTTCAGCGGTCGTAATGGGCCTCGCCGAATCCTTCGGGGCAATCGCCCACACCACCCTCACCAGCACCGGCAACACTGTCATAACCGGCGACTGCGGCACCTACCCCGGCACTGCCATCACTGGATTCCCTCCAGGCGTCTGCACCGGCACGAAGTCCGCCGGCGGCACGGCCGCCCAAAACGCCGAAGCCTCATGCCTGACCGCCTACAACGACGCCAAGGGCCTCGTCCCGACCAAGGCGCTCCCGTCCGTCGATCTGGGTGGCATGACCCTCGCACCGGGCGTCTTCACCTTCCCGGCCTCGGCCGCTTCTCTGTCCTCCACGCTGACGCTCGACGGCGCCTCGGACCCCACGGGCCAATGGATCTTCCAGATCGCGACCACCTTCAGCACCTCCGTCGGCTCCAAGGTGCTCCTGATCAATGGCGCGCAGGCCGGCAACGTGTATTTCCAGGTCGGATCTTCGGCTACGGTGGCCGGCGCAACGCTGCTGCAGGGGAATTTGCTAGCATATACGTCCATTGCCGTGGGGGCCGGGGCGAGCAACAACGGGACGCTGTGTGCGCTGAATGGCGGCGTGACGCTGATCGATGATGCGTTGGTCGCGGCGACGACGACGACAACGAAGGCGAACTGTCTCTTGGAGGTGGTCTTGGGGCAGTTGATTTGCATTACGCTTTGATGTAGCCCTTCTTATTGAGGTTTTCGGGTCAGAGGGGGACGTGGCTAATTAACAAACGGGAACATGTTCAAGGTCGTTGAAAAGTTTAGGAAAAAAGAAAGTTGTTGTACAAACCTCCATCTATCTCATCCAAAAATCAAGTTCCTGTTCGATTCTGACAACATGCGAATCTCCACCCTTCTTTCTCAGTTTTCACCAAAACTATCTTGGTCGACTTATATCTTTGATATATCTTAATCTGACATTACATTATGCCACCCCGTCAACCCCCCCTCTTCAAACCTCTATTCTCGACTTGTGAGATCTCAAATAAAGCGCATGTGATCGTAAGCAGAAGCGGCGGATGAGCCATAGAATACAAAACCTCGTCCCATGCCTCCCCCTCTTCCCCTACACCAACGAAAACCAACATAATCATCAAACCCGCCCACTACGAACAGAGACACCACAAGACTCCCCCCTCCCCCTCCCCCACCCCACCACGAAGGAATTTTCGCATCAAAAGCAACGACTGTTCCCCGCAAGATTTACGGTGGTTTTGAAATTCGACGGAGTTGGTTTTTCAAGAGAGAGAGAGAGAGATATGAGATGAGATGAGATGAGATGAAAAAGATGAAAAAGATGAAAAAGATGAAAAAGATGAAAAAATAGAGAGAAGAGTTCATGTATACTGAAGAAAAGCAGGTACAGTTAGATGGGGAAATCAAAGCTTTTCTCTAGATTTAAAAATAAAAATTAAATTAGAAGATTTTGTTTT
>JAABVA010002163.1_pt1 | contig 19912 bp, 9 predicted proteins | sample 5560331 | NCBI WGS metagenome assembly JAABVA01 (sample SAMN12812661, study PRJNA571458) | rock metagenome | isolation source: Antarctica rocks | place: Antarctica: Victoria Land, Mt New Zealand sud | collected 2016-01-07 | reverse complement strand
GTCCGCGCAGGAGCATGCGGCTCCGGGCTCCGCCCTCCGCCGCATCCTCCCGCACCACCTCAACCCGCCTCAGACTGGGGAATTTTCAAACAACACAAAGTGGGGAATTTTCAGTTGACAATGACAATTAACTACAGCACCCCGGCGGCGTGGGCGGACTGGCTTGCGGACGACCAGCGTGAGCAGTCCGGCCGCCCCGACGTCGCTGTCTTCACCTCGGATGCCCTTAAACGGCCGCTAGAAATTGCAGGTGAACCTGTAGCCAACCTCGTAGCTTCCACCTCTGGGACCGACTCGGATTGGGTTGTCAAGCTGATCGACGTCTTTCCCGATGAGGTCGCCGGCCAGCCTAAAATGGGTGGGTATCAGTTCATGATCGCGGCCGATATCTTCCGCGGTCGATATCGGAGATCGCTCTCCACGCCGGAGGCCATTCCGGTAGATACAGCCGAGCTCTATCGCTTCGCTCTGCCCAATGCAAATCATGTGTTTCTGCCTGGCCACCGGATCATGGTGCAGGTCCAGAGCTCCTGGTTTCCGCTATATGACCGTAACCCCCAGACCTTTGTTCCTTCAATCTTCTACGCAGAGCCGGCGGACTACAAGAAGGCCGACCAGCAGATCTTCCACTCCGAAAGCCAGCCGAGCTTTCTCGAACTTCCCGTGATCACAGAGTAGGGCGGCAGATGCATCAAGAAGAAGCCGGATCAGGGCACAACCATTGCCGCTGGCCTTCCTATAGCTGAACAGCACGTCAGGCGCAATCAGCACGCCTCCAGCGGGAAACTTGGGATAGCCAGGATGGAAAGAAAGTGCACGAGGGGATCTAGGGCGCCGACTTCGTCGGCGCTGGCCAGTTAATATAAATGGGATTACCGAGAAGCCAGAGCTTCCCTTCAGGGCTATGGACGTCGATCCGGAACCAATGGCGGAGACCATCACTCTTCCAGTGGAACTCCGAGGTTTGGTCGGGACCGGAGAGGCGTAGTGGCTCCGTACCCGGGGCGGATTGACGGTCCTCGATAAGGTAAAGAGCGGCACCGCTCACGCCGCTGGTATGGGCGATGAAGTCGACGGAAGTGTCGGCGGGAGCGGCCAGTAGATCCCCCATAGTCGCACTGTGAACGCCGCTGAGCGCGGTGAGTTCAAGGAGTCTGTCTTTCGATCCGGTGAGATCGACGAAGACGTGTCCAGCACGGATGCCGGCGAGGATAGCCGGTGTGGAGAGCTCGGTGGCGTAGACGACGGTGGTGGGGCTGCCGATGGACCCGATCTGGTCGGGGGGACGCTGCGCGGTGTGATTGTCGCTTCCGCCTATCCCGGTCAGGCGGAAGCCTGCATCAAGCTGCTTTTCCCAGAAGGGCGTTCCAGAAAAGGGACCTTCTTCAGCACCGCCGTTGACGGCCTCGATGGCTTGTACAAGGTGAAGATCGGCCGGAGGCGTAGGGTCCCATCCACAGCCCATGCAAATCTCGCCAGTAGGTGCGGCGGGATGGTTGAGCGACAGGAGGCCGCCGAGCGAGGCTGCGCGTCGAAGCAGCGTATTGATATCCGGAACCTCGGCCGAACCGAGACGGAAGTCGAGGAAGTCTTCTGTGCCGAACAGGTTTGCGTGCCCGTGGAAGGTTGTGATCTCTCGTCCGGGAATAAGAAGCAGTGTATCGAAGAAGGGTGCGATCTCGCGCATGGAGCCGTACTGCGACGTGGTGTTGTGGTCGGTATTAGCGATGAAGTCTAGGCCGCGGCGAGCTGCGGCTTCGGCGATCACAAAAAGCGGACAGGGCACCTTCACGCCGGAAAGGCTGTTGCAGGAGCCATCGCTATCCGCCGTGTGCATATGGAGGTCACCGCGATACCAGGCGGTGCCGGTGCGAATCGGCTTGCGTAGAACGGCCGGCTCATCGGCGACGAGGCCGGACCGGGTGAAGAAGAGATCGGCGGTATAGGTGGACGTCTCGGTTGAGCGGATGTTGGGAACGCCGAGAAGGAGCTTCCAGACACCGGGATCGACAGGTCCGGCCAGGCAGGAAGGTGTGGCGTCCGTCGAGCTGACAGTGAGCGTCGATTTGTTGCCCCCACTCCAGCAGCGGACGCCGCGAGGATCGAGAAGACCGAGATCCAGGGTTGTGCGCTGCTCCTTGCCGCTGTAGGTGAAGGTTAGGGTGACCCGTACCGTACCGGCGGGAACGGTAAAGGGAACCTCGATATAGGTGTTGTTCTGCTTACCGGTTACGGTACCGTGCAGGACCACGTCAGGCACAGGAGTCGAGCCGCTGGTTCCACCTGATCCTGCCTGCCCCTGGGCCGAGCCCATCAGAGCAGCAACAAATAGCGCGGTTGCCACGATAGAGCCAGGCTCGTATCGGAAAGCGGCTGAGTTACGCAACGGCATGCGCGACACCTCAAGAAGCAGCAGGATAGCCGAAGTTGAAAGCATAGGCTTAACGCCGTGGAGAATGCAGCGTCCAGCAGTTGCAAGTGCTCGCCAAACGCGGGGACGCTTCTGGATAGATCAACCGTAGTTGCGTGAGATGAGCGCGAGGTTACTAGAGTTAAAATGAGCAAAAACAAACGAGGTTTGCGGTAGCCTTCGAACGCGGCATCCAACTGCCAGCAAACCCATCCCGCGATCACACTTTTGAAACGACCAACGGTTAGGATTGTCGTGGACGCAGGCCGAGTGTGGTGGAAAGGATTGTGGCCTCTTGCGTGCGCTACGCCAAAAGGAAAACCGCCGTTCGCCGGAGAAGATTGATGACAACCAAACCTTTCGGCATGTTGATATCCGCTACTCTCTTGGCCACGGCTGCACCGGCGCAGAGCCCCGCTCAGACCTCTCAAGACTCCATCGTTCACGTGAACCAGATTCAGGTGGTTGGAACTCACAACAGCTATCACGCGGGCTTTGCTCTAAGTGAAGCTGCTCTTATGCGAGAGAAAGATCCCAAAGCGTTTGAGGCACTGGACTACTCGCATCCTTCTCTCGACGCCCAGCTCTCGGCTGGCATTCGCCAGATCGAGATCGACATCTACGCCGATACGAAGGGCGGCCGCTTCGCTCATCCCGCGATAACGAGCATGGTTGCCGCAGCCCACCTTCCGGCAGACCCTGAGCTCGACCCTGACGACGAACTCAAGAAGCCCGGCTTCAAGGTGCTGCACGTTGTCGGGATAGATCAGCGGAGTACTTGCAAAACCTTTGTCAAGTGTCTCGGGACAGTGCGTGCCTGGTCGGTGGCGCACCCGCAGCATCTACCCCTTTTCATTCTCGTGGAGACCAAGTACGACAAACCCAAGGCCGCACCGCCGCCCTACGCTGTTCCCTCCGAGCCATTCACTCCCTCCACCTTCGACGCGCTCGACGCAGAGATCAGATCCGTCTTCCATGGAGACGAGATGATCACTCCCGATCTCGTCCGAGGCGCAAACAAGACCCTGGCACAGGCAATCGCCCAGCGCGGCTGGCCCACGCCCGCCCAGGCTCGAGGTAAGGTCATCCTTCTGATGGATCAGGCCAGCATGACGCCCATCTACACCGTGGGCCACCCCGGCCTCCGTGGTCGAATTCTCTTCACAAACGAAACCTCGAACTCACCGGATGCAGCCTTTGTCGAACAGAATGACGGCACACCAGAGGCGATCGAGGCTCTTGTGAAACAGGGCTTCCTGGTGCGCACGCGAACCGATGAGCCCACCAAAGACGCCCGCGCCAACAACACCACACGGCGCGATCGAGCACTGTCTTCCGGCGCCCAGCTTCTCTCGACCGACTACCCCGCGAGTGAGCCCGCTCGATGGCCGGGTCACTACCATGTCGAACTTCCGGGCAATCACATCGCACGCTGTAACCCAGTGAACAAGCCCGTCACTTGCAGAGACGACCTGCTGGAAGGCGACGCCCGGGATCCTTTGCAGTCCAGTATGTCGCAGCAGCGATGAAGGCGCGTTCCTAGGCAGTGTCCCTGGCAAGCAGGTCAGAAATCTAATACGAGCGCGATCCAGCCCTGCTACTTCCTACCATCACCGGTCGCGAAACACGCTGCTCCTCTACCTCCCGAGGCGAGCAGTCGTCATCGCTGAACCGACTGCGGCTCGAATCTTGCAGCAGCAAGACCGCTTACGTCCCGCAGAAAGTCTCGTTGACGCACTCCTCGGGACGGGCTGGCGTGGCGTACCGCTCCAGGTGTGGCCTGTCCTCGTACGGGCGTGACACGACGTCCAGCAGCTCTTCAAAGGGCTCAAAATCCTGCTTCTCCACAGCGGCGTCCAAGGCGGCCGCCACCATGTGGTTGCGCGCGATAAAGGCCGGATTCACCATCCGCATGGCCACCGCACGCGCTTGCCCGGGCATCGGCTCGCCTTCCAGGCGCTGTCGCCACCCAGCAGCCCAGGTGTCATAGGCGCCGGGGTCCGCAAACAGAGCGCGCACTTCCCCGCGACCCTCCGGCTCGGCTACTGCATCGCACATTCGGCGAAAGGTCAACGTGAAGTCGGCGCGGTTGGCGGCCATGCACTCGAGAAAGCTGTCTGTCAGAGCCGCGTCGCCCGCACGCTCAGTGAAGAGACCAAGCTTACGACGCAGGCCGGCCTCGTGAGCCGTCTTGAACTGCCCATCAAAGGCGGCGACCGCCTCCTTCGCCGAGGCTAGCGCTGCCTCGCCATTTCCCTCCTCCTGCTCGAGGACGGGCAGCAATGCCCCGGCAAGACGCGTCACGTTCCAGTGTGCCGCGCGAGGCTGATTGCCAAATGCGTACCGCCCTTGATGGTCGATCGAGCTGAACACCTTGTCAGGATCGTATGCCTCCATGAAGGCGCAGGGTCCGTAATCGATGGTCTCCCCCGATATGGAAGTGTTGTCGGTATTCATCACGCCATGGATGAAGCCGAGGAGCATCCACTGTGCAACCAGGTGCGCTTGCCGTGTGATTACGCCGTCCAGCAAGCCTCGGTAGGGCCGCTTAGCCCGCGCGGCCTCGGGGTAGTGACGCGCAATTGCGTAGTCCGCCAGCCTGCGCGTCCCTTCCGTGTCATCCTGTGCGGCAAAATACTCGAAGGTGCCGACGCGGAGGTGGCTCGCTGCTACCCGGGTCAGCACCGCTCCGGGCAAAACTCTGTCGCGCAGCACCCGTTCGCCAGTGGTTACTGCCGCCAGAGCCCGGGTGGTCGGTACCCCCAAAGCCGCCATGGCCTCGCTCACAATGTATTCGCGCAGGACGGGGCCAAGCGTGGCCATGCCATCGCCGCCACGGGAAAAGGGGGTCCGGCCGGAGCCCTTGAGTTGGATATCGTAGCGTACGCCGTCAAGACCGGTAACCTCCCCCAGAAGGTTTGCCCGGCCATCCCCCAACCGCGGCACGAAGTACCCGAACTGGTGCCCGGCATAGGCGATCGCTAAAGGCTCGGATCCTTCGGCAATACGATTACCGGCCAGAATCTCCACGCCTTGCGCGCTCACCAAGGCATCCGGATCGAGCCGAAGGCTTCGGGCTAGTTCCACATTCATCCTGATCAGGCGCGGGGCCGCTACCCGTGTCGGGTTCACTCGGGCGTAGAAGCGCTCCGGCAGGCGCGCATACGTGTTTTCAAAGCCGAAGTGGACGGGGTGGCTCTCGGCCTCGGACGTGGCCAGCGGCGCGATTGCGGAAGGATCTAATGCACTCATCCTTCTATTTACTCATGACCTCTTCAATGGGCCGGTTTGATTCTCGACCCGGGTGAAGGGGCCATGCTGGACGCAGTCTCGCTTCGTCGGGCTTACATCGACAGAGCCCAGGAGCAGCCCATTTCAGCCAATCCTTCCCTCTCTGACGAATCTAGGATCACGGATTGTCAATGGGCAGAATCAGGCTAAACACACTTCTGGTCTTGCCTTCCCGAACACTGGATCGGACCTTCAGCAGGCCATGATGTTTGTCGATAATCCCCTGTGAGATCCACAGCCCTAAGCCTGTTCCGTTGATTCCTTTGGTGGTATAGAAAGGCTCAAATATGCGTCTCAGAGTCTCTTGCGCAATGCCACAGCCAGTGTCGGCTATCGTGATTTTCACTCCCGGAACCCCGGTCTTCCAAAGCCACGTCTTGCTGGTTCGTATCAGGAGGCGGCCCCCGGTGCGCGTGGCGTCGATCGCGTTGCTAACCAGGTTGTGGAGGACCTGACGAACTTCCCCTTCGTAACAGGTCACCTTACCGCGTCCTTATGTTCCAGCTCCAGATAAATGTTCGAATTTGCAAGCCTGCTTCCATAAAGGCCAAGCGTAGGCTGGAGAAGCTCCTCGGGAGTGATCGCCCGAGGGTTTGTGGATTGCCGGTAGAAGGGAGTGTCTGACTTGTTATTTGTGACACGCGCCGAAGTTCCTGGTCCGCGACTTCGAGGAACTCCTGTACCTCCTCGGGAGTAACGTTTTCCTGACGAGCGAGGTAAAGCAGGTTGGTCACTGCCTCGAGCGGATTGTTGATCTCGTGAGAGATCGATGCTGCAAGCCTTCCGACAGCGGCAAGCTTCTCGCTCTGGAGAAGTGCAGACTCTGCCTGCTTTTGACTCGATAAGTCTGTCAGGAAGACCGCGATGTCCCCACCTCCATCCTCGCCCTTTGGGATGGAAGAAGCGTCGCTCCCATCAGGAGCGGGATCCGCCGCCTGTCCAACTGGTATCGTGTTCGCTCGCGATCAGGCGAGGGTGCAGGGACATGCCGCCTCGTTGAATGGTGTAGTCGTGACGTCCTTCGCGAAGGGCGCTGCCTCGCAGCTTAATGATCTCAACGTTCCGCCTCGTGACCCCGTAGGAGCGCTGAACCTTCTCCAGCCGCACGACCCCATGCGCGATGCTTTGGAGCTGCATGTCGCTTCCCTCAGCGGTGCGATCACCCAGAAGCAGGACCGTCGTTTCGCGACCGGCAAAAAATGCTTCAGAGCAAGCAACTGGCGGCGGTATCGCATCGTGTCCGCGGCAAGGAGGCGGAGCTCGGATAAAGAATCGATCACGACCCGATCGGGCTTGAGCTCGTCGATAAGCTGGGTCAGCTTGTGAATCGTTCCCGCCAACTCAATTTCGCTTGCGTGAAACACCGTGTACTGCTGCTCGGGTGTAAGACTTGCCTCTGCTGGAATGAACTCAGCAATGGGAAGCTCTGCGGTGTTCCATCCTTTCGATCGTGCCGAGCCCTCAAGCTCCGACTTCGACTCCGAGAGGGCGATATACAACGCCCTATCTCCAACTCGTGTGCCCGCTAGGATGAATTGCATAGCAAGGGTAGTCTTTCCTGTACCAGGATCGCCTTCCAGCAGGTACATCTGCCCTGGGGGGAGGCCACCTGAGAGGATGTCGTTCAAACCGCTTACGCCCGTATCAATTCGAACAGGTTCTTCACCGCCTTTCATCAAACAAGCATATCCGTCGGGTGAGGTAAGCTGCGAGCGAATCTGGCAGCGGATCGAGGAATACGACGAGTTCGGTTCGGGAAATAGGCTTTCAGGTGTTCCGTTCCCTGGCTTCTTCCAGGGCACGGAGGTCGATGCCGTAAGCGACATACCTCCCTGATCACGTCCTTCTCAAACCCGGCTTGTTCTATCTGGCCGTCGTTATAATAAGGCGTGGCGACCTTCGCCCTTTGTACTCTGCTCTGCACCTCTAATGAGATCTAGCGGCTGCGTTCTGGGAGCGATGCTTCATAGGTCATCACCGCTACGCTTATAGGCCGTCAGGGAGACATGATTACAAGCGCCGAACATCCTCTTCACAAGATCCTCGAAAGCCGAATCGCCATTATCGATGGTGCGATGGGCACTACAATTCGGACCTATGGCATGACTGAAACGGACATCCGCGGAAGCCGATTCCAGAATGCAACGAAAGACCTGCTGAACAACGGGGATATCTTCTCCCTGACGCAACCAACGATGATCTGCGATATTCATCGGCGGTTTCTCGAGGCAGGTGCAGACATCATTGAAACAAACACTTTTGGCGCTACCACCATCACCCAGAGTGAATTTTTCGTCGAGGATCCTCGCGAGAAGGGTCGTCGCAAGGATCCGGAGTTTTATCAGGGGATCATAGACGATCCGTCCCTCAGTGCTCTGGCTTGGGACATCAATGAAACGTCGGCTCGCCAGTGCCGCGAATGGGCTGATCGCGTCGGGAATGCAACCGGACGCCAACGCTTCGTGGCCGGTGCGATTGGGCCTCTGACTGTTTCTCTATCGAACTCGCCCGACGCAGATGATTCGGGTTTCCGGGTGGTCACCTTCGACCAGGTCAAGACTACCTACATTCAGCAGGTGCGGGCCTTAATGGCCGGCGGCTCGGATCTTCTGCTAGTCGAAACCATCTTTGATTCTCTGAATGCCAAGGCCGCGCTCGTCGCTATCCGCGAGGTGTTCGAGGAAGACGGCAAGGAGCTGCCGGTAATGATCTCGGCGGCAGTAGGCCGCGGTGGGGAGACACTGATCTCCGCGCAGACCACCGAAGCATTCTGGAATGCGGTGCAGCATGTCAAACCTCTGTCGGTTGGGTTGAACTGCTCACTCGGTCCCGATCTGATGTACCCCTTTCTGAGCGAGCTCTCCGAGAAGGCGAATGTAGCGATCTCCTGCTACCCGAATGCTGGTCTGCCGAACCCTCTCTCGGAGACCGGTTTCGATCTCGGCCCACAGGACATGGCCCGTTATTTGGGCGACTTTGCGAGTGGAGGTCTGATCAACATCGCCGGGGGCTGCTGTGGCAACACGCCGGACCATATCGCCGCCATTGCCAAGGCGCTCGATGGCAAGGCTCCGCGTCCGCTAAGTCAGATCGAGGCCGCAGCGTGAGCGGGACCACCGAAACCAAGCCGCTCCGCCTTTCGGGGTCACAGCCGTTCACCCAGCAGCAGGGTGTCTACATCATGCTCGGGGAACGAACGAACGTAGCTGGTTCCCCCAAGTTCGCGAAGCTCATTAAGGAAGGCAAATACGAAGAAGCGGTGAGCGTCGCTCGCCAGCAAATCGAGAATGGTGCCAACGTCATCGACATCTGCATGGACGAGGGCATGATTGACGGCGTTGCAGCTATGACGCGGTACCTCCAGCTGCTGGCGAGCGAGCCTGAGGTTGCCAAAGTGCCCTTCATGGTGGACTCCTCGAAATGGGAGGTCATCGAGGCTGGGCTCAAGTGCCTGCAAGGCAAGGGCATCGTCAACTCCATTTCGCTGAAAGAGGGCGAAGAGAAGTTCCGTCAGAACGCCGCCAAGGTGCTGAAATATGGCGCGGCCGTAGTTGTGATGGCCTTCGACGAAAAAGGCCAGGCCGCGACCTACGATGAGAAAATCCGCATCTGCGAACGTGCTTACCGGATCCTGGTCGATGAGGTCGGGTTCCCTCCCGAAGACATTATCTTTGACCCCAATATCCTCACAGTTGCCACCGGCATGGAGGAACACAACAATTACGCGGTCGACTTTATCAACGCAACGCGTTGGATCAAGGCCAATCTGCCGCACGCGAAAGTCAGCGGTGGCGTTTCAAATATCTCGTTCAGCTTCCGCGGCAACAACAAGGTTCGTGAAGCCATGCACTCGGCGTTTCTCTATCACGCCATCGCGGCGGGCATGGATATGGGCATTGTCAATGCAGGGATGCTCGAAGTGTACGAGGAGATTGAGCCTGAGCTGAAGGTCCTGGTTGAAGACGTGCTCCTCAACCGCCGCCCCGATGCCACAGAACGCCTGGTGGAGCACGGTGAGTCGCTTAAGGGCGTCGGCAAAGTTGTGAACGAAAAATTAGCCGAAGAATGGCGCAATGGCACCGTCGAGGAGCGCCTCTCCCACGCGCTAGTCAGGGGAATTGACACCTACATTGAGGTCGACGCCGAAGAGGCGCGCGTCAAGCTTGGCCGCCCTCTCCTGGTTATCGAGGGTCCATTGATGAGCGGTATGAGCGTCGTGGGTGACCTCTTTGGATCAGGGAAAATGTTCTTGCCTCAGGTGGTCAAGTCCGCGCGAGTGATGAAAAAAGCTGTTGCCCATCTGACGCCATTCATGGAGGCCGAGAAAGCTCTATTGGAAGCGGCTGGCCAGGTAGTGAAGGCCCAAGGAAAGATTGTGCTTGCAACAGTAAAAGGGGACGTTCACGACATCGGCAAAAACATCGTCGGCGTCGTTCTCGCGTGCAACAACTACGAGGTCATTGACATGGGTGTGATGGTCTCCTCCGAGAAGATACTCGAACGCGCCAAGGTGGAGAAGGCGGACCTGATCGGTTTGAGCGGTCTGATTACGCCATCTCTCGACGAGATGGTGCATGTCGCGAAAGAGATGGAGCGACAAGGTTTCAAGTTGCCTCTGCTCATCGGCGGAGCAACGACGAGTCGGGCGCACACAGCGGTCAAAATCGCCCCGCACTATAGCGAGCCGGTGGTTCACGTGCTCGACGCAAGCCGCGCGGTCCCAGTAACCACCAGCCTTCTGAGCGAGGAAGGCAAGTCAGCCTTCGTAGCGCAGCATCGTTCGGATTACGAAGCGCTCCGTAAGACGCACTCCGCGCCGAAGCAGAAAGCCGTTCCTTTGGAGATCGCTCGTACCAGGCGAACGCCCATCGAGTGGCGTATCGAAGATCTTCCCGTCCCGGAGTTTACTGGAGTGCGAGTCCTGGAGAACTTCCCTCTGGCGACGCTGCGGGACTTCATCGATTGGTCGCCCTTCTTTCACACCTGGGGAATGAAGGGCATCTACCCCCGAATATTCGAGCACAAGGAGCAGGGAGAGTATGCGCGTCAAATCTTCGCGGATGGACAGGCTCTCCTGGATCGCATCGTCCAGGGAAATCTGATCACCGCGCGCGGTGTGTATGGCTTCTTCCCCGCAAACGCGGTGGGCGATGATATAGAGCTCTACACCGACGACTCACGCAACACGGTGCTCGAGCGATTTCACTTCTTGCGTCAGCAATCCAACCGGGAAGGCAATGAGCCTTGCCGGTCTCTGTCTGATTTCATCGCTCCGATCCAAACAGGCCTGCTCGATCACATCGGTGCCTTCGCCGTGACTAGCGGAATCTGCTTGAAGGAGCTTTGCGACGGCTTCCGGGCCAGGAACGACGATTACAACGCCATCATGGCGGAGGCCATAGCCGACCGTCTGGCTGAAGCTTTTGCCGAGTGTCTTCACAAGCGGGTGCGAGAGGAATGGGGTTACGGTCGCGCTGAACGTCTCAGTAACACGGACTTTATTGACGAGAAATATCGTGGTATCAGGCCCGCCGCAGGCTACCCCGCATGTCCGGACCACACCGAAAAAGGCCCGCTCTGGAGCTTGCTCGATGTCCAGGCCAACACCGGAATGATGATCACGGAGTCGTTTGCGATGTGGCCTGGATCGAGTGTCAGTGGGCTTTACTTCGCGCATCCACAATCAAGATATTTCAGTCTCGGCAAGATCGACCGCGATCAGGTGTTTGACTACCACGGGCGCAAAGGGATGAGCGTGGCAGAGGTAGAGCGATGGCTTGGGCAAAACCTGAACTATGATCCCGCGGATTAGGCCGTACGAGATCGCACAGGGCTGTCGTCTTGTCTCGATTTAGACTTCTCCACTTCCGATTAAGGTCGCGATTTCCAGTGCAGGCCGCTTAGAAGGCATACCGAAGACTGAACTGGAACTGCCGGTCCGCACCGTAGGTACCACCCTTGGTTTTGCTCTGGCCAAATGTGCCCGAACGGGGATTGGTGTCCGGATTGTCAGCCGTTGGGTGATTCAAGAGGTTAAAGGATTCCGCACGGAAGACTAGAGTGTGGTTCTCATGCGACGGGATGACATGAAACGTCTTATTGAGAGCGGCACTATAGCTCTGAAAGCCCGGTCCAAAGATCTGATTGCGAGATCCGCGAGGGGAAAATTGACCAGCGAACGCCGTTTTCATCTGGGTATCAGTTGCGAATGCCCCAGTATCGAACCATAACGCGGTGCTTTGCTGGCCGGCGAAGGCTTTGTACGTTTTCTCGGTGCGAAGGAGGCGGAAGAGTTGGCTCCCCGAGCCTACGCCAACACCCGCGTAGTCGTTGCCAGTGGAGACGTTCAAAGGACCGCCCGTTTGCGCTTGAAGTGTTCCGGAAAACTGCCAGTCTCCGAGAAGTGCACGACTGGCAAGATGATTGGAATGGTCAAACTGATCGATGTTGTAGACGAAGTTCGAGACAAACACATGGCGTCTGTCAAAGTCGCTCGGGCCGTAGAAGATCGACTTGTCAAATGCATTCGGAAGATTGGTGCCGTTGCTGGAGCCAAAGTCCAGACTCTTGGACCAGGTGTACGCGACGCCGAAGAGCAGACCCTTGGTCAACCGGCGCCTGAGGTTTGCCTGCAGGGAGTGGTAGCTCGATGCGCCGCCGTTCGTGGCTTGGGCGATGTTCGAGAAGCCCTTGTAGGGGCGAAGGGCGTCCGCCTGTTTAATTGTAGGATTTGCCTGCACCGTTCCGGGCTGCAATTGATTCACGTTGAGTAGTTGTTCAAGGTGTAGACCGCGGCGGCCTGCGTACGCAAGCGTCAGGACACCGAGACCGTTGAACTCCTGCTCGACGGTCACGTTCCAGTTATAGGCCTCAGGACTGGGATAGTTGAATGCTTGGGACGAATAGTTGAAAGGGAAATTATTCGCACCGACGCCACCCGGCAGGTTGGCTTGACCCAGGCTTACAGTGGAGGAAGGCTGGAAGGGCGCGTTGCCGCCGGTGAATACGTTGTCCGTTATGCCGAGCCGCTGCACGTAACGACCACCCCCGGCGCGAACGACGGTATTTGGATAGAGCTGGTAAGTGATACCCACACGTGGCTGGATGTCAGTCTTAACCGTGGGCGAGTAGACGTTACTGTAACCGCGGAACAGGTTCTGGAAGCCGGAGAGGATCGCCGGGTCGACGTGCCCCTGCGCACTGGACGGGAAGCTACTGCCCGGAATGACGACGCCGTTGTACCGGTCACCACCCGTGACGATGTCCGTGGTGGGATCGACCCTGACGGCGTTTGCAGGGCTATAATTCGCAGGGCTAAAGACCGACTGGTTGCCCCACTTAGCGTAGTACGGGTTATAGAGGCTGTATCGTGCTCCAGCTTCAATCACAAGCTTCGGGGTTGCGCGCCACTGGTCCTGGATAAAGCCCTCATACATGGTGCCGCGATACAGGGTGTAAGAGCGCTGACCAATCTCACCGTAGGTGTCAAATAGACCCTCCGCCACGTTGGCAGCACCGATCTTTGTAGTGGTGCCGCCGGTCCGGGTGTCGGTAAAGGTGAACTTGCCATTTTGATTGTTCGTGGACCCGGGCGTGTTGGAGACGGTGATCTGGTCGAAGTTGTTCTCCCCGGCATATTCGAAGTTGACGCCCAGCTTCACCGTGTGATTGCCGAAGACCTTGGTTACGTTATCGGCGGCGTTATAAACGATGCCGCCGGAACGCGAAGGATAGGGCCCTCCATCCAGCAGATCGAAGTTAGGAATGCTGACCGTCGGTATCTTGTTCGGAATCGTCTTTGTTGCCGCGGAGTATAGGTACGGATAAGTGATCCCGTATTTCGTGCGGTCATAAAGCCCACTCGACCGATCGATGTCGATGGTGACGTGGTCGGCGGCCGCGGAGACGATCATTTCATTGACCAGGGTCGGAGAGACTGTCCAGGAGTAGTGCAGGACACCAATCTGGTTTGGCCGCTTGAAAATACGCGGATTGCGATTGAAATTTCCATAGTGCGGGGAGTAATCGCTGTAGTTATAGTTCAGGACCGTGAATCGTATACGATGTGCTTCGGCGGGAAGATAGTCGATCACATAAGTGTCTTTACGCTGTGTCTGCTTCTCGGTGGCGGAATCTACCCAGTTGTATGTCGCACCCGCAGCGTTGGGTGTTGGGAAAGCATTCAGGAGCGCGAGGCCATTGGCGCTCAGATCGCCAGCCGATATGATGTTGTTCTGGTAAGGGACACCAGTGCTCGGATTAACGATCTGGTTGTTGCCTCCATAGAAGATGTTCGGCGTTAGCAATTCACTGAAATTGCCGGTCCGCATCAGGGTGGTCGGCACCCTGCGGAAGACGGTATCGTCGTTGTTGTAGCGGAGATACTCCTGCCCGAATAGGAAAAAGAGCTTGCTGCGATCTTTATTGAATACATTTGGTATGTAGACAGGACCGTTCAAATTGAAACCGTACTGGTTGTAGCGGAAGCCAGGTGGCTTGGCCCGGATACGTGCCGCGTTGGAAGGTAGTTTACGCTGCCACGTATTCGCATTCAGTGCCGTGTTGCGGAAATACTCGTAAGCCGCCCCGTGAAAGCTGCTGGTGCCACTCTTGGGTACGATCCGAACCTGACCGCCTGAGGTGCGGCCATACTCCGCTTGGTAGCTGTTTGTCAGGATCTGCACCTGCGAGGTAGAGTCAACGTCAGCAACGCCGACACTTGTGCCGTTCGAGCGGGTTCGCACCGCTGGTGCTCCGTCCAAAGTAATAAGGCTCTCCTGGCTGCGAGCGCCGCCAATATTCAGACCGTTGTCTAGGCCAAAGGAGAACGAGGCAATAGCGGCATTGCGTACAACGCCGGGTTCAAGCTGCGAAAGGTAGAGCGGATTGCGCCCGTTGAGCTGAATGCTCCTCACCTGTTCCTGCGTGACCAGTTGGCCGACGACGGCACTCTCTGTCTGCACGGCATTCGCGCCTGCTTCGACCGTAACCGCGGAAGCAGCGTCACCGACCTTCAGAATGACATCGACTCGGCGACCGATACTTGGATCTACGTGCACGTCATTCAAGGTCACCGTTTGAAAGCCCGCGGATTCCACACGGACCGTATAGTCGCCAGGACGCACGTTCGGGAGCACGAAGTTGCCGCTGCTATTTGTGTTCACGATCGTCTCGTCACGAATGGCGGTGTTGCGCACCGTCACCTTTGCGTTTGGAAGTACCGCGCCCGTGCTGTCCGAGACCACTCCGGAGAGGGAAGAACTGTCCGACTGCGCAAAGGCTGTAGCTGGAAGCGTTGCCGCACAGGCGATTGCATATACCAACGCCAGCAATACGGTTCTGATTTGCAAGATGGCCTCCTGAATAGTGCTGCAGATTGGAGAAATTCTATTTGTTAGTGAGCCTCGGCAACAGTGTTGCTCGATGGCTCGGTATCGTTGAGCGTGTCGTAGAGCGGCTGAGCTGGCCTCAACTCCGGATTCTCCCGCGCGACAGAGATGGCCAAAATTCGAATCTTGTCGTTGTTCGGCAAGGTGAGCGTTTGCGACGGTCCTGACAACTCGATCGGGTAGGCGAACAGATACGAGTACGCGTATGGCTGGTTGAGGCCGGCCGAGGTGTGGTGGTGAGAGGCGTACCAGGCCAGACTGGCGCGCTTCACGTACCCCGGATCCAACCTCACGTAGTCTTCGGGGTAGCGTGGAGCGGTGTACTCTTCCCTCTTCTGCTCGTCAGCGGCCGGCCAGGCAGCATGGTTCGCAGAGAAGGCCCAATCACGCTCCTCCTTAGGCTTCCATATCCGGGTATCCCACTGGCCGATAAACCCACCCCAATCCTGGATATTGAGATTGACCGGCGTGGTCCCGATGCGGAAAGCGGCCGTCTGGTCGCCCGATGCTGAGGCCGCCAGAATGTAGACACGGTTATAGTCGCCGGGAGGCAAGGTGATCTTCTGCCCGTGCGCAGTTACGGCGTTTGGCCCGCCCGTCTTCGCCGCCGCCAGACTAAATTGCACACCGTGATATTCAATGTGGGTCGGCAGCAACTCCGCCGGGATAGCGTCACCCTTTCCGTCAAAGCCGCCCCCTGGAGTTTGCGTATCATCGTTGCTTGCCACGGCTAAGTCGTACTGGAGAGGTACTGCTTGTGAATGAACGCTGGCTACCTTTTCGGCGGAGTTGGCCAATCGAATCGCGAAGCTCCGCGGCTGGTATCCCGTGAACGAAGTGGTGAGGGTGCCGCTGCTTACATTCGCCGGTCCAACTGGCTGCTCTTGTCCGTTGATCTCGCGAGCCGCTGCTACTTTTCCTGCAAAGGAAACATGGACGTCCGGTGCCGGTTTTCCGTCGAGTTCCACCATACGGAGGACGATCTCGTCGCTGGCCTCAGCTTTCTTCAAAGCCAGAATGCGAACCCGGGGGTTGCTCAGATGAACAAGCGAAAAGCTTTTGCCGAGCGAGCCCGCATGCTGTGTCGTAGAGAACGCAACCAGCGGGTCGTTCAACCGATAGGCTTGCCAATCGGTCTGCGCCTCGCGCCAGTCCTTGGCGTGCCCGGCCAGACCGAAGACAAACTCATGGTGACCCCAATCTTGATTAGCTTGATCCGTATATGCCGGTTGACGTCCGTTGTTTGCCGGTTGGATCCCCGGGGATCGCAGCAGCGTTACACGCAGCGTGTTGTCGTTCGGCTTATCGGACCCGTTTTTGCAATCGGTCAGGATCGTCGTTCCGAACGCGCCGTTGGTGTCGGTGAGGTCAATCCAGCGGTGAGAGGCGACTTCAAACTGGCGCTCCTGCGCATTCGGCCGCTCAATCGTGCCCACTTCCCAGTTGTAGGTGGCGTTCGGGTTCGTTGCGCTAAGCGGAAACACAGCTTTCAAATTGCCAGCCAACGTCTTCCAGTCGATCGCATTCGAGAACTCCACTCGGTTTCCCGCATCTCCCGCCGACAGACTCACGGTCTGCACGAACTTGGAGCCCTCCGTCTCCCGCGTCACCTGGATCGAGACGCGGGCCGGACCATCTTCCTTGATTCGGATCTGCGCAGGACCTCCAACGTAAGCACGCGATGCAGCCTGCTCCTGGTCGAAATCCATATTCCAGGCGGGCCATTGCTTCGGCCGGTCAGTCGAGATAGCGAGGCGGATCGGCGCTGATAACAGCTCCTTTCCAAGGCTCTTGTCGTACACACTGGAACAGTCGCCATCGACGTTCATCTGCACTTTATAGCGAGCATTCTCGATCGATGTAGTTGTAACCTTCAACGTTGATCTCTGGTCCGAGTTGTCAGCGGGTGATACGTCATATACGGCATACCCAACCGAAGGAGTCTTGGCGAGAAACAGCACTTTGCCATTCCTGACCTGCGACGGCACCTCCTCCCCGGCTGGATTGCGGACACGCACAGCCTTTGGAAGTCCCTTGGGAAAGACCACATCGGCCTCGACCAGATCTTCCCGAGCGATGTTCAGCGGATTGTAGACGACGACCGCTATTCCCTGTCCTCGGGTGTCAAGGCCGGAGGCAATTGCCTCCGTGGCGTCTGTAAGTACGCCTGCGAACTGGTTCGCCACAATCACATCGTCGTTCCATGCAAACTGGTACGCCCGGGGAGTCGCCGTTCCGGCGCCGGTATCGTGAAAGTGCCCGGCGAGCGCGAGCATCCAGGTGTCATTCAGCCGCTGCTGCGGGTAGGGTCTTCCGCCCATCCACTCGGCCGCAACGGATGCTTTCTCAGCGGCATCCGCGAGGGCTTCGTTCCTGGTCACCCAGCGCTTGTGATACGCCTGGGATGTCAGAGAACCGGCGGAGTGATTGATCAGTTCGAGATCGCCCTGATAGCGCGGCATGCGCGAGGCCATCGCAGGCGAGATGTCGTTGAACATCTGGTCCGCCGTAGCCTCGACAACTTGGACCGGGCCTTCACCCACCTTCACCACGGGACCTTGCGCTGCCGTCACTCCCGGGCCTTGTTCGGAGGGAGGACGCCGCTGTGTCGGAAGCACCGTCTCCCCTTTAGTGACGATCGCTTCAAGTAGCTTCACGGTGAACTCCTGTGTCGCTCCTCCCACATCGCCGGTACCCACGTAATGGTAATCGGCAAAGACCCCCGTCACCTTGCCATCCAGATCGATGCGCTTGACCCAGTCCTGCTCCAGCTCTCGTGGACGGCCAAGCGCACGCTGCTGCTGCGGCGTTAACCGCGCTCTCTCCTCCGGTGTGAGCGGCGGTGGAGGTACCGTCTGTCCCGGCTTCTGGCTCAGGTCCGTGTAGACGTTGCTCCCGTAACCGCCGGGATTCAAGGCGCTCAGTACCGACTTCCCATCAGGGCCCGACCACAAACCAACATTGAATGGAATGCCCTCCGGAGTCTCTTCTGGGGACCCTGGGCCGCCGATCTTCGGAGCGGGCTGCCATGCGGCGCTGAGCTTCTGGGTGGAAAATCCCTTCACCCCCGAGTGCGCCAGGATGCTCGGCAGAGAAGCAGGAAAGCCGAAGCAGTCGGGCAGCATGTACTCCGCGCTCGCCTTTCCGAATTCGTTGCGGAAGTATGTGTTGCCGTAAAGAACCTGCCGGAAGATCCCTTCCGCGCTAGGCAGATTAACGTCGCCCTCCTCAACGGACGAACCGGCCGGATACCAGCGGCCGGCCGCCACATACTGCCGCATCCGTGCGTAGTCCGCCGGGTAGTACTCCTTCATCAACCGGTAACGATTCGCTCCGCTCCAGTTGAAGACGTAGTGAGGATACTTATCCATGTAGTCGAAATTCACACGCATCGTCTTCAGCAGAAACTGACTGATCGTCTGCGGAAACTCCCATCGCCACTGCGTGTCGAGGTGAGCATACGGAACCACATAAAGCGTCGGAGTCTTGGTGATATCCGGTGCCTTCATCGTCTGACTGAGAACTCCTGTCGGAAGTGCGGCTATTGCAAGGACTGGCAAAAGCCAGGCGGCCCTCAGCCTTCCTATGCCGGCTGGAACACCGTGACTGGAAGACGGAAATACATCGGTGCAATCGACAAAGGTCTCGCGCTTGCGTTCTCTACGAACTCTCTTTGAAAAACTGCTGCATGCCTGGGGCGGAGTGTTTCTCATAAAGGGGAGGTCCGATTCTTGAAGGGGTGAAGGGGCGGCAGCACCGCGGGTGGGGCAACTGGATCTCCGGCAACTGGCTTGCGTGCGGGCATATGATTGCGCTATCAGGTTGATAGCCTTGTACGCGTCCGTAAATTGCATTGTCAATAGATCGATTACGTTTTCCTCATTTATTTATACGAGCTGAGGACGGGGCAGTATGATGGCGTTCTCACAACGTCGAGGAAAACAGCAGGTGCGGAAGGCTCCACTCTCAAAGCGAGCAACGCTGGAAGACGTGGCGCGAGCTGCCAACGTGGGCGCTATGACTGTCTCGCGCGTCATCAACAATCATCCCTATGTAGCGGAAGAGACCGCAAAGAGAGTACGCACCGCAATCCGTCAGTTGAACTACCGTGCCAACCACGCGGCGCGCATGCTTGGCGGACAACTCTCGCGTTCGATTGGTCTCATCGTGCCGGATATCTCGGATTCCTTCTTCTCTGTCGTCATCCAAGCAGTTCAGGACGCAGCCCGGGAGGAGGGTTATCTGGTGTGGTTGGCGGCCTCCAATGAAGACGCCTCCATTGAGGCCGCGCAGATGGAGTCCATGACTCATCACCCCGTGGACGGGATCCTGTTAGTTCCCGTCGACAGCAAGAACAAGTACCTCAAGGCGGCCGTCTCGGGATCCATCCCGGTCGTGACCATCGACCGCCCGATCGAAGTCACGATAACCGACTCCGTCGAGGTGGACAACCGCGCGGGAGCGCGCGCTGCCCTGGAACACCTTGCCGGTCATGGTTGCCGAACAATCCTCTGCGTTGCCAAGAACTCACATCTGCGAACCATCAAGGAACGCATCGCCGGTTACGAGGAATACATGCAGCATGCGCGGCTAGCCCAGCCAAGGACCTTGCACCTGTCCAAGGACGCCGAGGCGAAATCCGAGCTCGCGTCCCTGCTGCAATCGCGGTATCGGCCTCAAGCCCTGTTCACCGCAAACAATGCATCCACCATCTGGGTCATCGAGACGCTCCGCGAATTCAAGGTGGAAGCGGGTAAAGACATCGCGCTCGTTGGCTTCGATGACGTGGTCTTCTACACTCTAATGACGCCTCCTGTAACCA
>JAABVA010002162.1_pt1 | contig 19922 bp, 19 predicted proteins | sample 5560331 | NCBI WGS metagenome assembly JAABVA01 (sample SAMN12812661, study PRJNA571458) | rock metagenome | isolation source: Antarctica rocks | place: Antarctica: Victoria Land, Mt New Zealand sud | collected 2016-01-07 | reverse complement strand
AACGTCACATCAGACACCGCGGCAGCGGTACCGCAGACCCCTCCGGGTTAAACGCCAAGCTCAGGGGTGGCCGGCGACAGGTCACCGTGCGCGTCGATGTCGAACGCGGTGAGCCGGTTGCGGTAGGACTCGGCCGCGATCAGGGTCGAGTTGTCCGGCGTGACGGCCATGCCGTTGGGAAACCACACGTTGTCGGCGACCTCGCGGGTCGAGCCGTCGGGGGTGCCAGTGCGATCGTTCCACTGGTCGGTTCCGCGCCGGCCATCAGATCGAAGCCGCCTGGTTGACATAGGCGTTGCCCCGACCGTCGACGACGATCTCGTTCCACGCGGCCGCGAGGTGCGACAGATCGGCATGGGTGACCAGAGACCCGTCGGATTCCTTGCCCCAGTCGGAGAACCACAACCGTCCCTCGTGCCAGCGGGGAGACTCACCGAAGACGACTCCTGTCAGCGCGACGTCGGGCTCGTTCATGGGTCCTCCCCCGTGAGCTGATCCGCGCGAGGCGGTTGACGATGGCGGGCCTCTCCCAGAGATGTCGAGACCAGCAGCCCGACCTCGACACACCAACCCGGTCGCGTGCCGCCCGCCGCCCGCACTGTCGCTCCCGTCCCTCGAGGAGGGCGGCCGGGTGTCGTCGGCGCCGCGCCCGGGTAGCGCCGGTCCCGTGCAGGGACTCCGCGTGGCGCTGGTCCACGGGCGCGCCGACCCTGCCCTCGACGGCGTCGCCGACTACACCGCCCGCCTCGCCGACGCGCTGCGGGCCGAGACCCTCGACGTCGTCGACATCGGGGTCGGGGTCGGGGTACGGGGGATCGTCGCGGCGGCCCGGGCGGTGCGGCGGGCCCGACCGGACGTCGTGCACGTGCAGTTCGCGCCGTCGGCGTTCGGGTTCTCCGGCGCGCCGGGGCTGCTGGCCGACCTGCTCGCCGGCCCGCCGCTGGTTCTCACCGTGCACGAGTACGGCTGGTGGTCCTGGGCCCCCCGGGTCCCCGACGCGGTGTGGCGTCCCGTCGAACGCCGCGGGTGGCTCGACCGCGAGACCGGCCGCCTCGTCCCGTCGAGCGCCGCCGTGCTCACCACGAACGACGCACACGACGAGGCCCTGCGCCGCCGGCTGGGGATCACCGCCACCCGGGCGCCGCTGCCGCCCAACGTCGACGTCGACCCGGACGCCCGGGGTCGCGGCGTCACCCGCCGCGCCCTCGGGATCGCCGAGGACGCGGAGGTCGTGGTCTTCTTCGGGTTCGTGCACCCGGTGAAGGGGCTGCGCTACCTCGTCGACGCGGTCGCGAAGCTCGCCGTCGAGCGTCCGCGGCTCCACCTGCTCGTCGTCGGCGGCTTCACCTCCCTCGCGCTGCCCGCCGCCGAGGCAGCCGCCTTCCGGGCCGAGCTCACCGAGCACGTCGAGCGGTCGGGGGCCGCCGACCGCGTCACGATCACCGGGCACCTCCCGGCGACCGAGGTGTCCGCGGCGCTGCAGGCCGCCGACGTGGCCGCCTTCCCCTTCACCGCGGGGGTCACCCTCAAGAGCGGGTCGCTGCTCGCCGCGCTCGACCACGGCCTGCCGACGCTCGTCACCGACGGGGGGGACGCGGCGCTGGCGGACGACGACACCGCCGTCGTGGTCGGGCGCGTCCGCGACGCGGACGCGCTCACCACCGGCCTGCGACGCCTGCTCGAGAACCCCGCCCTGCGGGCGCGCGTCCGCGCCCGGGGACACGCCCTGAACCGCGGGCACGGGTGGGCGGCCCTCGCCCGGATGCACGCCGCGCTCTACCGGCGGGTGACCGCGTGAGGATCCTCGTCGTCGACCTCCTCGGCGGACTCGGCGACCTGCTCATGGTGCTGCCCGCCGTCCACGCACTGGCCGAGCACCACCCCGGCTCCGAGGTCACCGTGCTCACCCACGCCCCCGGCGCCGTCCTGCTCGAGCGCGACCCGGCCGTCGCCGCGGTCCGCACCGGGGACAAGCACGACGAGCGGCCGGCCGTCCAGAGAGCTCTCACGGAGCTTCGTCCGGATCTCGCCGTGACCACCACCCGCGTCGACGGCATCGGGGACCTCCTCGACCTCGACGCGGCCCGCCGCGGTAGCCGGGCGGTCACCGACCTCTGGCGCGGGCCGCCCGCCGACGAGCTCGTCGGGCCGCGCTACCTGCGGATCCTCGCCGCGGAGGGCGTCGTGGCCCCGGGCACGCGGGCGCCGTGTGTGGTGCTCGGCGACGACGAACGCGACACCGGTCGCGCGGACATGGCCCCGTACGGACCCCGGCCGACGGTGCTCGTCCCCGACGCCGGAATGGCCGTCAAGCGCTGGCCGGCGCACCGGTGGGCCGAGCTCGCCGCCCGACTTCCCGGCACGGTCGGCAGCGTCGGGCCGGTGGCGGGGGCGGCCGAGCTCCCGCCGACCGATCTGCGTCGCCTCGCCGCGCGGTTCGCGGCGGTGGGCGAGCGGGGCGGTGTCGTCGTCGGTGCCGACACCGGACCGGTCCGGCTCGCCGCCGCCGTCGGGGCCCGGACCGTGACCCTCTTCGGGCCGACGCTCGCGAGTCGCTACGGCCTGGAGGAGGGCGAGAACCTGCAGGGGCGGCCGGGGTGCCCGCACCGCGAGCCCACCGCGATCACCGAGCAGGTGTGCTGGTGGGATGCGGCGTGCCCGCTCTCCGCGACCGGCCCGGCGTGCCTGGAGGATCTGGGCGTCGCGCGGGTCGCCGCGCGTGTGACCGGGTAGCAGGACCCCATGCGCTACCTGGAGAGCCCCGCCGCGAAGGCCTGGTCGGCGATCGGTCTCGGCACCTGGCAGTTCGGCTCCCGCGAGTGGGGCTACGGCGGCGGTTACGCCGAGGGGCCCGACAGCGAGGCGGCGCGCATCGTCGCGAGGGCCCTCGAGCTCGGCATCACCGTGTTCGACACCGCGGAGGTCTACGGCTTCGGGCGCAGTGAGCGCATCCTCGGGGACGCCCTCGACGCCGCCGACGCCGACCCGGAGACGACCGTGGTGGCGTCCAAGGTGTTCCCGGTGCTGCCGGTGGGCCCGGTGGTCGAGCAACGCGGCGTCGCGAGCGCCGCCCGCCTGCGCCGCCCGCTCGACCTCTACCAGGTCCACCAGCCGAACCCGCTCGTCCGCGACTCCACGACGATGGCCGGGATGCGGACGTTGCAGGCCGCGGGCGTCGTCGACGAGGTGGGTGTCAGCAACTACTCGCTGGAGCGGTGGCAGGACGCGGAGACCGCGCTCGGCTCGCGGGTGCTCTCCAACCAGGTGCAGTACAACCTGGTCTCGCGGGGTCCGGAGCGTGATCTGCTGCCGTTCGCCGCCGAGGCCGGCCGGGTGGTCATCGCCTACAGCCCGCTCGCCCAGGGCCTGCTGTCGGGGAAGTTCGACGCCGAGAACCGGCCGGCGAACCGCGTCCGCTCCCTCAACCCGCTCTTCCTGCCCGAGAGCCTGCGCCGCGTCGAGCCGCTGATCGACACGCTGCGCGCGGTCGCCGACGCCCACGACGCGACGCCGAGCCAGGTCGCGCTCGCCTGGACGATCCACCGCCCCACGGTTCTCGCCATCCCCGGGGCGTCGAGCGTCGCGCAGGTGGAATCGAACGCCGCCGCCGCCGAGATCGAGCTCACCTCCGAGGAGTGGACCGCGCTCAACGACGCGGCCGACCGGTTCCGGCCCGTCGGCGGGCTCAGCGCGGTCGCGGGGGTGCTCGGTCGCCAGGTCGGGGTGGTGTAAGAGTGTGTGGCCTCAGACCGGCTCGTAGTCCGGCGAGATCACCGCGCGCAGCGCGTCGCGCCCGACGTACACCGCCTCGCGCAGCACCTCGGGGTCGGTCTCCAGCGGATTGACCGTTCCCGAGCCCTGCGGCGGGCGGATCTCCAGCAGGTGCGGCGGGGCGTCGTCGGTGAGCCATGCGCTCGCCGCGGCCAGGTGCTCGTCGTCGGCGCGCCGCATCTCGAGCCGCGACCCCAGCACGTGCACCAGCCCCGGCACCCGCGACTGTCCCAGGCGCGCGACGAGCGCCCGCTCCAGCCGGGTCGCCTCGATCGCCTCCTGGTCGGCGCGACGCGTGCGCAGCATGAGTACGTGCGTGGCACCCTGCGCGATCGCGGTGTGGAACGGCAGCGGCTCGGCGACGGCGGCGTCGACGTAGCGGTGTCCGTGGATCTCGATGGGCAGACCGGCGAGCAGGGGCACGTTCGCCGAGGCCATGAGGGCCCGCTGCAGTGACTTCTTGTCGACGATCGTGGCGCGCAGGTCGACCGCGGCGCCCGTCTCGACGTCGGTGGCGACCGGGTGCAGTGGCACCTCGGCGTCGACGACGGCCTGCCAGTCCAGCGGCACGATCGACTCGCCGACGGTGTGGATCAGGTAATCGATGTCGACCACCGGCCGGCCCCGCAGCCCACGGCGGGGGCGGGTCACCCGCTCCATCAGCCCGGGGCGCCACCAGCCCGCGCAGCAGTGCTCGGCCTGGCCCGCGACCAGCCAGCTCCCGGCCAGCGCGCCCGCCGACGCCCCGTACACGGCGTCGAAGCACGACGCGAGCCCGAGCTCCTCCAGGGCGAGGACCATGCCGCTCGAGTAGGTGGCCCGGCTCCCGCCGCCTTCGACGGCGAGCGCCACCCGATGGGCGTCGTGCCGGCGCGCCGGGGTGCTGCCCTCAGCGCGCCGGGCCGCGAGGATCTCGAGGACACGATGGGGGCGCACCGCCGCATCATGCCCCGGTCGGACGAGGGCGTCCGTCTGACCGCCGCAACTCCGGCCGACGTCACCATGTGCGGGGCTCCAGGTCCACGCGGTCGATCTCGAGCCCGGCGTCGATGATCGCCCGAACGGAGATCGGGGTGACGCCGACGGTGACGTAGGCGAAGTCGAGGTGGCGACACCTCATGGGACGGGTTTGGCGCAGCGTGTGTTCGTGGCCGCCGTAGACGGTGTGCGCGCTGCGTCCGCTGGACGCCTCCTTTGCGATCTTGAGTTGCTGGCGGGTCAGCGCGGTCAGCGACGACTTCTCCATGGATGCACCTTTCCGGAGGGGGTAGCACCGGCCCCGGATCACCGGCGCCTGGGTGTGGGGTGGTGGGGCTCAGATGGCTTGGCGGTAGCCGAAGAACTCGTGGTGCCGGTTGTAGCCGCCGTAGCCGCCGCCGACGTCGGCGAAGTCGGCGACGAACTCGATCCCGTTGATCCATGAGCTTGAAGCCGAGCTCGTTGTCGTTGCGTAGCCGCAGCGGGGCGCCGTGGCCGTCCAGGGCACCCCGAGACCGTCACCACACGGACGGTAGGCTCCGCACGGCCGGCGAACCGGTCGGCGAGCACCTGGTCAGCGTCTGGTCGGGGCGTCCGCGTCCCGGCGGGATCCGCCGGACGTTCTCCCCCCGAACGACCGACGGGTCGAGCGGACCGGCCACCCCCGGCCGGTCCGCTCCACCTTCTCGACCTCCGGGGAATCTCGTGCTCTACAGCTCGCCGGTGAGGAACTGCGCGCGGCCCAGGCCAAACGACCAGTCCTCCGTCGTGTTCTCGGTGAGCGACACGACGAGGTCCTCTCCCCGCACGAGTCCCCGCTCCTCGAGCCGCTGCGCGAGGGCGGCGTAGAGCGCCTCCTTCTGCGCGCGCACCCGCCCCTGGTGCGTCACCGCCACGATCACGATGCCGTCGGTGCGCTCGAGCCCAAGCCCGGTGTCCGCACAGATGATCTCGCCGGGGTCGTGCTGGTGGATCACCTGGTAGCGGTCGCGCTGCGGGGCGGCGAAGACCTCGAGCATGACCTCCTGCACGGTGTCGGCGAGCGCGCGCACCCCCTCGGGGGAGCGTCCACGGTTGAGGTCGATACGGACCAGGGGCACGGGGCCTCCTCGGACGGGCGGCGACGGAGGTGATGTCCACCATGGTCGCCGACCCCCGTTGCGACTCCCGCGGGCAGGGTGACAGCCTGCACGGGCACTGTCCGGTTCAGAGAACCAGCCGGGACCACAGTCGACCGGTCTTCGGCGCCCAGCCCGTGGTGCCGGTCACGAGGGCAACGGGGGTCGGGATGGCCGGACGCAGTCGCGAGTACGACGAGTACGCCCCGGTCCTTGCCGAGCTCGCCACCCTGGACCCCGACGACCCCCGGCGCCCCGGGCTGCGGGCCGATCTGGTCGCCGGCTACCTCCCCGTGGCGCGCAACATCGCCCGCCGTTTCTCCCGGCGAGGTGAGCCCACCGAGGACCTCGAACAGGTGGCCTCGGTGGGGCTGCTCCACGCCATCGACCGCTTCGACCCCGGGCACGAGCGCGACTTCCTGTCCTTCGCCGTCCCCACCATCATGGGCGAGGTCCGTCGGTACTTCCGCGACTCGGCCTGGTCGGTGCGCACCCCCCGCAGCATCAAGGACCGGTACCTGGCGGTCGGATCGGCGACCTCGGCGCTCTCGCAGTCGATGGGCCGGGCCCCCACCGTGCCCGAGCTCGCCGCGCATCTCGAGGTCACCACCGATGAGGTGTCGGAGGCGATCGCCGCGCACGGTTCCTACCACCCGGCGTCGCTAGACCAGACCCTCGGTGACGGCGACGACTCCGCCCTCGTACACATCCTCGGCGTCGTGGACCCGGAGCTCGACCGGGTGGAGGTGCGGGCTCTGGTCGGCGGCCTCGTGGCGTCACTGCCCGAGCGGGAGCGCACGATCCTCGCGCTGCGGTTCGTCCAGGAGAAGACGCAGTCGGAGATCGCGGCGGTGTTGTGCATCTCCCAGATGCACGTCAGCCGCCTGCTCGCGCGCACCCTCGCGCAGCTGCGCACACAGGTCGAGGCCGAGCTGGCCGGCGACGGCGCGACGGAGAAACTCCTCGCGGTGTGAGGCGTGCGGCGTGCCGCGTCGTTTGTCCTTCCCGACCCCCGGCTACACGGACGTATGCCCCCGGCGTCCGCTCGTCCCACCCTCCCGGAGCGCTCCCGGTCGCTGTGGCACGCAGGCCCGGACCCCGACACCTTCCCCTCGATGGTCGGCGATGTGACGGTCGACGTCGCGGTCGTCGGCGCGGGCATCACCGGGCTCTCCACCGCCGTCGCGCTGCACCGTGCGGGTCTGCGCGTCGCCGTCCTCGAGGCGCGCCGGATCGGGGCCGTGACCTCCGGGAACACCACCGGCAAGCTCTCGCTGCTGCAGGGCACGCGCGCGGCGACGCTGGCCGCCCGGCACCCGCAGCGGCTGGTGGAGGCCTACCTCGACGCCCACCGGGCCGGGATGGACTGGCTCGCCGCCCGCGCGGACGGCGTCGACTGCGGGTTCGAGTGGCGCCCGGCGGTCACCTACACCGTCGCCGGTCGCAACGGGTCCGCGGCGGAGGCGATCCGGGCCGAGGCGTCGGCGTTGCGCCGCGCGGGACTGCCCGCCGAGCTCGCCACCGACGGCCCCGCGGGTGACCTCCCGTACGCGGTGTCCGAGGCGGTGACGCTCCCCGACCAGGCCCAGTTCGACCCGGTGCGCTATCTCGCCGACCTCGCGCGCGAGCTGGTCGACGCCGGTCAGGGCGTGTACGAACGCACCCGCATCCGCTCGGTGTCGCGGGCGGCGTCGCTGCCCGGAGCGGCCGGCAGGACGCCGGAGCTGCGCACCGACCGCGGCCGGGTGCGGGCCGACCGCGTCGTGCTGGCCACCGGGGCGCCGGTCCTCGACCGCGGCCTCCACTTCGCCCGCCTCGAGCCCGCGCGGTCCTACGCCCAGGCCGTGCGTCTCACCGACGAGTCCGTCTTGCCCGAAGGAATGTACCTCTCGGCCGACGATCCGTCGGTCTCGATCCGGACCGTGGCCACCGTCGGCGGGCGGCTCCTGCTCGTCGGTGGGTTCGGCCACCGCGTCGGGGCCGCGCCCGCCACCTCCACGTCCGTGCACGAGCGGGCGCTCGCCGACTGGACCGTGGCCCGCTGGCCGGTCGCGGGGATCACCCACCGCTGGTCGGCCCAGGACTATGTCCCCGAGGACGGGCTGCCGTTCGTCGGCGCGATGCCGCTGCAGCCGCGGGTGCTGGTGGCCACCGGCTTCGCCAAGTGGGGCTTGACCGGCGGGACCGCGGCCGGGCTCGCCCTGCGCGACCACGTGCTCGGACAGGAGAACCCGTGGGCGGCGGCGTTCGCGGCCGACCGCGCCCCGGCCGCCCGGTCGCTGCCCCAGCTTGCCCGCGCGAACGGACAGGTCGCCCGGCACATGGTGGGCGGATGGGTCAGGCCGGACCTGCCCACGGCGGCACCCTTCGGCGAGGGGGAGGGGCGCGTGGAGAGGACGGCGCGGGGCAAGGTCGGGCGCTGCCGCGTGGACGGGGTGGAGCATGCGGTGGGAGCGGTGTGTCCGCATCTCGGCGGCATCCTGCGGTGGAACGACGCCGAGCGCAGCTGGGACTGCCCACTGCACGGCTCGCGTTTCGCGGCCACCGGAGAGGTGCTCGAGGGCCCGGCCACCGAGGACCTGGGCGACCCGCCCGGACTCTCGCGGGTGCTCCGGCCCCGGAGCTGATCGGAGGCGGGAGCGATGACGGAAGGGCCGGTGGAAGGGGCGGCCGACGGGGCCCTCGACCCCGACGGGGTCGCGGAGGAGCTCTACGGCCTCCCCCGCGACGAGTTCGTCCCCCGACGCAACGACCTCGTGAAACAGGCCCGCGCCGCCGGCGACCGGGACGGGGCCACGGCAATCGGGGAGCTGCGCAAACCCTCGGTCGCGGCCTGGCTCGCGAACGCGCTCGCGCGGGAGTACCCCGACGAGGTCGGGGCGCTGGAGCAACTCGGGACGTCGTTACGCGAGGCGCAGGATCGTCTCGAGGGGGACGCCCTGCGGGCGCTCTCGCGCCAGCGTCATGAGCTGATCGCCGCCCTGGTCACCCGTGCACGGCGCCTCGCCCGGGAGGACGGCGTCCAGGTCGGCGAGGCCACCGTCCGCGAGGTGGAACGGACCGTGTCGGCGGCGCTCTCCGACGCCGGTGCCGCGCGGGCCCTCGCCCTCGGCCGGCTGGTGACCGCCCTCGAACCGGGCGTGGGGCTCGGCGACGAAGCCGGCGGCGCCCCGGCCCTGCGCCCGCGCGGCCCCGCACCCCGAGCCCGCCGGGGTACCGGGCACGAGCGGGAGGAGCGGGAGCGGGGGGAGCGGGAGCGCCTCGAGCGCGCCGCCACCGGCGCGCGGGAGGCCGTAACCCGCGCCCGCGCCGCCGCGGAGGGGGCGCGGGCCACCGCAGAGGAGGCCGACCGCGCGCACGAGGCTGCGTCCGCCTCGGTCGCCGACCTGCGGGCCCGCCTGACCGAGGCCGAGACCGAGCAGGCGCGCTGCGCCGACGCCGCCGAGCGGGCTCGGACCGGCCACGCACGGCGTCGTTCCGAGCTCGCCGAGGCCGAGGGCACGCTCGAGGACCTGGAGCGGCGTCTCGCCGGTGCGCGCCCCGGGTCCGGGTGACGCCCTCGCGTCAGGGCACCGCGAGCATGGCCAGGCGCTGCTCCGCGCCGGACGCTGTGGCGGGCCGAGGTGGGGTCGGCATCGTGCCCCGAGCGCCCTGGATGGTGATGCACCGCTGCCGTTCACGCATCAGCCGTACACGAGGCGGTGCCCGGCCCGGATCGTCGCGGCGTAGCCGACGCCGAGGCGCCCGTCGCGGGCGAGCGCCGCCCGCGCCGCGTTCGCGCCGGGCCCGCCGTGCACGGCGCCGCCGGGGTGGGCCGACGCCCCGGCGAGGAACAGCCGGTCGACGACGGTATCGGCCCGGCCGAGCCCGGGGGTGGGCCGCAGGAACAGTTGCTGGTGGATCGAGGCGGTCCCACCCATCACGGCACCCTCGACGAGGCTCGCGTCCCGCCGCTCGAGCGTCGACGGGTGCGACACGGCCCGGGCGACGATCCGCTCGCCGAACCCGGGGGCGTGCCGTTCGAGCAGCGCCGTCATGCGGTCGACCTGCCGAGCGAGCTCGGCGTCGGTGCGGGGGCTGCCCGACCGGGTCTGGCTGTGCGGCAGGTGCGTGTAGGCCCAGAGCGACTCGGTGCCCTTCGGCGAACGCGACGGGTCGGCGAGCGTCATCTGCCCGACCAGCATGAACGGGGTCCGCGGGATGCGGCCGGCGGCGAGGTCGGCGCCGAAGTCGAGCAGGTCGACGGTGTCCCCGCCGACGTGCACCGTCCCGGCGAGTCGCGCCTCGGGCGCGGTCCACGGGACGGGGCCCGACAGGGCCCAGTCGACCTTGAGGACCGCGTCGTCCCACTGGAAGCGCGCGAGGTCGGCGACCAGGCGGGGCGGGAGGTGCTCGAGGCCGACGAGGTCGCGGTAGAGCAGCGGCGCGGCCACGTCGGCGAGCACCGCGCGGCGGGCCCGGACCAGCCCGCCCTCCGCGTCCACCACCCCCGTCGCGCGCCCGCCCTCCACGAGCACCCGCCGGACGGGGCGGGCGCAGTCGAGGCGACCACCCCCGGCGGCGAGGCGCGTCACCAGGGCGTCGGTCAGCGCGCCCGCGCCCCCGGCGGGGACGGGGAAGCCGACGTCCTGGGCGAGCATCGCGAGCAGCCAGCCGAACACCGCGCTGCCCGCGGTACCCGCGCCCAGGTCGGTGTGCAGCGCGTTCCCGGCGACGAGGACGCGGGCGCCCTCCCCGGCGAACTCCTCGGTCACGAAGCGCTGCGCGGGGAGCGCGAGCCGCCGGCCCAGGCGCAGCAGGTCCGCGACGCCCACCTGCCGCAGCAGCGAGGTCGCCCCCCGCACCGGCGGGAACGGGCGCAGGATCGTCTCCAGCAACGGGTCCCGCAGCCGCGTCCACTCGGCGACGAGCGCCCGCCAGGCGTCCCCGTCGCCGGGGGCGAAGCGGTCGAGGCCCGCCGCGGTCTCCTCGGCGTCGTGGGCGAGCAGCACGCCGCGGTCGTCGGGCAGGACGTGGGCGAGCGGTGCGGGCGCGCGCCGCCAGCTCAGACCGTGGGCGCCCAGGTCGAGACCGCGCAGGACCGGTGAGGCGTACCCCATCGGGTAGAACGCGCTGCCGAGGTCGTTCCGGAAGCCCGGCGCGGTGATCTCCTCCGTGCGCACCGCCCCACCCGGCGCCTCGGCGCCCTCGAGGACGTGCACCGACCAGCCCGCGTCGGCGAGGAGGTTCGCGGCGACGAGGCCGTTGTGCCCGGCGCCGACGACGACGGCGTCGGCGACCTCGGTGTCCGCGGCGTGGACGGGCGGGGACCCGGACGTCACGCGGTCAGCTCGCCGGGACGCCGGCGTGGCCCTCGACCCGCAGCTCGAGGAGCCCGTCGCGGACCCGCGCGAGGAACCGCGGCTGGGGCGACGTCGCGGGCCCGTGGACCACGGCGCCGTCGTCGACCCGGAAGACGCTGCCGTGCCACGGGCACACCAGGCAGTCCCCCTGGCCGTCGACCGTGCTCAGCGACCCGTCGGACAGCGGCGCCGAGGCGTGCGAGCAGCGGTCGGCGAGCGCGCGGATCGTGGTGCCCTTGCGGATGACGACCACCGACACGTCGTCGATGATTCGTCGCACCAGCTCGCCCTCGGCGACGTCGGCGACGGGGCCGACAGGGGTCCACTCACCCGGCCCGGTGTGGGGGATCGGCTCGGCGTGGTTCGGCCCCATGGCCTGGCTGTAGGCCATGTGCCCGCCCAGCGCGGCCCCGGCGCTGCCGATCGCCAGGGCGGCCCAGCCCCACAGCGCGCCCCGCGTGCTCCTCCCGCGGGCGCGGGCGGCGAGCGAGACGGCGTACCCGGTGAGCATCGTGATGTTGGCGGTGGCGTGCACGATCCCGACCCGCTGCTGCTCCTCGTGCCCGTCGGCGTAGTCGGCCCACCCCGCGACCGCCGTCGGGAGGGCCGAGACCAGACCGAGGGCGATCAGCGCGGTCGCCGGGCGGCGGGTGCGCGGTACGACGTCGAGCACGCCCGCAGAGACGAAGCTGCCGAAGGAGAGCTGGGCCAGCAACGGGTGCAGCGGGTGCCCGAGCCACACCCCGTGCAGGGCGTCCTTGACGTCCTGGCGGGTCAGGACCCGGTGCACCAGGTCACGTGCCGGGGCAGCGACCTTGTCCAGCGCCTCCCACTCGGCGAGACGGTCGATGTCGTCGAACGGGCGCATGGTGTCCTCCCGGGTCCCGGGATGCGGTGGTGGGCGCACCCTGTGGGGGTGTCGGCAATCCGGCGGTCGGGTAAACGCCTCGCCCGTCAGCCGGACGCCCCGGGGCGGCTCGTCGACGTGCGGGCACTGGGGGCGCCGAGCGCCCGGGAGACGCCCCGCGCGGCGGCCCGGACCGCGGGCACGATCGTGCGCGGCTCGACCCCGCCCGGCGCCGAGGGCGAGGCGACGACGACGGCGAGCGCGGCCACCACATCGTCGTCGGGGTCGCGCACCGGGGCCGCGACCGAGAGCGCCAGGGGGTCGACCATGCGGTCGCACACCGCGACCCCGTCGCGCCGGACCCCGGCGAGACCGCGCCGCAGCGCCCGGGGGTCGGTGACCGTCCGCGTCGTGAGCGCGGGCAACGGCCCGGTGAGCACGTCGGCCTGCACGAGCGGCGGGGCGAAGGCGAGCAGGACCTGCCCGACGGCGGTCGCGTGCAGCGGCAACCGGCCGCCCACCCGCGAGAGCACGCGGACGCCCTCGGGGTGCGCGAGCCGCTCGACGTACACCGCCTCGTGCCCGTCGCGGACCGCGAGCTGCACGTTCTGGCGCGTGGCCTCGTAGAGGTCCTCGAGGAAGGGCATCGCGCGTTCGCGCAGGCCGACGCTGCGCGGGGCGAGCGCGCCGACCTCCCAGAGCCGCAGCCCGATCCGGTAGAGCGCGTCCTCGCCGCGTTCGAGCGCGCCCCACGCGGTGAGCTCGCCGACGAGCCGGTGTGCCGTGGAGAGCGGCAGGCCCGCCGCCCGGGCGACCTCGGAGAGCGTGAGCCTCGGCCGGTCCGGACGGAAGGCGGCGAGCACGGCCAGGACGCGCCCGGTGACGCTGGGGCGCGCAGGGGTGGTGGACGCGTCGGTCATGCCGGCCTTCCGCTGGACGGAAGTCGGATTCTGCCCGACGCCCACGGCCCGTCACGCTGATGGTCATGACGGAGCAGGCGGGCGTCTCCGCCGGGATCGCCGCCGCGTCCGGGGCGAGCCCGCAGCGCGGCGGGCACCCCGACCGGGCCTACGCCCCGTACCGGAGCACCGCGCTGCGCGCGCCGGAGCAGCCGCTGGTGATCGCCTCGCCGAGCGAGACCGAGCGGTTTGCGCCGGTGTTCGGCGCGCGCGACGTCGCGCCCCTCGACGCCGACCTCACCCGGCAGCACACCGGCGAGCCGCTGGGGGAGCGCATCGTGGTCACCGGCCGGGTGCTCGACCGCGACGGGCGCCCGGTGCGCGGTCAGCTCGTCGAGGTCTGGCAGGCCAACGCGGCCGGGCGCTACCGCCACGACGGCGACCAGCACCCCGCACCACTCGACCCGCACTTCACCGGCGGCGGCCGGACGATCACCGACGACGAGGGTCGCTATCGCTTCACCACGATCAAGCCGGGCGCCTATCCGTGGCGCAACCACCACAACGCCTGGCGTCCCGCGCACATCCACTTCTCGCTCTTCGGGACCGCGTTCACGCAGCGGCTGGTCACGCAGATGTACTTCCCGGGCGACCCGCTCTTCGGCCTCGACCCGATCTTCTCCTCGGTGACCGACGAGAAGGCCCGGCGGCGCCTCGTCGCCCGGTACGACCACGACGTCACCGTCGCCGAGTGGTCTCTGGGCTACACCTTCGACGTCGTGCTCGACGGTCCGGGGGCCACGCCTCCCGATCACGAGGCGGCCGATCCCGATGCGGCCGACCCCGACGAAGGGCCGTGATGAGCGGGCCCCTCGACCCCACCCCGTCCCAGACCGTCGGGCCGTTCTTCGCCTTCGGCCTGCCGTTCGACGGGGGCGGCGACGTCGTCCCCCCCGGGACCCCCGGCGCGATCACCCTGCACGGCACGGTCCGCGACGGGGCGGGCGCCCCCGTGCCGGACGCGCTGCTCGAGTTCTGGCAGGCCGGGCCGGACGGCCGGGTCCCCTCCCGGGCCGGGTCGATGGCCCGCGACGGGCGCTCGTTCACCGGCTTCGCCCGCGTCCCCACCGACCGCGCGGGCGACTACGGGGTCCGGACGCTGCGCCCCGCGGCCGGGTCGGGGTCGCCGCACGCGCCGCACCTCGCGGTGACGGTGTTCGCGCGCGGGTTGCTGCATCACCTGTTCACCCGGGTCTACTTCCCCAACCACCTCGCGGCCAACGCCGCGGACCCGCTGCTGTCCGCGGTGGGAGAGGATCGGCGGGCGACGCTGATGGCCGTCCCCGACGGGTCCTTCGGCGGGCCGGGGTACCGCTTCGACGTACGGCTCGCCGGGCCCGGCGAGACAGTGTTCCTCGACCTGATCGGCGGCGCCGGATGACGGCGCGGACGCAGGTGGCGATCGTCGGCGGGGGTCCGGCGGGCCTGCTGCTCTCCCACCTGTTGCGCGCCCGCGGGGTCGCCTCGGTGGTGCTGGAGGCGCGGCCCCGCGAGCGGGTCGAGGCGCGTCAGCGCGCCGGCATCCTCGAGCACGGCACCGTCGACGCGCTGCGCGAGGTCGGCGCCGCCGCGCGGCTCGACCGGGATGGCCTCCCGCACGACGGCTTCGCCTTCCACGTCGCGGGGCGCCGCATCCGGGTGGACATGCAGGAGCTCACCGGGCGCCACGTCACGATCTACGCGCAGACCGAGGTCGTGAAGGACCTCGTGGCGCTGCGGCGCGAGCAGGGGGAGCCGCTGCTCTTCGAGGCCGAGGTGCACGCCGTCCAGGGCGCCGACACCGACTCCCCGCGGGTCCGGTACACCCACGAGGGGGCCGAGCACGTCCTCTGCGCGGACGTGGTGGTCGGCGCGGACGGGTTCCACGGTGTCGTGCGGCGGGCGGTACCGGAGTCGGCGGTGACGACCTATGAGCGCGTCTACCCGTACTCCTGGCTGGGCATCCTCGCCGACGTCGCGCCCTCCTCCCACGAGCTCGTCTACGCCCGGCACGCCCGCGGCTTCGCCCTCGCCTCGATGCGCTCGCCGCACGTGACCCGCGCCTACCTCCAGGTCCCCAACCACACCGATCCGGCGTCCTGGTCCGACGAGGCGATCTGGGACGAGCTCGAGGCGCGCCTGTGGCTCGACGACGGCTCGTTCACGCTCGGGCGGGGGCCGATCTCCGACACGTCGGTGACCCCGATGCGCAGCGTCGTCGTCGAGCCCATGCGCCACGGGCGGCTCTTCCTCGCCGGCGACGCGGCGCACATCGTCCCGCCCACCGGGGCGAAGGGGCTCAACCTCGCCGTCGCCGACGTGCGGGTGCTCGCCGACGCGCTCGGCGAGTGGTACGCGAGCAAGGACGAGACGCTGCTCGACGCCTACTCCGGCACCGCGCTCGCGCGGGTGTGGAGGGCCGAGCACTTCTCCTGGACGATGACGACGCTGCTGCACGTCGACCCCGACGCCGACCCCTTCGACGAGCGGCTGGCCCTCTCGCACCTGGGTCTCATCGAGTCCTCGGTGTCCGCGCGCACTACCGTCGCGGAGAACTACCGGGGCCTCGCGCTCGGCGGCTGAGGTGCCGACGCTGCTCAGGGAAGGGTCGATGCCGACACCGCCGGGCGCGACGCGGCGCTGACGCGGGAGCATGGGCCCGCCCCGCCCGCTGCTGCCCGGAGGTCCGACGGTGTCCCTTCTGCGCGCCCTGCTCACGGGCGGGCTCGACCACCCCGACGCCGTCCGCGTCGGCGAGGCCACCCTCTCCGGCCCCGAGCTGCTCGGGGCCGCGGCCGTCGTCGCCGACGAGATCGCCGAACGTCCGGGCGCGGGCGGACCGGTGGCGGTGGACGCGACGCCGAGCATGGAGACCGTCGTCGCCGTGGTCGGGGCCCTGCTCGCCGGGGTGCCGGTGGTGCCCGTCCCGCCCGACTCCGGCCCCGAGGAGCGCGCCCACGTCCTCGGCGACTCGCAGTCGACCCTCTGGCTCGGCGAGCGCGCGTCCTCGGTGTCGCTCCCCTCGCGGCGCGTCGATCTCTCCCGACGCAGCGGGCAGACACCGGCCGACCCCGGGGACGGCGGCACGGCCCTCGTGCTCTACACCTCGGGCACCACCGGCCCGCCCAAGGGCGTCCTGCTCTCGTCCCGGGCGATGGCCGCGGGGCTCGACGGTCTCGCCGACGCGTGGGGATGGACCGACCGTGACGTCCTCGGACACGGCCTGCCGCTGTTCCACGTGCACGGACTCGTGCTCGGCGTGCTCGGTGCCCTGCAGATCGGGTCGCCGCTCGTGCACACCGGGCGCCCGGGTGCGCAGCAGTACGCCCGCGCGGTCACCGAGCACGGCGCGACCGTGCTGTTCGGGGTCCCGACGGTGTGGTCGCGGGTCGCGGCCGCCGCGGCGGACGCCCAGGCCCTGCGGCCCGCCCGGCTCCTGGTCTCGGGGAGCGCCGGTCTCCCGGTCGGGGTCTTCGAGCGCCTGCGGGACCTGACCGGGCAGGCGCCGCTCGAGCGCTACGGCATGAGCGAGACGATGATCACACTGGCCGTCCGGGCGGACGGGGAGCGTCGCCCCGGGTGGGTGGGCGGGCCGATCGCGGGCGTCGAGGCCCGCGTCCGGGTCGCCGACACCGAGGACGGCGCGGACGCCGCTGCGGACGCCGGCGGCGTGCCCGCGGACGGCGAGACGATCGGCGAGCTGCAGGTGCGCGGCCCGTGCCTGTTCGACGGCTACCTCGGGCGCCCGGACGCCACGGCCGCGCAGTGGACGCGGGACGGCTGGTTCCGGACCGGCGACGCCGCCGTGGTCGACGAGATCGGCTACCACCGCATCGTCGGGCGGCAGTCGGTCGACCTCATCAAGACCGGGGGCTACCGCGTCGGGGCCGGCGAGGTGGAGACGGCGCTGCTCGCCCACGAGGGGATCGCCGAGGCGGCCGTGGTCGGGGAGCCCGACGACGACCTGGGCCAGCGCATCGTCGCCCACGTCGTCTGCCCCGACGGGCCGGTCGAGGAGGCCGCGGTCATCGACTTCGTCGCCGGGACGCTCTCGGCGCACAAGCGTCCGCGCGAGGTCCGCGTCGTCGACGCGCTGCCCCGCAACGCGATGGGCAAGGTCCAGAAGTCCCGGCTCATCGAGGGCTGAGTCCCTCCCGCCCGGACCGCCTACGGCCCGGACCGCCTACGGCGCGGGCGGGGGAGGGGCCACCGACCCGGTCGCCACCGACAGCGTGACGGTGTCGCCGGGCAGCGCGCTGCCCTGCGGATCCTGCGCGACGACGGTGCCCGCCGGCGCCCGGTTCCCGACCGCCACGGTCCGCACCACGAAACCCTGCGCCCGCAGGGCCGTGGCGGCGGCGTCGGCCGGGCGCTCGACCTCCGCCGGGACGGGGTTGCGGCGCCCGCCGGTGAGGAACCGCGGATCCGGCGGGGGAAGCGGCACGACCGGGGTCGGCGCGAGGACCCGTGACGCCGCGTCGTAGAACGTGCGGGCCGGGGTCTTGCCGCCGTAGATGTTGCCGTTCGCGCAGCTCGACGGGGGCGTCCCGTCGCAGATGCCCCGCGGCCGCGGGGAGTCGTCGAAGGTGATCACGGCGCCGGCGAGCTGCGGCGTCGCCCCGACGAACGCCGCGGACTTGTAGTCCTGCGTCGTGCCGGTCTTCGCCGCGATCGGACGATTCCAGCCGGCGGCCGCCGCAGCGGCCGCCGAGGTGCCGTCGGGCTGGTCGTCGCGGGAGAGCCCGTTCAGGAGCGTGTCGGCGAGCGGCGCCGGCACCGCCTGGTCGCACGGCGTCTCGGGCAGCGCCACCGGGCGTCCGCGGGAGTCGATCACGGAACGGATCGGCGTGGGTGGGCACCAGCGGCCGCGGCTGGCGAGGGTGGCGCCGACGTTGGCCAGCTCGAGGGTGCTCGTCGGCGTCGGGCCGAGGGTGAACGAGGCGAGGGACTGGTCGCGGGTGACGTCGGCGATCGAGCGCCCCGGTAGCCCCGACGGGGTGCGGGCCAGCGACGTCAGGCCGAGCCGCACCGCCATGTCGACCACGGCCGGGATCCCGGTGGTCTCCTCCAGCTTGACGAAGGCGGTGTTGGGCGAGCGGGCCAGTGCGTCGGTCAGCGAGAGCGCGGGCGGGAAGTCCCCGACGTTGCTCACCGGCACCGACCCCCCGTTCGACTGGTAGATCGGCGACGCGTAGCCCGACGGCGGGACCGGGATGATGTCGTCGATCCCGCCGCCCTGCGCGAGGTACGCCGCCGACGTGAAGATCTTGTAGACCGAGCCGGCGCCGAGGTTCTCCGGCTCGCCGGGGAGGTCGTAGCTCGTCTGCGAGCGCGCGGCGTCGAGACCGTAGGGCCGGTTGGCCACCATCGCGGTGACCTCGTGCCGGTCGGTCCCCGGCGCGACGAGCGCCATCGCGTCGGCCACGTGCGGCTGGGTCGGCGGGACCTGCCCGTCGGCCGCGGCCTTGGCCGCCGCCAACGCGGAGCGGTCGAGCGTCGTGCGGATCGTGTAACCGCCGGTCGCCAGCTGCGTGCGGGAGAGCCCGAGGCCGCCGAGGTAGTCGAGGACGTAGCTGCAGAAGAACCCGGCGTCCCCCGCGCCGATGCAGCCGTCGGGCTGCGACCGGAGCGGGGTCACGACGCCCAGCGGCGACGTGGCGGCCTGCGCGGCGAACGCCGCGGGGACGACGCCCTGCTCGGTCATCGCGCGGATCACCTCGTTGCGCCGGCCGAGCGAGGCCTGCGGGTGCGCTACCGGGTCGAACGCCGCGGTCGACTGGACCATCCCCGCGAGCGTCGCGGCCTGCGGCACCGTCAACCGGTCGGGCGTGGTGCCGAAGTAGGTGCGGGCGGCGGCGGCGACCCCGTACGCGCCGTTCCCGCGGTACACCAGGTTCAGGTAGCGGGTGAGGATCTCGTTCGTGGGGAGCTCGTTGTCCAGCTGCGTCGCCTGGCCGGCCTCGCGCAGCTTGCGCGCGACGGTCGGTGCCGCCGCCTTGAGCCGCTCGGACTCGGTGTGGGCGGACACCAGGACGCCGTAGTTCTTCACGTACTGCTCGGTGAGCGTCGACGCGCCCTGGGTGGATCCGCCGGAGCTGTTGTTCAGCGCCGCCCGGATGATGCCCTGCGGGTCGACGCCCGCCTCGTCGTAGAACCGTCGGTCCTCGATGGCGACGATCGCCGCCTTCATGGCCGGGGAGATCGCTGCGGACGGTACCGGCTCGCGGTCCTGGTCGAAGAGGTAGGCGATGGGCGCGCCGTCGCGGTCGGTCACGGTGGTCAGAGCGGGGAACACGCCCTGCGCGAGCTCCGGCGACGAGGCCTCCACCGGCGACCCCGAGGCCAGCGAGAGCGCGCCGAGCCCGCCGACGACGGGGAACGCGACCCCCGCCACGAGCAGGCCCGCGATCACGCACACCCCGAGGAGCCGCACCACCGACCGCGTCATCCGCCACCCTTCTCCGCACCCGTCCCGCGGTCACGACGTCCGCGGGGGGCTCCGGTTCCCGGGGTACCAGGCCGCCGGCGTCGGGGTGCGGCGGAGAACCGGACGGCCGGTCGGGGACGGGGATCTTCCGACGCCGTCGAGGGCTCTGGTGCGATCGGGATCACACCAGCGCGGCCCTGGACTACCGAAGCTGGCCTCGGCGGCGCGATCGATCGGGGGGCGTCCGCCCCTCGGACGGGCAGACGGACAGCAGGGCCGGTCGCGCCATCAGCCGCCGACCGCGAGATCCGCATTCCTGGTGGGACACGCGGCGGATTCCTGTCGTACCCGGTTGCGGATGTAGAGCACAGCGATCCGGACGCGAGGGCCCACGCCGCGAGGTCCTCCGACGCGGCGGCCCCGTAACCGCGCTCGTGCGGACCGCCCCCCCCCCCCCCCCCCCCCCCCCCCCCCCCCCACCCCCCCCCCCCCCCGCCCCCA
>JAABVA010002161.1_pt1 | contig 19924 bp, 22 predicted proteins | sample 5560331 | NCBI WGS metagenome assembly JAABVA01 (sample SAMN12812661, study PRJNA571458) | rock metagenome | isolation source: Antarctica rocks | place: Antarctica: Victoria Land, Mt New Zealand sud | collected 2016-01-07 | reverse complement strand
TCGCCCGTCATCACCCGGCAAGCGATCCGCCGAGGAACGTTCAACTCCGTCAAAGACCTCATCGCCGCCATCGGCGCGTTCATCGACGGCTGGAACGAACGCTGCCACCCATTCATCTGGACCAAAATACCCGACGAAATCCTGACCAAGGCCCACCGTAAGAAGACTTCAAACACGCGACACTAGCGGAATCATCACCGAGAACACCAGCAGCGCGGATAAGACCGCGACCGTACTCCGGTGGATCTCTGCTGACGTCTAATCGACCAGCAGGGTTTATCGCGTAAGCATCGAACCCCCAACGGGACACCCCGAAGGTCGGCCCACTCGATCTCAGCGGACCGTGCAGTTGCTTCCCCATAAGGGCCTTCGACACCGGGCTTCGACCCGGACCGTTTCCAACCCAAGCCACCAGTCTGCTACCGGGCCTCCTGACAGCTACCCGGACCGGACTCACACCGGCAAGCGACGACGAGCACGGATCAAAGATAACCCCATCACGAGGTCACCTCCCGCTCTTCAGGACGCACCGTGGATCCGAGCTAAAGCGGGCTAAAGCAGCTGGTACTAACTGACCCGTAGTACCGGGTCGCCAGTTTTGTTAACGGGACGTTGGGTCCACGTCCATCTGCGTGTCGCACGATCGCCACCACGAGCCGAGATCGTCGTTCGGTCAGGTTTCGCGCTTGCAGAGCTGGTTGCCCAGATTCAAATCAATCCACGATGGAGGGTCAATGGCCGGTGTCGGCCCAGCGGTCGTGGGGCCGCGGCGAAGGACTCGATGGTGAGCGTGCTGGACAGGTCGGCCACCGCGAAGGGGGCTATCTCCACTTCGCCCGATCTTCCTGTCGCCCCAGACAGGAACCCACGATGGAATCCGCGGAATCGGCGGGACTTCTTCGTGTTTCTGGGTTTCGCCCTGCCGAACCTGCTGCTGATCGCGGCTTTCACCTACCGGCCTTTGATCAGCAACATCTATTACTCGACACTTGACTGGACGGTCGGGGCGCCGATCGCCACTTCGATCGGACTCGGCAACTATCGGGAGTTCTTCTCCTCCCCCGACAGCTGGGGGATCCTGGGTGTCACCGCAGTGTTCACCATCGCCACCATCGGTGGGTCGATGGTGCTGGGCCTGCTCGTTGCGCTGGTGTTGGCCCGGAAGGTCCGTGGGTCGGGGTTCGCGCGTGCCACCATCTTCGCGCCGTTCGTCCTGTCCGGTGTCGGCGTGGGTCTGGTCTGGGTGTTCCTTTTCGATCCGACCACCGGTGCGTTCGCAGCGATCCTGCGATCGGTCGGCCTGCACAGCCCGGAGTGGTTCAACAATCCGCGGCTGAGCCTGGTGATGGTGATCATCGTCTACATCTGGAAGAACCTCGGGTATGCCGCCGTCATCTATCTGGCTGCGCTGCAGTCGGTCTCGAAGGATGTTCTGGAGGCGGCCGCCATCGACGGTGCCGGCGGTCTCCGCGCGTTCCGGTCCATCACGCTGCCGCTGATCTCGCCGACGACCTTCTTCCTGCTGATCACCAGCATCCTGAACTCCCTGCAGGCCTTCGACCTGATCCGCATCATGACGCCGCTCGGAACAGGGACGACCACGCTGATCTACGACGCGTACCTGCAGGCCTTCGGCTCGTACAACCGGGGCGGTTACTCGGCAGCCATCTCGACGGTCCTGTTCGTGTTGTTGCTGGCGCTCACCGTCTTCCAACTCAAGTTCCTGGAGCGGAAGGTGCACTACTGATGACGGCCGGACTTCTGCAACGCGAGACGATTCCGTCGCGCGACCGCCCGCTCGGTCGGCGCAACCTCGTCCACACCATCGTCGGCGGCTACCTGCCGCTGCTGGTGGCCACGTTGGTCATCGCGCTACCGCTGCTGTGGATGGTGTTGTCCTCCTTCAAGTCTCCGAGCCAACTGGTCACCCGGAACCTCGTCCTTTTCCCCACCAGCCTGAATCCGACCAATTACGTGCAGGCGGCGCGGACGGTACCCTTTCCCCGGCTGTTCCTCAACAGCCTGATCGTCACCGTGGTGGGAGCGGGCGTGAAGGTCGTGCTGGCGGTGTTCACCGCATACGCCCTGGTCTTCGTCCGGTTCCCGTTCAAGCGGGCCATCTTCGTGCTGATCCTGGTGGCTCTGATGGTGCCGCCGCAGGTCTCGATCCTGCCGAACTTTGTCCTGATCAGTGGGCTCGGCGGGCAGAACACCTACTGGGGCATCATCGTCCCGGGTCTCGGTACCGCCTTCGGCACCTTCCTGCTGCGGCAACACTTCCTGTCACTGCCGTTCGCGGTGCTCGAGGCCGCGGAACTGGACGGAGCCGGCCATTTCCGCCGGCTGACCAGGATCGTCGTGCCGATCTCGATGCCCAGCATCGCGACCGTGGCGCTGGTCTGCGTGGTGAACGAGTGGAACGACTACCTCTGGCCGCTGGTGATCACCACCGACGCGAACAAGATGACGCTCCCGGTCGGTTTGACCCTGCTGTCCAACAGCGAGAGCGGGGCCGCCTCCTACGGCATCCTGATGGCTGGTTCGCTGATGGTGATCCTGCCGGTGCTGGTCGTCTTCGCCTCCCTGCAGCGCTACATCGTCGCCGGTCTGACCCAGGGGGCGGTCACCGGCTGACAGACCCTCTCCCGCAGTATGTCCACCTGCTTCCCTCCGTCCCGCCCCACCATGAAAGAAGACCGTGATGAACCCCTTGTCCGCCCGAATCTCCGACCGCCCCGTGGCCGCGGGCACCTTGGACCGCCGTCGTTTCCTCGGACTGTCCGCGACGGGAGTCGGCGCCCTTGCGCTCGCTGCGTGCGGTGGACCGGCCACCGGGGCCACAACGACGGGCACCACCGCGAGCGGGTCTACAGCCACCGGAACGGATCTCGACTTCACCGGGGTGAAACCGGCTGCGCAGATCTCGTTCTGGTCAAGCAACCCCGGAAAGTCAGAGGCGGTGACCAAGAGTCTGATCACGGCCTTCGAGGCTGCCCAGTCGGACACGAAGGTGACCCTGGTGACGGCAGGCGCCACCTACGAGGACATCGCCCAGAAGTTCCAGACGGCCCAGGTTGGCGGCACCCTGCCGGATCTGGTGCTCTTCTCCGACGTCTGGTGGTTCCGGTACTACATGCAGAAGTCGATCATGCCGCTGGACTCGCTGATCAAAGCGGTCGGGATCGACACCACCGACTATCGCGACTCGCTGCTCGCCGACTACCAGTACGGCGGTCACCAGTGGGCCATCCCCTTCGCCCGCTCGACCCCGCTCTTCTACTACAACAAGGCACATTTCGCCGCCGCCGGACTGCCGGACCGGGCCCCGGCGACGTGGTCGGAGTTCGAGGAATGGGTTCCGAAGCTGAAGGGCGCGGCCACCGGGACGCAGCACGTCTACCAGCATCCGGCGATCGCCGGTTATGCCGGCTGGACGTTCCAGAACAACCTGTGGGGCTGGGGCGGCGGGTGGAGCAAGGACTGGAACGTGACGACGGACAGCAAGGAATCGGTGGCCGCTCTGCAGTGGATCCAGGACTCGGTCTATAAGGGCGCTTGGGCCGGTGTGTCCAGCAAGAGCCAGGCCGACGACTTCTCCGCCGCGGCCGTCAGCGCGACCATCAGTTCCACCGGTGACCTGGTCGGTATTCTCAAGTCGGCGAAATTCGAGGTCGGTGTCGGAAATCTGCCGGGCGGCCCGGTCAGCGCTTCTCCGGTCTGCCCGACGGGTGGGGCCGGGATCGGAATCCCGGTGAAGATCCCCAAGGAGAACCAGCTGGCTGCAGCCAACTTCCTCAAGTTCCTGACGAGCCCAGCGAATACCGTCGCCTTCTCCGCGGCCACCGGTTACATGCCGGTCCGCAAGTCAGCGGATATCACTGCGCTGACGGCGAAGACTCCTCAGATCAAGGCGGCCATCAACCAGCTCGGCGTGACCAGGACGCAGGACCGGGCCAGGACGTTCTTCCCCGGCGGCGATACCGAGATGGCGAAGTCGGTGGCCAATGTCCTCACCCAGCAGGCCGACGTCGCGACCGAGATGGGCAAGCTCAAGGCGACCCTCACCGGCATCTACACCAAACAGGTCCAGCCCAACGTCTGAACCGCAACAGTCCCAAGGAGGACGCGACAGTAGAGTGCTTGTCACCGGATGGAAAATTGCCAGATGTCCGGGCCGACGATCTGGTGATCAGGCTGGACCGATCCGACCGTTCCCCGGCTGTCAGGTCTGGCTCGGTCCAAGCTCTATTACACGCAAGCGTTCGCCGCCGCGTGGCCGGGCGATCAAGTTGTCCCACGCCCCGTGGGACAACTTCCCTGGCGCATGGTGCGGCGCCCCTTTGAACAAGCTGTCCGATCGCGACTTGGATGTGCCGAGCGGGCTCAGCAGAGCGCTTCGGCTCTTAGATCCGCCTCCACCATGCAGTTGAACTGTAAGGAACAGACGGTTTCAGCGGCAAGCATCGAGGTTACTTTCACCGCCAGCCGGTGCGAGTCTCAAGTCGTCAAGTCCGCGGGCGGGCCAACGATCGCGGCGCGCCGGACCCCCGCACTCCCCGGACGACGACACACCTGGGCCTAGATTGTGGCGATGACTGATCCTGACCATCGCGCAGCCCGGGAGTCGACGGCGGGCGACGCCACGTTCCCGGTTGCGCCGCCGGCCAGATCGGTTCCGGGGTGGTATCCGGGGTTGCTTGAATCGGTGGTTCTGCGGGTCGCGCAAGGCCGGGGCCGGGCGATCGCGGCGGTAAATCAGGAGTTGGTGGCCACCTACTGGGCCGTCGGCCGCGACATCCTGGACCGCCAGTCTGAACAGGGGTGGGGCGCCCGAGTCATCGACCGACTATCAGCCGACCTGCAGCAACGCTTCCCAGGGATCCGCGGCTTCTCACCCCGCAACCTCAAATACATGCGTGCCCTGGCCCAGGTGTGGCCAGAGTCGGCGATTGTGCAACCGCCTGTTGCACAATTGCCGTGGGCCCATCACGTCGTGTTGCTGGACCGGCTACGAGACTCGCAAGACCGTCGGTGGTACGCCGCCGCGGCGCTGGAGAACGGGTGGAGCCGTAACGTCCTGGCCCACCACATCGCCACCGGCCTGGCCGGTCGGTCCGGCAGAGCGGTCACCAACTTCGCCGCCGTCATGCCTCCGGTCGATTCGGACCTGGCCCAGCAGGCCACGAAGGACCCGTACCTGTTCGACTTCGTCGGCGCGGCGGACCTGCGGTCAGAGCGTGAGCTTGAGCAGGGTCGGGTGGATCACGTCTCCAGCTTTCTGCTGGAGCTCGGGCAGGGCTTCGCCTACGTCGGCCGGCAGGTGCGGCTGGAAATCGACGACCAGGACTTTTACTGCGATTTGCTGTTTTACCACCTGCGGCTACGCGCTACGTCGTCATCGAGCTGAAGGTGACGGACTTCGAACCCGGCTATTTGGGGCAGCTGGGCAGACTCATTACAAGGACATCGTCACTGACCTCCTGCACACGTGCAGGGCAAGACCTTGATCGAGCAACGTCGCGCCGAACCGGATGACGACGCCGCCCCAGACGGTCAGGACGCCGCATCATCAGATCGCCTCCTTGGCGGTAAGGCCCTGTCCATTCGCAAGGTGCATCTCCAAGAACAAAGCCTCTACGGCGAGATGCTTGTCGGCCGGTTCGGAGACCACGAAACCGCCCTTAGCGCGCCCGTACTCGTCGACGACACCGAGGCCGACGACGACACCGAGGCCGGAGCCGAAAGCAAGATCGACCAAGGGTCGACGGATGTGTCCCTGGCCGGACGGGCGCCGGCTCGCCGATTCCGGTTCGTCCTGACCTTGCCCGTCAAGGGAAAAAAGCCGTGCTGGTGGTCGAAGACATCAGCGCGAGTTGCCCGGTGGATCCCCTCGTCCGTCAGCTGCGTCAGCACAGCCGTGAGGGCTCGACCGCACGCGGTAGGGACGACCCAAAGAGAGGCGTTCTCCCTGGTGGAGGCCCTCCGTCACTCCTGCAATGGACAACGCTTACTTTACGGAGATGATCGAGCAGGGCAAGTTGAACAAAGTTGAGCTGGTGCGACACAGCGTTGGCGGAGATGGTCAACGACGGCAGGAGACGCTCCGAGTGACCGCGCCAAATCCAGAGGCGTTGTCGGTGGCCGGGCAGTTCCAGGAGCTGGTCGAGAGGTGGGTCACGAGCTTCCGATCGCGCCAATCGCCCGAGGTTGTGTCTCGCCGCCGCCGCAGTAAGGAGGAGCGGGCCGAGGAACAAGCTGCTCAGCGCGCACGACGTCTGGAAACCGACGCGGGCGCGGCCAGGGAGATGGCCGCCCTGCTGGGCGAGGAACTGAAGGACACCGACTTCGACGACGGATGGATCGTGCTGAACGATGGCAACCGCACCAAGAAGATCAGCCCCACCCGAATCTCGGAGTTGTTCAACTACGTCCTGAACGAGGACCGTCGTCCCTCGAACCTAGAATGGTACGAGGCCGCCAGGAACAAGGCGCTTCGGCTCGCCACCCCCCTGAAGCTGAGTCTGACCTGGCCGGACACGCTTGACTTTTCCGAGGAGGACGCCTCATGATGTCTCCACGATTGAGCCCGTTGGGGCTCTTCCGCGGTCACTGGAAGTCCCTCACCGATGTTCGTGACCACCGCGGATCGGGTGACTGGGTTACTAGAAGCGTTCTGCTTCTGGCCATTCTGTGCTGGCCTGCGGGCTGGCTGTGGGACTGGTCGATCCGGGCTCCCCAACCCATCCTCGCGGGTGTCTCCCTTATGGCTGGCGCCCTGGTTGGGTCATTTGGCAGGTCAACACCCTCCGGCTCAAGCTGACCGACCGCGAGGGTGATGACGACGCAGCGACCCAGATCGATCGAGACGCACTGGACGAGAGCGCCGCACACCTCCTGACCTCAGCTCTGCTCTGCGCGGTCACGGCCGTACTTCTCGTCCTGGGCATCAACCTCAGCACAGACACCGGATCCAACCCCGCCGTTACTGGAATTTGGGCCGCACCAGCGATTGCCTCCGGGGCCTACGCCGTCGCGACCTTCTTCATCGCTGTCCCACGGCTCTACGGGGCGTACGTGGCAGTCAACAACGTCTCCGGTCGGGTTAACGGATACGTCCGCGGACGCTGAGCTCTCTGGGACGCCAAGAACAATTGGCTGCAGGATTTCGACGAGCTGGACTGACTCCTCGCCCCTGATCAAGATGGCGCACGCGCTGGCCGGCAGGTACGACTCCGGAGTCCGGTACCTGTCCCACGCCGCCCGCAGGCACACCGTCGAGCGCGACGTCGGGCCTCTGCGTGCTGTGCTCCTCCCCCGGCACCGAGATCGACACATCAACGGCGACAGCCCTGACCCGGGACAACCTGCGGCTGCTGTGCCACATCTGTCACGTCGGGGTGACGCTGTCGCCAAGCAGGCACGCACGGGCCAGGACGGACACTGAGATGAGATCGACGCGGTCTTCGCCAAGATCACCACCCGGGTCGACAGCGCAGCCCGGGCGCGGCCTGCGACGACGCCGACTGGGAGTCCACCTGGCGGACCTAGACCCTGCAGCAGCACGCATCGACCTGATCATCGCCCCGCTGGGACGCCTTACATTTCAAGCATATAACGTTCCAACGTTATAACGTTTAGCGCTTCTTTCGACCGGTCTTGGTCGAGTCGACCGGCTGGGCTGCGAGGTACTCCTGGATCTCGCCCACCGTCATCTGCCGCTGCAGACGCATCAGGGCGAGGCGGACGACGGCACTTTTCGAGATGTCCAGTCGAGGCCGACTGATCAGGCCAGCCATCCGAGCTTCCTCCAGGAAGTCGACGTGAGCCTCCTCCAAATAGAGCGTCGCGGGTCTGGCTGGGCCCCGGGCCTCGCCCGCCGCTGGCGCGGCATTGGGTCGCCGCGCCGACGCGGCCGGCTTCTCCGCAGTGATCGGCCTATCGAGCGGTGGCCGTTGCCTTGGGTCCTCCTTCGGCGTTGGCATCGGAACCGCTGTGTCGCCGGCAGCCGGTCCGGCCTCGCTGGGCGGTAGCGGAGCCAAGTCGGCCGGCGAAGGGTTGGCCGAAGCGGGGTGTCTGGGCGGCGGCATCGTGCGTCGTGCGCGGCGCGCTCTCGCCTGGGTCATGCTGGCCAGACCGTTGGGCTGCGGCTCAGCCATGATGCGCCTTGACGTAGGAAACCAGAGCATGGAGCGCGGCAACGAACTCGGCGTTGGCCTTGGCCGGTGGGTCTTCGGTGGTGATGGCGACCCGCTTCTTTCTCGTCTCGATTCCGCGAACGTACGGGATGGGCTCGGCGACAGTAATCGGAGTGCCCGCAACCATTGCCTCGATACGGCGGATCTCCGCCGCCCCCGGTACTCGGGGCACCATGTTGGGCACAAGGACCAACGGGTAGTCCGGCATCTCGGCGACCATGCCCTCGGTAGCACTGAGGTCCTTAGTCTTGAGCGGCGTAGGCACGATCACCATGTCTGCTGCGGCGATGGCGCCGTCGCCAGAGGGTGACCCTCCCCCGTGGGTGTCGACCACCACATAGTCGCGATTCCACGCGGTGGCCCATTCCGTCAGCCGGTCGGCCATAACGTCCGGCGGCGGCTGGTTGAGCTGGAAGTCCGGGTGACAAGGGACGAGGTCCGGCTTGTGATAGCCGGTCAGAAGGCGCGGGACCGTACCGCGCTCGAGTGCGTCCAGCAGCGGGGCCCGAAGTCTGGACTCGTGCCGATAACCCCACATGCGAGTTGCGGAACCATGGTCGAACTCCAGGTCGACAAGCGGGGCGTCGAGGAGCGACGCGAGCTCGTAGGCGATAGTCGTTTTTCCGACTCCCCCCTTGCGGGCGGCCACCGTGATGATCTTTGGCATAGAAGCATTCAAACGGTCCGCCGTTACAACAACTGGGTGCCACGCCGTTGTAACGGTGAAATAACCCGGTGGGTGCCCGGCGGGGCGCCATCACGTGCTTGGTGAGCTTCTAACGTTAGAACGTTTGAAGCCCAGGCCGTTCTAACGGCTTACCATCACACCGCAGGTCCGGCCAGTCGGACATCCTTGCCTGTGAGACGTTAGAACGCGGGGACGCCGAGCGTTGTAACGGTATACCGTTGTAATGGCCAGGCGTTGTAACCGTATACCGTTGTAATGGCCAGGCCTTGTAACGGTGCCCCGTTAGCACCGACTGGACCTGAGGGACGACCAGGCGAGACATCGGCCGGATCCAGCTGAGCCGTCATTTACGTTAGACCGGGCAACGTTCTAACGGTGTGCCGTTCCACCGTTGTAACGGGCCGCCCTTCTAATGGTTCGCAGTTCCACCGTTATACCGTTCTACCGTTCCACCGTTCCACCGTTCCACCATTCCACCGTTCCACCATTCCACCATTCCACCATTCCACCATTCCACCATTCCACCATTCCACCATTCCACCATTGCATAGTGCGGACCGAGGTTCCGCCCACGGCTCCGCTGCATGAGCAACCCGCATAGCCCAGGAGTAACGACGGACGCTTCGGCACCGTCGACCATCCAGCCGACCCCGGCGTGTCCCTGCCCGGTCTCAACCGCTGACGATCTGTCCGGGAGCGCCCCAGCTGGACGCCGAGGTGGCGACCGCTGCGGCTGCTCAGGCACGCATGCAGAGTTGCTGTCGGTCAAGATCGGGGCCGAGGGGGCGTCCTGCGGCAGTGGCCGAGCGCTGTGCTCGACGCGGACGGCCAGGTCGCTCGACGACAACTTGAAGTTGTGGGACGAGCTCGACAACGGTGCCAACGTTGCCCGCCTTGACCGGCAACCTCTCGGACTGACCGTGGGGGACTGGTCAGTGCATCGGACGTTCCGCGACAACGTGTGAGGCCCGCCGGGCAGCAGCCCGGGTTTGTAGCCAAATCGGCGGCAGCGATGACGACGACGAAGCAAATCGGGTCGACGACCGGCGTCAGGATTACCACGTCCTCGGCTGAGCGGCGGAGGAGTGGACAGCGGGACGCCTTGGGGGCTGTCTGCGACGTCGTTCCGGGCTAAGAGACGTCCGGAGAGCCCCAGCAGGCTCAATGACCATGACTGCAAATATCGGCGACGGGCAAAATGAGGGCAAGCGGGCGAGTCACGACCCGACTGCTGAGAAGGCGTCGCAGCGCGGGGCAGCCACTCTGGGCGTCCATGCCGTCCATGCCGTCCATGCCGTCCATGTCAGCCGTTGCTGTCACGTGACGAAACCGGGGTATGCCTTGCCGGTGACCTATCCGGTGCCTCACGCGGAGCCGAGAACTAGCCGAAATGCGTACGCCGCTCGCCGGATGCCTACTGGCGGTCTTGCGGGTTGGGGTAGTGCGTGTTGAGGCTCAGTGCTGGACGGGTGCTCTGCTCGTGCCGCGCTGCTGACCGTCCGAGCGTTGGTCGAGGTAGCCGTGAGCGGCGTCGTCGTGCAGCACGGTCCCGTCGGCCAGGGCGATGGTCAGGCTGGAGCTGTAGGCCGTGCTGGAACCCGTCGTGTTGTTCATTTCCACAGCTGGTGGCAGATCCTCTTCCGTTAGCCCCTGGTCGTGGAGGGTCAGCCGTTGCCGGTCGATGCGATACGGGACGTAACTGAAGCCGTTGCCCGACTCGATCAGGTCGTTCGGGTCGACGTCGTCGACCGCCCAGATGTCGACGGGGCCGCCGGTGTTGTTCATCCGAACGAAGAACTGAGCTGTGAAGTGGTCGGGGGACAGGAAGATGCCGTCGACTTCAGGCTGCCGGCTCCCGGCGATTCCCCTCGTGCCGGACATGCGGGCCCAGTCGAGGCCGTGCGCCTGAATCGACGCGCGGTTACGGGCGGAACTCACGTGGAACATGCGGTTCACCGAAGGAGACTAGATCGGGATCGACGTGGACAGCAGCGACAACGCGTGCTTGGGTCTGAGAGATGGGGACGTTCGGTGCGGGTTTGCGATCGGCGTTGTCTCGATTGTGGGTCCATCGGTCGCGGAGTTCGCCGCGAGCGGGGGACGTCATCACCGTTCCCGATGGGAGCACTCAAGTGATGCCGAAAGACTGGGCGGACATGAGCATGGAGGATCTCGCGGCGATCGGGATCCGACCGGGCCAGCAACCCGACTTCTTCATCCCTCGGTAGGACGCCGGCAGTGCCGGCACCGCGCCGCCTCCGGCGGTTTGTCATCCCGGGAAATGAATGACGCCGGCCGTGCACCGATGCATCTGCTGTCGTTGGCTAGCCGGTGGGCATATCTGATGTGTCGGCGTCGATGTCGCCGATGGTCAGCAGGATCCCGGTTTCGGCTCGGTACACCAGGCCGATCGGGGTCACCCGCCGCCGCCACCGGCCGCTGCTGTCGACAGGGACGCTGATCGTCGGTCCGGGTGGGCGCCTGGTGAACCATTTCGGGCTCTGTTGGACATCTACCAACCTGGTGCTGCCCGCTATGGGGGTCGCCGTTCGTTCCTGTTGGCGGAACTCGCATGAGATCACTTGGATGCGCCTGACCGCCGCTGAAACGGTGGGGAACAGGTCGTGGATCGTCCCGCCGTGCCTGGTGCCCAAGAGCACTCCCTGCACCATGTGTCGGCCCAGCGGCAGTTGCGCGGCTTTAGGGTCGTTCGGCTTGTAGTAGTAGGCGGCGACACCGTTGCGATACAAAGCCCGACCCTCACCTGCGACCGGCCACAGTTCAACCTGCCACAGCAGCCTGGTCACCGACCCGGGAACCCGATCGGAAGACTGCGGATCCGGTGTGGCCACCGGCTCGAGGGCTAGCCGCCACGACGTCCGCTCACCGACGACCGGCGGCGGCGCGCAGCATTCAATCTCCCAGGCCGAGACGACCACCGGCAGGTCGGCGGGCGGGAACTTCCGGACGTTCATGCGGCGTGGGTGGGACTCGTTCCTATGGCGTGCGACATTCGCCGAACTCTAGCCTCCGATCGGCCGCTAGTCCTGGCCTGCGAACCAGCCGTCGTCGGGTAGCAGCTTGGTCGGCGGCTCGTGGGCCGGCTCCTCGGAGGTCTCCGGCGGCCAAAGCTCGATCGCAACACTGCCGGCCGCGGCACCGTCCAGGGTCACCTTCGTCTCGTCGATGTCGAACTCCGGCCACCGGCACACCATGGTGACCGGCCCGGGCGGCGGCAGCGGAGACAACCAGAGCTTCAGGTCCAAAATGCTGTCACTGCCGGTGCTGCTGCCGAATACGAGAGACAGCGCCTGCTCGCCGTCCTGATCGGCCGGCGCGGGCATGCCGTTTCGGCCTGAGGTCATCGCCCGCCGCCGTCGGCGAATTGCACCCCTAGCAGAAACGCTTGGTTGGCGTCGACCTCATCGAAGCCGATCCCATGCATGAGTTGATGCAAAGGCGTGGTGCGGCGGCGTGCCCGTGGCCGTACCCGGATCGACAGCATGAATTCCGTTCCCGTCGAGTACGCCACCCGCCGAGGTCAACAGCACCGCGGCATCCGGTCCCCGGCCCAGCACCACGCTGACAGGCACCGCCACCGGTGCTTCATTGTCCGGCGCGGAGAACCGGCGTCCCATCCGCTGCATCTCCTCCGGCGACGGTTGCTCGGAAGAGGAACTGAAACCACCCATTGAGCTGTGCATCGCCCCAGCATGATCCTTGTGCCGGCCCAAATCAGACTGTCAGGGCCACCCACCGAACGGTAAGCCGGCGGTGCTGCTTGGAACACTGCCAGTCAGTAGCTGCTGCTGCGGAGTACTTGGACGGCGTCGTGGAAGTGGTACCGGGCTGCCAGCAGTTCCAGCAGTTCGTCGACGGTTCGGGTTGGGCCGTGATGCCCGGACCTGTCGGCGATTTTCCCGATGGCCTGTAGTGCGCGGTGCGGGTCGAGGGAGACGGTGTTGAAGGCGAATTGCGCAGGGCTGAGAGTTTCGATGCCAAAGGGGAGCCGGTCGGCGGGGAAGTCTTTGAGGTTGAGGGTGATGATGGCGCCGGCTCCGGCGACGACAGCGGCTGCCACGACGTGTTCGTCGTTGGGGTCAGGAAGCCCGTAGCTGCCTTCGAGGCCTTCCCAGCCGGCGGTTTCGGCGTCGTTGAAAGCTTCCCGCATCTGCCCGATCAGGTACGCCGCTCGAGCGGCGGCAACATCGTCGCTCTCGCCGTGCTGGAGGTGCTTGGCCGTCTCGCTGTATTGCAGTTCGGCCAGGATGGCGCTGCTCCACACCGGCCGGTACATCCCTTCAACGGCCAGGGACAGCAGTACGTCGCGTTGCAGGCTGGGCCACAGCACGCAGGTGTCCAGCAGTGCGGTGAACATGAAAGTGATCTTGTCAGGCCGGCCGGATTCCTCGGCGCGCTGCGGCGACGGCCTTGCGCGCTTGGCGCAAGTCGGCCAGGGCCGTTTCGACCGATTCTTCGTCGTCCAACGGAACAGCGGTGGCCTCCAGCGCGGCGTACTGCGCGGCGCGGCGCTGCTCGCGGTAGGCCAGGACGTCGCGGAGCTGCAGCCGGCGGTGGGTACCGAGCCGTTCGTAGCGGATCTGGTCCTCATCAAGCAGCCTGATCAGCGTGGGCCGGCTGATACCGAGCAGGTCCGCAGCTTGCTGAGAGGTCAGCTTCAACGTTTGCGGGGTGATGGTCACCGCCAGGCCCTGGCTCAGGGCTTGCACCACCTGGCGCAGCACCGGCAGCAGCTCCGCCGGAACCGCAACCTGATCTTCAGTCTGCGTGTCGACCAAGACGTAGGAGGCGTCGCCGGCGCCGGGGGAGTCGGCATGCTCGTCAACGAAGCTGGCCACATGGGCCAGTTCGTCGGTGTGCCCGTCGGGCAGAAACGTTTCGCGTTGCAGGATTGCCGTACTCATCTGTTGCCTCCGTCAGCTTATCGCTGTCATCGAACGTACCGTACTCGCTTTCGTTCCGTGCGAATAACCGTCGCTATCGCTGGGCAGGACAGTAGGACAAGCTACCGACTCGTCCGATCTCCGCGCCCCCTCAGGACTCCCGCGCAGAGCGCTCAACCGAGTTGTACGGAACCTTTGTCGGTGCCCGGGTTCGCGCGTACCGGTTTTACCGCTGACTGCTCGCACACTCGGGCCGGTGAGCGTCGTGAGCAATGATGGAGGCTGATGTTCGAGGGTTTCAGTTTGAAGATGGTGGACGTCGCCACCGATGTGCGGCTCAGGGTTCGAGTAGGTGGGCGCGGCCCGGCGGTGGTGTTGCTGCATGGGCATCCGCGAACGCACACCACCTGGTATCGGGTGGCGCCGCAGCTGGTTGAAGCCGGGTTCAGCGTTGTGTGTCCGGACCTGCGCGGCTACGGCGGGTCGAGCGCGCCGGCTCCCCGCCCGGACCATGCGCAAGCCAGCAAACGGGCGATGGCCGCCGACATCGTGACGCTGATGACGTCTCTGGGCGTGGAGCGGTTCGCGGTGGTCGGCCACGACCGCGGTAGCTACGTCGCGTTCCGCCTCGCCATGGACCATCCGCAGGCCGTCGCCCGGCTGGCGGTGCTCGACTCGGTACCGATCGGGGAGGCGCTGCACCGCGCCGATGCCCGGTTCGCCCAGCAATGGTGGCACTGGTTCTTCTTCGCCCAACCCGACATACCCGAGCGGGTCATCCTCGCCGATCCAGACGCCTGGTACCGGGCCGGCGTCGACCGGGAAGCCGCGATGGGCGCGGGGAACTACGCCGACTTCCGGCAGGCGATCCACACACCCGCCGTCGTACGGGCGATGCTCGAGGACTACCGGGCCGGCGTGGGCATCGACCGGGCCCACGACGACGCCGACCACGACGCCGGCCGCCAGGTTTCCTGCCCGACTTTGGTTGCCTGGTCCACCCGCGACGACATGGAACGGCTCTACGGCAACCCGCTGGACATCTGGCACCGGTGGGCACCGGATCTCCGCGGCCGGGCGATCGACAGCGGACACCACATCGCCGAAGAGAACCCTGATGACCTGGCCTCGGCGCTCATCGATCACTTCGCACCGACGCGGTAGACCGCTCCTTCACTCCCCGGTCAGCGCCGCAGGTCGAACGTTGCCTTCGAACAACAGCCGGTACGCGGGTGGTTCTTCGGTCGAGCCACTCGGCGGGGCCGCGTGGCGGATCGGCGACGAACTCGCGGCGGCCGGATCAAAGTGGATCAGTTGCATCGGCGTTGGCGCCGGCGTACCACTGGAGGTCAGATTCGTCTCCAACTCGTCACACCCCGGCACCAGAACCCGCATGACCGCGCGATCAGCGAAGGGGCTAGCGGGCTCGAGCCGGCCCCGCCGATGTTGGGTTGTCACTGCGAGGCAACGACACTCGTTTAGTTAGCCTCTTGACAGTGGGAGGACTAATCGTTAGTGTTCTGATCATGGCCGGACCGGATCGCACCTTCTCCACCCCGATGGAACTGATGCGCTGGATCGGTTGGGCGCAGCGGAAGGCCGGCGAGGACTGGGTTCGGGCGCGGGAGCTCAGCTTCGAGCAGGCCTTCGTACTGGGCTACCTGCGGGAAAACCCGGGTGCGATGCAACGCGACATCGCGAAAATCAGCCGGACCAGCGCAGCCAGTGTGTCCAGTCTCCTGCAGGGCCTGGAGCGTCGTGGTCTGGTCGAGCGCCGCACCGAGCCAGGCGATGCAAACGCGTACACGCGACGCCGGTCGGCGTCGAGCTCACCGCCGGGTTCGACACCGCAATGGCCGCCGCCGACGACATCATCCTCGCCCCGTTGAACCCGGCGGAACGCGCCGCCCTGCTCGAACTGCTGCGGAAGGTCACCGCGGAGCTCCCGCAACCGACCCGCTAGGCCCCCACTCTCGCGGCGCGGCCGCGCACCCCCACATCCCACGCCGTGCCGGCGATCGTCGGCGCGTGTTCCCACCTGCCTGGAAGAAGGCCGTCATGAGTACCTCCACCCCTCAAAGTGCGGTGAACACCGACGCTGTCGGCAGCAACCGCTGGTACCTCTCCGCCGCACCGATCATCCGGGCCCTGGTGCACCTGTGTGTGCCGATGGCCGCCGCGATGATCGTCGGCGCCGTCTACAACCTCATCAACGCCGGCTTCATCGGCTCCCTGCACAACACCGCCCTGCTGGCCGCGATCACTTTCGGTACGCCGATCCTGGGTCTGGTGATGGCGGTCGGCGGGGTGTTCGGCGTCGGCGGCGGCGCGCAGATCTCCCGCCTGATGGGTGCTGCGGAACACGACCCTGCCAAAGCGGGCGAGATCAAACGTGTCTCGGCGTTCGCCTTCTGGGGATCGGCCATCGCCGGGGCCGTGTTCGGCGGCGCCGGGCTGCTCCTGCTGCACCCGCTGGTCACGCTGCTCGGCGCGGATGTCGCCGCCGCGGCGGCGACACGATCCTTCGTCGCCGTGATGCTGGCCTTCGTACCGGTACTGGCCGCCGCGTTCTGCCTGGAACAGCTGGTGCGGGCCGAGGGCGCCGCCCGGCAGGCGATGATCGGCCTGATCGCCTCCACCATCGCCAACCTGGTGTTCGACGTGCTGTTCATCCTGGTCCTGCACTGGGGCGTCGCCGGCGCGGCTCTGTCGATCGGCCTGGCCAACCTCGCCGTCGTGGTCTACTTCGCCGTTTGGCTGGCCCGGCACAGCGAACACGTGAGTCTGGCGCCGCGGTGGTTCACCCTTTCCCCGTCGGTGTGGAAACCCGTCTTCGGTGTCGGCGTCGGTGAACTGCTGCAATCGGCATTCATGCTCCTCATCCTGCTGGTCCTGAACAACCTCGCCGCTCACTACGGCGACGGCCCGCTCGCCGCCATGGGTGTCGCCGTCCGCATCGCCCAGATCCCCGAGTTCCTCATCATGGGCATCACCCTCGGTGTGCTGCCGCTGCTGGCCTACTCCTACGGCAAGGGTGACCGCAGCCGCCTCACCTCGGCGCTGCGCGCCTCCGCCTACACCGTGGGCGGCATCTCCGTCCTGTTCGCGGTAGCGGTGTTCGTGTTCCGCGACCAGGTGTTCACCGCCTTCGTAGCGGACCGTTCCGTCCTGGGCATCGGGATCAGCATCCTCACCGCGCAGTTGGTGGCGATGATCGCCAACGGCTTCACCGGACTGATCACCTCGCTGTTCCAGGCAGCGGGTCGGGCCCTGGCGGCGACGGTGATGTCGGTGTCGCAGGGCGTGCTGTTCATCCCGATCGTGCTGTTGGGCAACCTCTGGTTCGGGCTCACCGGCATTATCTGGGCGCTGACCGTCACCGAAAGCCTCGTACTTCTCGTCGGCCTCGCCCTCTGGCTGGCTTCGCGTCGCGCCATCGACCGCGGCCTGGCGCAGGGCAGCCCCGAACGCGCCGACGAAGTCCTCGAGCAGGTCGAAGGCTGAGTGCGGTCCCCGAACACGTGAAACCGCAGGTGACCACGTCGCCCCCTATCTGGGGTTACGAGCGGGGCGGGGCCGCCGAGTACTACCACTTCTTGGTCGGAGCGTCGGTGTTGATGTAGTCGCCGTGTTCGAGGTCCTCGAGCAGGGTCGGGTGGGTGGGGGTCCATCCCAGCAGCGTTTGGGTGGCGGCGCTGGAGGCGGGTGCGTCGGTGCCGTAGGCCAGTGCCATGAAGGGGTTGTCGAAGTGTTCGGCGGCCTGCTCGGGTGTCAGCGAGCTGGTCGGGAGGTGGAGCAGGTCGCCAATCTTCCCGGCGATGCTTTTGAGGGTGATGCCCTGCTCACTGGCTCCGTGCAGCGCTGAGCCGGCGGGCGCGTCCTGGACGGCCAGGCGGAACAGGGCGGCGGCGTCTTGGCGGTGGATCGCCGGCCACCGGTTGCCGCCGTCGCCGATGTAGACCGAGACGCCGGTGCGGCGTGCGGTGGCGATCAGCCCGGGAATGAAGCCGTAGTCGCCCGGGCCGTGGACGGTGGGGGACAGCCGGACCACGACGGCCCGCACGCCGCGGCCGGCCAAGTCCAGACAGGCCCGCTCACCGGGGATCCGGAATCCGGCGATCGAGTGCGGATCCGGTGCGTCGGTCTCGGTGCTCACTGCGCCGGCGGCCATCGCGAACGTCCCCGAGGTCATCACCAGCGGCTTGCCGGTTCCGGCCAGTGGTTCACCGAGGGCGCGGATCGCTGCGCTGTCCCGTCGGGCCAACTCGGCCGGGTCGGCGAAATCGCCGCCGAAAGCCATGTGGATCACGCCATCGGCGTGTGCGGCGCCGGAGCTCAAACTGTCCAGGTCGTCGAGCGACCCGGGATGGGCAGAGGCGCCCAGGGCCTCCAGCCGGTCGGCGCTGGCCTTGGACCGGGCCAAACCGGTGACCTGGTGGCCGGCGGCAAGGAGCTCGGCGACGACGGCCGGGCCGGTGAGACCGGACCCGCCGGTGACGAAGATGTGCATCAGGTTTCCTCTTAAGGTTGAAGTGGAGCATGTTCCGTTACGTCAGACAGTACACTCATCGGAACGCGTTCCACTTTCAGGCGAGGATGTTCGGGTGACTGCTGTACCGCCGTTGCGCATCGACGCGGCCCGTAACCGCCGGTTGGTGCTGGGCGTCGCCGCCCGGGTGTTCGCGGCCGGTTCGGAGACTTCGATGCGGGCCATCGCGCGGGAGGCGGGGGTGGGCGTGGCGACCCTTTATCGGCATTTCCCCACCCGGGAGTCCCTGGTCGACGCTGTGTACGCCGACCAGGTGCGGCGGCTGGTCGAAGGCGCCCGCGAGCTACTGGAAACCCGTACCCCGGCGGCGGCGATGCGGGAGTGGATGGATCTGTTCGCCGACTGGGTGGCCACCAAACACGGCATGCTCGACACCCTGCTGGCGATGATCGACGCCGGTCAGATCGCCCACGCGCAGAGCCGGGAAGAGCTGCTGGAAGCCATCACCACCATCCTGCAAGCCGGCGCAGCCGCCGGAGACATCCGCGGGGACATCAGCGCTGAGGACGTCGCCGCCAGCCTCACCGGGATCCTCACCGTCGCCGGCAGTACCAATCAACGTCCGCAGGCGCACCGACTGCTGGATCTGCTGATGGACGGCCTTAAAACTCGAACGGCGTGAGAGCGTCTCAGGTTAACGGCGCAGAACGACACACGCCTCTCGACGCCGCCAAATTCCGGCGCTCAGATCGATCTCTCACCCCAACAGATCACTGCACCTTCGCCACAAGAGCCCCTCTGACCCACGTGAGCGAGACCCGTCCTCGCCCGGCGAACCCGGTGTCCGTTCCCATCCAATCTGAGGCAGAACTGCGCTTGTTGAGTAGCGTGCTTCAGATAGGTGGGACGGGATTGAGTGGCGGTTCGTCCCATCTATCTGAAGCAACTTCACGGATTGCGGACCGTTGCCAGTCCGCCGAACGGACGCATGTGGAGGGCGATCGGGGGCTGGTGCCCTCGACGGGTTGGCCGTCGTGATTCGCGTGGTGAAAGCTGATTCACCCGAGGCGTCGCTGTTCGGTGATGAGTTCGGTGAGTGGGGTCGCGATCGTGCCTCAGATAGTGGGACAACTCGCCGGATGCCTCAGATAGGTGGGACTCCCGGCCCAACGCCTCTGATAGATGGGACGTGCCTCACCTGCGATGGGAACGGACATCAAGCCCGGGTGTCCCGTCTCATCTCAAATGAGGCACGGATAGGCCTCTGACCTGCGCTGCTTCAAGTTAATGAGACGGGCCACTGACGGTCTCATCTCAGCATCTTGAGGCAAGTTGGCGCTGACCTCTGCCAGGACCCGCCACCGTTTGCGCTGTTCACAGCCAGATCCGTATCGCCAAGTTGAGGCGTCTCGGCTCGATGCCTCAACTTGGCGGGACTGCCTCACGTCCACTGAGACAGGACAGCGGGCCGCTCAGTCGGTCACTGTTGCGGGTCGCATCGCTTCGCTGCTCGCATCGGTCTGACTAGTATAATGTTCCATTATCCTAGCCAGCACAACAACGGCTGTAATCTACTAGGGTCGGATACGGTGGATCCGAGCATCATCTGTTTTGTCCGGTTCTTGTTTGTCCCGTGCCAGGGAAGTTG